>Ga0308417_1000048_pt1 | contig 97909 bp, 80 predicted proteins | sample HotsprSampleOS65_FD_203528 | JGI IMG/M metagenome (GOLD analysis project Ga0308417, IMG submission 203528) | Hot spring phototrophic mat microbial communities from Octopus Spring, Yellowstone National Park, Wyoming, United States - 20090730_OS65 ... | reverse complement strand
CGTTGACACCGTCATCGTACGGGATGCGCGGCCACCGGGCGAGCGTCGGCCGGCGGGTGTTCCACAGGTGGATGCTGACGCCGAACGGGCTAGGATTGTGCACCGGCATACGTCGCCACGTACGTACCCGGTCTGGAAAAAGTCCGTGTTCCACGTCGCTCCATTGAGCGTTGCGGTGTAACCGTTGCCCGAGGCGTCGGCACTCGTGGTGCCCGTTCCTTCGTCGAAATGCCACAGTCCCATGGTATTGCCGTCGGCGGTGAACGGCGCCGTGGACAGCACGTACGCCGAGTCGTACCGTGCGACATTGGATATGCGCACCTCGTCGATGGATCCATTCCACCCGGTACCCGACACCCCGAAAACGATGCTGCTGGTGTTGGAGACCGGCATTGCATCGCCCGAGCGCACGACGGTCGCCACCACCGCACCGCCGGCGAACAGGCGCGCGGTGTTGCCCGAAACCTGCACCGCGATACGCTGCCAGTAGTTCGGAGACATGGAAATGTTCGCATCAGGAAAGGAATAGTTGCCGGACGGGGAGTTGATGCTCAAGCGGAAGCCGTTGTACCACATGTAGCACGAGTACGCCCCCGACTTCTCGAAAAAGGCGAGCCAGCCGGTGTTGTTGGCGGGACGCACCGCGAACTCCAGGGTGAAACCCGATGCATTCCCCGTGTGGATATTCAGGTTGGCGCCGGACAGCGTGACCCGCTTGTTGGTCCCAATATCCACCGATGCCGCGGCGATGAGACCAGGCGCCACCGCACACCACGAAAGGAATATGATACAACTGCGACGCAGCAGAGCGTAAGGCATAGAAGATCCCCCCCCTCCTTTTTGGAAATGGTGCGTTGCACCAAAGTCACCGGGAACACGCCCCGGATATGCACCCTCTCCCCTAGTGCTGTGTTTTGCAGACGGCGGGCACGTTCCCCGGGGGCATACCGCTCGTCGCGGCCCCCCGTCAGTCCCGCTCGGTCGCGATAGCCAGTTTGGTGGCGCCCGCAAGTTTGGCGGCGTCCATGATGCGCACCACCAGCCCGTGCGGTACCGACCGGTCCGCCCGGATGATGACCGTGCGGTCCGCATACTGTGGCAGCCGCAGCTTGAGCTGCCGCTCCAGTTCGTCCACGGGTATCTGCCGATCGTCCATAAAGACTTTCTGGTCCTTGTCCACGGTGATCATCACCCGCTTGTCCGCCTGCAGCTCTGCGGTCTTCGATTCCGGCAGCGCTATCTTGATGCCCGGCTCCACAACGAACGACGATGATATGATGAAAAAAAGCAACACCTGGAATACCATATCAGTCATCGGCGCGGCATCAATGAGCGACGCGGCGTTACGCCGCGGACGTCGGAGTCTCACGTGACGCCTCCTCCTGCTGTTCCCGCCTGATGCTGCGGATGAGCGCAAACTCCCGCATGACGAACCAGGCGCCCACCAGCGACACCGGCAGCATCCCCAACAGATGGAATACCAGCGCGAACGCCAGTGCCCGCGCCTCGGAAACCCTGAATACACTCATGGCGAGTACGCACATCCCCTCCCACGTTCCCACGTACCCGGGGGACGACGGGATGATGACCGACAGCGAGGTGATCCCCTGGATCAGGAACGCCGCCCAGAACGACGGCAGAGCGACACCCATCGCACGACTCCCCAGGTAGGCACCGGCGCTGTACCCGGTCCACATAAGTGCGGTCAGCGGTATCACCGCCGCTACCAGACGGGGATTCCTGAAGTTGTCGATGCCCTGGTAGAATCCGGCGATGGTGTTGCACACCCGCTCGCGGGATCGTCGCCCGCATGCCCACCGCTGCAGGAGAGGCAGCAACCGCCCTTTGAGTCGAAGCATCAGTGCCATGCCACCCACCAATCCTCCCAGGACCAGCAGCGCCAAACCGATACTCACCTGCGCCGGCAGGACGATGAACAACGATCCCAGCACGATGATGATGATGGGGGGAAACAGGTCGATGAAACGTTCCATCATGACCGTGGAGAACGCCAGCGTCCGCGCCACCCCGGCTTTGCGCGCGATGAGGTACGCCTGAATGAAATCCCCCGCACGGAACGGGAGCACGTTGTTGAACATGAGCCCGACGTTGGTGGCCTCGAAAAACATCCCCACTCCGTGCCTGCGGTATTCCGGAATGAACAGCCGCCACCGCCAGCTGCGCACGAGAATCAGCGGAAATTGCAGCCCGAACGCCGCCGCGATGTACCAGGGGTTCGCGGTCCGCAGGGCGGCCCATACCTCCCGGATGTCGATGTGGTGGAAGATGAACGCCAGCACCGCGACGCTGACCAGCATCCCTGCGATGAACCAGACCCGGCGCTTCACTGCTGCAGGTGCTCCAGCCGGCCGAGCGGCGCAAAGAGCGCCGCGAGCGCCCGCACGATGCGGACCCGGTTGAGCGCGACATCGCGGTTGTCGTCGAACACCAGCACCTCGTTGAAAAACCCGTCAACCTCCGGCTTGAACCCGACCAGGGCGGATATGACCCGCGTGAAATCGCCCGCCCGCGCCGCGGCATCCACCTCCATCGCCGTCGCCCGCGCACGGGAGACGAACAGAGATTCCCCTGCGGATAGCAGTCCCGGATCGATGTCCCCTTCCACTCGGCCGAACTTCTTGTCGGCCTGTCGCAGGATGTTGATAACCCGTTTGTGCAGTTCGGCCAGCGCCGGGAACTCCGGCGTCGTCCGTGCGTCGCGCACTGCGTCCAGCGCCCGTTTGCGGGAATGAACATCTCCGACGAATGAAGCCAGTACCGCGCGGATCTCGTCGGTGCGGAATCCCTGCCCCGCGAGCACGTTCTCGTACCGCTGCCGCACAAACTCAAGCGCGGGTTGCAGCGCCACATCGTATCGTCCCTCGAACGCGGCGGAGAACTGCTCCGCGACGTACCGGAACGGCAGGTCGATGCCGCGGTCCATGAGCAGTCGCAGCATCCCGTCCGTGCTCCTCTTGAGCCCGTACGGATCGGAGGCCCCCGTCGGCAGATTGGCGGTCACCGCAGCGTCCAGCACATCAGACAGCTTCGCCGCGAGCGCGCAGAGCGCGCCGAGCGGTCGCTGCGGGGTCGTCCCCTCGAAGGATTTCGGATGCAGCTGATCCTCGCAGGCCCACGCCAGCTCTTCATCCACGCCTTGGGCGAGTGCGTAAATGCGACCCATGACCCCCTGCAGCTCCGGATACTCAAACACCATCTGCGTGGTCGCATCCGACCGCAGTAGTTTCACCGCCCGGCTGATGCGGTCCGGATCCACCCCGAACCCGCACACCCCGTTGAGGATGCGGGCCAATACTTCGATACGATCCACTTTGGCGCGGACCGAACCCAGACGGACATGGTACACGATCCCGTCCAAGAGGTGGAAGCGGTCAACCAGCGGTGTCTTCAGGTCGGTTTCGTAGAAGAATTTCGCATCGCTGAGCCGCGCGTTGAGTACCTTCTGGTAGCCGGCACGAACGGTGTCCAGGTGTTCCGACGGCCCGTTGCGCACTCCGATGAACACATTGCTCAGCGCCGCCGTGCCGTCGAACACAGGCACGAACTTCTGCTTGGTCTTCATGCAGGTCAACACCACTTCCGGCGGCAACTGCAGGTACTCTCGCGGGAACTCGCACGGCACACAGCTGGGGTACTCGACGATACCCGCGATTTCGGCGAGCAGCACCGGATCGCGGTCGCAGGACAAATTCCGCCGCGACGCGAATGAGTCCAGCGCCTTCTGCAACAGCGCCGTCCGGCGTTCCTGATCGACGATGACCCCTTCGTTTTCGAGCAGGGACAGGTATCGGTCCGCCGCCGTTTTCCCTCCGGACTTTCCGCGGATACGGATGCGGCGTTCGGGGAGCGTCCGGATGCCGACCGTCGTATCGCCGGAACGGATCCCCGCCCAGCGGACGCGGACTGCATCGTCGCCGAACAGCACCACCAAGCCGCGCACCGGACGCGGGAACGGGGTTCGGTCTGCATCCCACACCATCGTTTTACCGAACGCAAGCCTCGAGAGGAACGCCGCGACCACGTCAGGGATCAGCCGCGCGACAGTCTCACCCCCCTCGGCGCGACGCACCGCAAGGTACCGCCCGCGGGGGGTCTCCACGACGACCACGTCCTGCGGCTGCGCTCCCTGCTTGCGCACGAACCCCTCTCCGGCCGGTGTCAGCCCACCCCCGTGCATGCCGATGCGTTCCGCCGGACCGAGGACCTCGCGAACCTCCCGCGGGGTCGTTTCGGGCACAGCGCTCGCGCGGGTCACCAGGCGCCGGGGCGACGCATACGCAGACACCTCGTCGTGGGCGATGCGATGCTCATCCAGAACCCCGCCCAACAGATCCGCCGCCTGTGCAAGGAACGCGCGCTGGAACCGCGGCGGCAGCTCCTCCACCAGCACCTCGATGAGCAGCGTCCGCTTTTTCACCGGTGCGCCTCTCCGGCGCTGCGTTGCGCAAAGGCATTCGCGACCGCCCCGGCGAGGGCGCGCACACGGCTGACGTAGTTGGTGCGCTCGGTGACGGAAATGGCCCCGCGGGCGTCCAACAGGTTGAATAGGTGCGAACATTTCATGACGAAATCGTAGGCGGGAATCGTCAGCCCCGCCTCCAGGAGTCGCCGGCATTCGCGCTCGTGGTCGTCGAAATGGCGGCGCACCACGGCAACGTCCGCCTCTTCAAAGTTGTATCGGGACCACTGTCGTTCATCCTCCCGGTGCACCGCGCCGTAGGTCGTGGCGTTGTCCCAGAGAATGTCGAATACGGAGTCCCTCTCCTGGGAATACAGTGCGAGGCGTTCGAGACCGTAGGTGATCTCCGCGGTGATGGGGTTCAGCGGAACTCCGCCCACCTGCTGGAAATACGTGAACTGGGTAATCTCCATGCCGTCCAGCCACACCTCCCACCCCAGCCCCCATGCGCCCAGGGTCGGCGATTCCCAGTCATCCTCGATGAACCGTACATCGTGCTCGCGAATGCGTATACCGATGGACTCCAGTGACTGGAGGTACATCTGCTGCACCGTCGCTGGAGCGGGTTTGAGCACCACCTGGTACTGGTAGTAGTGCTGCAGCCGGTTGGGGTTCTCACCGTAGCGGCCGTCGGCCGGACGACGGGACGGTTCGACGTAGGCGGCGCGCCACGGATCGGGTCCGAGACACTTGAGGAATGTTCCCGGGTTGAAGGTTCCCGCGCCCTTTTCAACATCGTAGGGCTGCCAAAGCAGGCATCCCTGCCGCACCCAGAACTTGTTGAGTCCCATGATGATGGACTGGAGGTTCATGTGTTCTCCACCGGAATGGTTTTCAGCGGTCGATGCAGATACTGGCGCAGGTGCGCGTGCACAATCCGGCGCGCTTCGTGCACCCGGACGGCGTCGGCGTCCAGCACGTCCACTGCATCTGCAGAGAGTGTACAAAATTTCCGCAGCAAATGCACGGCGGCACCGGAAACCCCGCGGACCCATCCCGTCACCGTCCCCGCGCATGCCGGACAGACGATGCCACCGGCTCCGGGGGCGAAATGCCAGTCGGAACCGTCGTGGGGCCGCCGGCACGCAACGCACGCGGCAAGTTCAGGGAGATACCCGCAGAGTTTCACCAGTCGCAGGGTGAACGCGAGCAGTACCTTCTCCCGACAAGCGATGTCCCCCGCCTGTTCCAACGCCCGACGCAAGAGGAGGTACTTGCGCGGGTCGGGCAGGTGCTCCAAGGTCAGGCAATCGGTGAGTTCCAACACCGCGCACGTAAACAAGTAGCTGTCCAGTGTACCGCGCGCGGACATGAACTGATCCAGCATCCGCGCCCCCGCCGCCCGCGCGGTACGGTCACCGCCGGGTGCACGCCCCCGGTAGAGCTGCACCTCGATCTCGACGGCCGGCTGGGTGAGCGCCAGCAGCTTGGCGTGGGGACGGCGGGCGCCGCGGAACAACACGCGGACTTTCCCCAGCTCCCGCGTGTAGAGCGTCACCAACCGGTCGTACTCACGCACCCCGCCCGCGGCGAGCACGATCCCTGTCGCAGTCACGTACATCATCCGCCCCCCGCATCCGCCACCCGCCGCACCTGCATGCGATGGATCATGGTGCGTGATGCATCGATCACCTCGATCTCGAAATCCCCGAACCGGATACGCTCCCCCGCCGACGGAACGCGGCCCAAGCGAGTGATGACGTACCCGCTGAATGTCACTACTTCATTCTCCTGAAAGTCGCTGTGCATCAGGACATTGACGTTACGGAGAGTTTCGACACCGTCAATCAGGAAAGTGCGGGCGTCAATGGCCCGGCTGTGCTGCTCCCGCACATCGTACTCATCGTATATTTCGCCGAATATTTCCTCGAGGATGTCCTCGATGGTCACCAGCCCGACGGTTGCGCCGTACTCATCAACCACGATGGCGAGATGGTGGCGGCCTTGTTTGAACTGCTTGAGCACATCCACCACCTGCGCGGTGTTGATGACGAACACCGGAGGCCTGATGAGATCGTCCAGGACAATCAGTTCGCTGCTCTGGACCGCCACCGTTATGTCCTTGGTGTACAGCACCCCTACGATCGTATCCAGAGAACCGCGGTACACCGGAACGCGGGAGTACTTGACGCTGGCGAGCCGGCGCATCAGATCTTCCTTCGGTTCGTCGGCATCCACCGCCACGATACTTTCGCGGGGGGACATCACTTCGTAGACGCGCTTCTCGGCGAGATCCACGATGTTGCGGTACAACACTTGCTCCTCGTGCGCCACCGCAGGAACCGTCGCAATGATCTCGCGCAGTTCATCCCGGGTCAGGAACGGCGATTCCGCCCGCCGGCCTCCGGTCAGTACCCACGCCAGCCGCGCGCCTGCCGCAGCCAGCGTTTGGACGACCGGCCGCATCCCGGCTTCGATCGCTACTACCGGGCACAGACCGAAACGCACGACAAACGGTGCGTGGTGCAGCGCGTACACCTTGGGAAGGATCTCACCGAAGACCAGCACCGCCGCGATCGTCCACCAGATGTTCACCCCCAGGGACACAGTAATCACCCCGATCCCGACGTTCGCCACATTCGCCAGCGCCAGCAGCATCCCCAGCACGGCGTCCGGCCGATCCTCCCACACCGAGAGCACCGGCTTGGAAGCATCGAGCATGCCGGCGGGAACGATCCCCCGTCGCAGCAACGCCGTTTCCACCGCGGAACAGAACGCCACCCCGCCAAGGAGCAGCACGTACAGGACGACCTTGACCGCGCTCGCGGGATCAGGAATGAACACGCTTGGTGTCATACTCGTCTAGGATCTCGCCCATCAGCTCCTCAACGATATCCTCCAGGGTGACGATGCCTATGAATCTCCCGGCAGCGTCGTTGACCCGGGCGATGTGGATCTGCGATGACTTGAACCGCTGGAGGAGATCCCGGGCGAGCATGCCGTCCGGCGCTTCCAGGATCGGGTGGATGAGATCGGCGACCGTGCACTCGCCGCCGCCCGTACTCAGGTAGAAGAGATCCTTGACCAGTGCGAATCCAACGACTTGGTCCGGGTTTCCCTCGTAGAGCGGCACCCGGGTACGCCCGGTGTCGATAATCGCCTGGACGATGTCGGCGAACGAACGGCCGGCGATGTCCACCATGTCCACCCGCTCCCGCGGCGTCATGATGGCGTGCACCCGCACCTCGTTGAACAGCAACGCCCGCGTGAACAGCTCCGAGACATCGCTGCGGTACACCCGCCGCGAGGACTCCGCAATAAGGCTGCGCAGCTCGCTCATCGAGGTGAAATGCGGGACTTCCGCGGTCCGACTGAACCGTTCCAGCGGCGACAGGAACGGGGCGAGGAGCAGCGATACGCCCCCCTGCAACCACTGCAGCGGGGGCAGGGCGAAAACCGTGAACGCCACCGGCATCCCGCGGCCGATGATCTTGGGTGCCAGCTCGCAGGCCACGATCACCACCGGCGTCAGACACACCCATACCAACACCTCCACCACCGTGCGCGGGAGCGGCAGGATCCTCGCAACGGCTGCGGTCACCGTGGAGGTGAGGATCAGGTTTACGACGGTATTCCCCACCAGAATCGCCACGATGAACCGGTGCGGCCGACGTGCCCACATCTCGAGCGCCCGGCGCAGCCCCGGCCGCTGCACATGCAGCCGGCGCAGCTGGTAGTCTGACAAAGCGGTGAGTGCCGCCTCGGATCCGGAAAAGTACGCCGAGAGAGCGAACAATGCGACCAGGGCGAGCGCGGTGGTCATACCCGGCATGCCTCCAATGCGGCGTGTCCGGCCCGGTGCATCGCGGCGCGCCGTGCCGGGGTGTCGTCGCGCATCCCCGCGAAATGCAGCACGCCGTGCGCCACGACAAACAGCAGTTCGCGCGCGGGCGTCATGCCGTGCTCCCGTGCCTGGGCGACGACGCGATCCACGGATACCAGCACGTCGGCGTGATCTCCGTCAACGAAACACAACACGTCCGTAGCGCGGTCCCGCCGGTGGAAACGTCGGTTGTACATCCGGATGGCAGCGGAACTCAGCAACACCACGACGACGGATGCGCGGCGGAACCGGGCCGATGGCAGGGTGGCGCGGCCCGCGGCGATCGCGACGCGGCGGATGAGCGCCCCGGACACCACCCGTCGTGCACCACGACGCAGGACATGCACCCTCATCGTCTGGTCAGGTTCTGTCGGCGGCCGCGGCGGCGGCCCGCACGTGGTACACGCTGGCGAGCATTTGGGTCAGGATACCGGAAATGCGGTAGAGATCCCGCAGGGTGAGCCGGGTGTCATCGAACTGGCCGTCGGTGAACTTTGCGTTGATGACCCGCTCCACCGTTTCCTTGATCCGCGCGACGTCCGGTTCACCGGCGGCGCGACACGCCGCCTCGCAGGAATCGGCGATCATCACCACCGCCGCTTCGCGCGTCTGCGGTCGGGGTCCCGGGTAGCGGATGTTGTCCACGACCGCCGGCGTACCCGGTTCCAGCGACTTGCCGTACAATCCGTGGATGAGCGAGTTGCCGTGGTGCTGGCGGATGATGTCCACGATCGGTCGGTCCAAGCCGTGCTGCTCGGCCAGCGCGACACCATCGCGGACATGGTTGATGATGACCTGCGCCGACAGCGACGGATTGAGGTCGTCGTGGGGATTTGTCGTCGCGATCTGGTTCTCTATGAAGTACTCCGGCCGTATCAGTTTGCCGACATCGTGGTAGTATCCGGCGACCTTGCACAGCAAACCCCGGCCGCCGATCTCGGCGGCGGCGCGCTCCGCCAGCGAGGCGACGATGAGCGAATGGTGGTAGGTTCCGGGTGCCTCCGCAACCAGCCGGGTCAAGAGCGGGTGATTGAAGTCGGCCAGTTCCACTAACTTGATAGCGGTCGTACGTTGGAAGAGATTCTCGAACGGCGTGAGGAACACCATAACCACCACCCAGTTGAACACCCCCCCCACCACGCATCCGAACGCCACCTGCCGCAGCAGCACATTCATGGCGAAATCACCCAACGGTTCGGCGCCGAATGCCGCCGACCGGTCCACCAGCACCAGTGTCGCCGCACCGACTACGGTGTTGAAGGCGGCGGATCGCAAGACGACCGGCATGAGGTCCCGGCGGGTGTAGATGCGGCTCCCCCACGGCACCACGCCGAGAACGCTGATGAGAAAGTACGTGAAGTGCTCGAATGACCATCCGTACACCCCGGTCGCGAGTACCGCAACCATCATTCCGAACAGGATCGCCCAGGCATTGCTCATCAGCAGCACGGCCAGCAGCGCAAACCCGGCCAGCGGCAGCACGTACACGTTGCCCGCGAGGTCGGCGTCGCCGACGCGCATCCCGCTGTACCTGACCAGCAGCACCGCCGCCAGCGCCAGCAGCGCCAGCGACCAGAACAAGACGACACTGCGCCGGTGAGTGTCGCCGGGAACATCGGTACGCAAACGAACAACCACGGGGCGTATCGCCGCCCATGACACCCACAGGAACACCGCAAACGCCGCTCCTTTCATGGACAGGTGCACGTGGGGCGACGGAGTCTCCACGGGGGGCTGGGTCACGAAATAGACAACTGCGAGGGTGCACCATGCAACGACAATGAGCACCCACTGCGGGACGGTGACACTGCGTTTACGCGCTGTTGCCTGCACCGGCGTACCGGATGCTTCCAGCCGGTCAAGCCAGTCCAGCATGCGGCGCAGCCCGGGACGCACACCGAGCATCCAGCCGAGGAGCCGCCTAGCGACGCGGGACACGGGACTCCCAGGACTCATACGCCTTCACGATCTTCCTGACCAGAGCGTGGCGCACGATGTCATGTTCATCGAAACGCATGAAGTATATCTCATCGATGCCGCGCAGCACCTCCCCGACGGCCAGGAGTCCAGAGGTGCGCTTGTTGTCCAGATCGATCTGCGTGACATCCCCGGTAACCACCACTTTGGAGTTGAATCCCATCCGCGTCAGGAACATCTTCATCTGCTCGGTTGTGGTGTTCTGCGCTTCATCGAGTATTATGAACGCATCGTTGAGGGTGCGGCCGCGCATGTACGCCAGCGGGACGATCTCGACGGTTTCCTGGTCCAGGTAGCGCCGCAACCGGTCCGGCCCCAGCATCACGAAGAAGGCGTCATAGAGCGGTTTGAGGTAGGGATTGACCTTATCGTAGAGATCTCCCGGCAGAAACCCCAGGCGCTCACCGGCCTCCACCACCGGACGGGTGAGCACGATCTTGAAGATCTCCCCCTGTTCCAGCAGGATCAACGCCTTCATCACCGCCAGAAAAGTCTTTCCGGTACCCGCCGGTCCGACGGCCACCACCAGGTCGTGGCGGTCCATTGCCTCCAGGTACAACCGCTGGTTCTCGGTTTTCGGACGGATGACATCGCCGTCCAGCGCGAGGTATTCCCCCCGCCCCAGCACCGGCGAACGTCGGGAGTGTTCCCGTCCGGCCTCCGGATCCCCCGCTGCCTGCCGGGGTTTCTTCGTGTTGAGCAGGTGATGCAGTTCCGCCAGCGCCTTCTCCACGTTGTCCCTGCCGCCGACGACGTCCACCTCGAACCCTTCGTCCCCCGCGATCGGGTTGTAGGTGATCTCCACGCGGTTGACCCGCTCCAGGAGGCGCAGGTTCCGATCCTGCTCGCCGGCCATGTTCAGGAGTTCGGCGCGCGACCCCACGTAGATCCGCTTCTTCACGAACGGAACGCCTCCTCGCGCCATGCTATGACGGATCTGATGCCGTTGACGTCCGCACCGGCGGCGTCTTCAGGGTCACCCCGAGGTCGCGCAGCTGCCGTGCGTCCACCGGCGCGGGAGCCCCGGTCATCGGACACACCCCCTTCTGCGTCTTGGGGAAGGCGATCACGTCACGGATGGAGTCGCTGCCGGTCACCATGGCCATCAGACGGTCAAACCCGAGCGCCAGACCGCCGTGCGGCGGTGCGCCGAAGGACAACGCATCCATGAGGAAACCGAACCGTTCCCTGATTTCCTCCTCGGACATCCGCAGGATGGAGAACACCCTGCGCTGGAGGTCCGGCTGATGCATGCGGATGCTGCCCCCGCCCAGCTCCACACCGTTGACCACGATGTCGTAGGCGCACGCCTCCGCCGCTGCCGGATCGGTCTCCAGCAGCGGAAGGTGCTCCGGTTTGGGCGCGGTGAACGGATGGTGCACCGCGACCAGCCGCCCTTCCTCTTCGGAAAACTCGAACAGCGGGAAGTCCACCACCCACGTGAACCGGAACTCCCGGGAATCTTTCAACAACCCCAAATCCCGGGCCAGTTTCTGGCGCAGCATACCCAGCAGCGCCGTGGTCGGGCGCGTGGTCACGGCGGTCATGAAAACGATTTCGCCGCCCTGTAACTCCAGCGCGGCCTTCAGGGCGTCCAGCTCGTCCGCGCTGAAGAACTTGACGATATTCGACTCGAACCGGCCGTCCCGGTACTTCATCCACGCGAGACCCGAACCGCCACACCCCTGGACGAATGCGATGTAGTCGTCTATCTGCTGGCGGGACAACTCAGCGCCGCCGGGGACCGCCAGCGCGTTGATGCACCCTTTCCGCGCAACCACGTCCTGGAACACCTTGAATTGCGTCCTCGCCAGTGCCGTGGTCACGTCGGCGATTTCCAGCCCGTAGCGCAGGTCAGGCCGGTCGGTGCCGTATTTCGCCACCGCCTCACGGTACGACATGCGAGGAAACGGCAACGTGAGTTTCATCCCGAGCGCCCGGTCGAACACCACCGCCAGGAGCCGCTCGGTGACATCCATGACGTCGTCCTGGGTGACGAACGACATCTCCAGGTCTATCTGGGTGAACTCCAACTGGCGGTCGGCGCGCAGGTCCTCGTCCCGGAAACACCGTGCGATCTGGTAGTACCGGTCCAGTCCGGCTACCATCAGGATCTGCTTGAAGAGTTGCGGCGATTGCGGCAGCGCGTAGAATGAGCCGTGGCTCATCCGGGACGGCACCAGAAAATCACGCGCTCCCTCGGGAGTGGACTTGCCCAGGAACGGCGTCTCCACCTCATAGAACCCCTGTTCGACGAGGAACGACCGCACCGACGCCAGCACCTCTGCGCGCAGCGTCACATTGTGCAGCATATCCGGCCGACGCAAGTCCAGGTACCGGTACTTCAACCGGACGTCCTCCGCCGCCTCGACGTACTCCGACACGCCGAACGGCAGCGGCGCGCACGAGTTGAGGACGTCCGCCGCGCTCACCACCACCTCCACCGTCCCGGTGGGCAGTTTCGGGTTCTCAGTCCCGGCGGGGCGCCGTCGCACCAGACCGGTCACGCCGATGACATACTCCGAACGCAGCGACTCACCGACTGCGAACACCCCGGGGTTCTCCGGCTGGAACACCAGCTGCACAATCCCTGAACGGTCCCGCAGGTCGGCGAACACCACGCCTCCGTGGTCGCGCCGCGCGTGCACCCAGCCGTAGAGGCGGACCTGCTCCCCGATACGGGAGACATCCACCTGCGCGCAATAGCAGCTCCTGTCCATGTCATACTCCTTCGGATGACGGTCCGCCGCAAACCGGCGTACCGGACGGCGGTTTGTCTGACGGTGGTGTATAAAATTCGAGGGGGCATAACAAGGGAATCCCGCATCCCGGGGAACGGTGGTCCGCTGCGGCGATATGCGCAGAGCAGCTTCAGCGGTACATGGGTAGCGCCAGCAGGGCGGCAAACGCCACCAACATGGACACCACCCCGACCACCAGCCCGATTTTCAGCCACTCAACGAAAGTGATCCGGAGCGTCTTGTTCTTTTCCATCAGGCCGAGAGCCACGATGTTTGCCGTGGAACCGATCGTGGTGATGTTTCCCCCGTAGCAGGCGCCGAACAGCAGCGCCCAGTAGAGGGTGTCCAAACGCAGTGCACCCCCCGAATGCTGCAACCCGTTGATAATCGGAAGATATGAAGCCACCACCACGGTGTTATCCAGCACACTGGAAAAAACGCCGCTGGAAAACAGGACCATTCCCGACAGCAGGTCGGGTCTGCCGCCCAGCATGCGGAACATCCGTTCCGCCAACACAGAGCCAACGCCCGAGACCTGTATCACCCCCGCCTGTGCGAAAAGAAACATGAAAAACAGGAGGGACTGCCACTCCACTTCGCGCTCGATGTAGTGAGTTGCGCGCTCCCGCCGGTACAGCATGACGAACCCCGCGGCGATGACCGGGATCATAATGAGCATGGTGTTTTCCTCCATGCCGAGCGCGAGCTCCACACGCCGGTGCAGAGCGATTCCCGCCACAGTGGCGACGAAGATGCCGCTGCTGATCCTGGTCCTGCTGTCCGCCGGTATGGAGATCAGGGAGAGGAACTCGGGATTGCCGAGGTGCTTTTGCAAAGCCTTGTTGATAGTGGCGATGTATCCGCGGTACATCCACAGCAATAGCAGGATGATCATCAGCAGAACCGCATACGAGACCGGCAGGGCGTGCACGATGAAGTCTTCGAACGACAGCTTCCCCCGTGCCGCAATCAGAACTCCTATCGGGTTGCCGATGACCGTGGACGCCGAGCCGATGTTCGTGGCAAAAATGGATGAGAGCATCAGCGGGACCGGGGACACTTCCAGAAATGAGCATATGTCGGTTATGATCGCGGCCACGAGGACAATGGAAGACACTTCGCCGATGAACCCGGAGAGCACCGCCGACAGCAGCATGACCAGGACAAACAGCTTCGCACCCGAGAGCCGCCGGACGCGCAGCAGCAGGGTGATGAGGTACAGGAAGAGCCCCGACTCCTTCATCATCGCCACCAGGATCATCATCCCCACCAGGAACAGGATGACGTCCAGCGAGGCGTGGTGGATGAACCGTTCCAGGTTGACCGCGTGGATGAGCATCAGGATGCCGCTGCCGATGAACATGAAGCTGAGGCGCAGCTCCCAGTACAGCAGGGTGCCGATGATGGAGCAGCTGAACACGAACAGGATCCACGTCTGCGCGACCGACAGGCCGGCGGACTCCCCCGCGAAGGCGGCGAGGGTCGAGACTCCCGCCAGCAGGCCCGCCTTCCCCAGGGCGCCCCACACGCGCTCAAATCTCTTTACATCGATCATGCATGCCTCACCATCCTTTCCGGCGCACCGCAAACGCACGCGCGGCCGCCGAATGGAAACAGCGGACCCCTACGTGCAGGATGAAACTCCGGGGAACCGCCGCAGCCCGACGGCTACGCGAGGGTGTTTACCGCTCCTGCGCCAGCAGCCGGTCTATCTTGGCGGTCATTTCGTCGGCGATCGCCTTGACCGGACGGGTGCCGGTCATCATCTCCTGGAACATGACCTCGATGACGGCGTTGATCTCCTCGAGCTTCTCGTGACGAGGCAGGTACATCCGATCCGGCATCATGTCCAGGAAAGCGCGATCATTGGCCGGGGGCACCGTCGGCGTCAGGAACTTGTCGGAATACGCCACCGACTTCAGCGGCGGCACGTCATGCATACTGGCGACCACCATCTCCTGCACCTCACGACCGGAGATGAATTTGAGAAAATCCCACGCGGCCTCCGGATGCTTCGTCTTGCTGTTGATGCCCCACCCAGCGTAGAACGCCAGCGACCGGCGCTTCCCCGCGGCATCCTTCGGGAACAACGCGGCATCCCACTCAAAATCACGGATCATCTTGTTGAACTGGGTAACCACCCACATTCCCATCGGGTACATGGCCACCTGTTTGGCGAAGAAGGCCTGGTGGTTGCCCGACTGCGGGCCGATGAGCACCGGCGAGTACTTGTGCTTGCGCACGTAGTCGACCCACCACTGCAGGATAGCCAGCGTCTTCGGTGTGTTGATGAGACACTTTTTCAGGTCCTTGGAGAAGATCTCGCCCCCGTGGCTCCACACGCACTGGTAGAACCCCCACCAGTTGATGGGCACGGCGTACGCATACTGATCGTACACCCCGTCTCCGTCCCGGTCCACGCACAGCTTCGCAGATGCCGCCAGGAAGTCGTTCCAGGTCCAATTCGTCCCCGGATCCTTCAAACCCGCCGCCTTGAACATGTTCCGATTGTAGAACATCACCATCGTCTGGTCCGCACGCGGAACACCGTAGGTCTTTCCATCAACGATGTACGGTTCGAACACCCGATCCAGGAAATCCGACTTGTCGAATGACGCATCGCCGTCCATGAACCCGTCCAGCGGCATCATCACGCCCTTGGCGATGTAGTTGAGCAGTCCCGCCGGCGGGACATAGAACACATCGGGGCCGGTTCCCGCAGCGCACATCGCGAGGAACTTTTCGGAATAGTTCTGGCCGCCGGTGTTGATCACCTTGATCTGCACACCCGGATTCCGCTGCTGGTACAGAGCGACGTACTTGTCAATAATAGCTGATTCCTCGGCATCCCCCCACACGGTGTACTGCAGCACCGTTTTCTTGCCGGAGCCCTGTGAGCATCCCGTAAGACACATTCCCGCCGCCAGCACCGCCGCGACCGTTCCCCACATGCGCATGGTCCGATTACCGTCCTTCAATGAGGTTGAACTGCACCCGGTCAACCGACACCCGGGCTTTTACGGCGTCCACCGGATCCAGCCGGACTGCGCCGATGACCCCGGTCCACCCGGTGTGGTCCGACAGTTTCACCACCACATCCGCATACTCTTCCGTAGCGGGCACCGGAAAGGTGACGCACTTCTTACGATCCCACTTGTATCGCGAACCGGTCGAGGTATTGTCCCACCACAGAGCTCCCGCACCGCCCGCTGAAGACTTCATGCGGATGGTCACCGACGGATAGAACCGGGCCGGCAACGCCATGTCCGTGAAAAAGGCGTGTGCCTCTTTCTTCGTGACCCCAGCCAGCGCCCCCGCGGACACGGCGCACGATTCCCAGTTGCGGAACTGCCAGCCCTGCCGGAACCAGGGAGCCTTCGGGTTATTGTGTTCCAAGCCGATGTCGTCGAACGTCTCGTCCGCCCGCGCTGCCTTGGCAAAGGCGAACCACACCGGGAACCGGGTGATCTCCGGATCGGGCTTGCCGTCCAGGTCGTTGTCGAAGGTCACCATGGACGCGAACAGCGCCTCGTAGAAGTAGTTCATCGGATCGAAGTGGAAGTAGTAGATGCGGTCCACCTTGCCCGTATTGAACACGTACCGGTAGCAATCGCGGCAGAACGTTGCCTGTTTCTCCAGCTCCTTCTGCCGGGTAGTGTAGGAGCCGTCTTCAGGATCTGGGTCGCTCTTCCCTTCCCTGATTGCCTTGATGTTCATCAGGTAGCCGGTCTCGTTGATCTCCAGAGGAACCTTTCCTTCCAGACCGTGCTTGGCCAGCTGCCCGGTGAGGTACCGGATGCAATCGTCGTACATGGAGAATGCCTCTTCGCGCTGCGGGTAGCAGTTGAACCCGACCACCTCGAAGTAGTCCAGCGGGTTGGTGGATGCGGGGAATCCGCCCCATTTCGTTGTATCGTATTCGGGGTTCTTGCCGTTGACGGTGATTTCGTGCAGGATTTTCTCGAACATCCGCTCGTCCACGTTATCCAGTTTCCCGCCTTTGTGCAGCATCTCAAAGTTGTTGAGGTCGTCGTTGGAACCGTCCGGGTACGCCAGGTCGCCCATCCCGACCGTGATCGTCGGATCCACCGACTTGATGGCGTCGCGTGACACTTTGAGGTACCGGACGTACTCCTTGACAGTGCCGTGCCAGCGGCGATCATCGATGTTGTCCACCTCGTGCCCGATCTTGTAGAAACGGATGCTGTCCTTGTATCGTTTCGCCGCCTGCTGCTGCAGTTTGAACAGCTTTTCCCAATCCCACGGGACACCGTACTTGCAATTGTGTTCCGGGTTGTCGAATGCGCCATACCCGATGGAGGTGTGGAACGGGAAGAGGTCCACATGGCGGACGGTTTTGATGTAGGAGTCCACGTAGTCCCATCCGCGCTTTTCCGGCCAGTAGAACCAACCGGACTCGGAGTAGCCGTAGTCCCGCACCCACAGCGCACCCATGCCACGCAGGAGCTTCAGGAGCCCGACGTTGGTCATTCCGTCATCCACACCGTCATCGTACGGTATCCAGGTCGCATCCACCGTTCCCGGGTAGTTCCCGGGACCGCGGGTAGTCCACAGGTGAACGCTCGCGCCGAACGGCGATCGGTTGAGTCGGTAGTACGGATTCTCAAAGCCCTGACACAACGATGTGGCTGTCACGACTAGCGCTGCGACGATGAAACACTGCATGGCAAAGCCTCCCCGGGGCACCGGATGACGCTCCGGCTGGATTGATCCGGTTACTGATTCTCCGCTTCCATGTTCTTCTTGATGATACCGTTCACCTTCCGTGCGACATTCCTGCACGCCTGCTCGATGGTCAGGTCCTTCTTGATGTCCAGCAGGCCCAGCTCGTCGGAGAGCGCCCCGAGAAACTCCCACAGGTTGATGTAGGGGTTGGTCTGCAGTGGAACGGTGTATTTCGCCTCTATGATGAAGCTTTCGTTGACGCCTTTGGGATGATCCGGGTTTTTCAGGAACGGCTCCCCCTCGGCGACGTCGATACGCGTGGGGATGTTCCAACCCATGCGGGCCATTTCACTCTGATGTTCGTACCCGACCAGGAACTCCAACAGGCGGAACGCCTCCTTGGGGTGCTTGGTCGTCGCGGAGATGGCGTAGCCGTTGGGACCGATGGTCACATTCAGGCGCTTTTTGCCAAACTGCGGGCCCGGCGCGACGCCCCAGTTGATCCCCTGCGAACCCAGCCGGGCGAATAGTTCCTCGAAATTGGCGACCTCCCACCGGCCGAAGAACGACATGGACGCCATTCCAGCGCGGAACATCTCCCCGGCATCCATCATGCCGGAGGAGCTCCCGCTGCCCCCGGCGATCGGAAACGGGGTGACCTTGTGAACGCGGTGCAGATCGAACATGGCGCGCAGCCCTTCCACCGCAGCCGGCGTGTCCACGACGCAGGTGCGGTAGTCATCGCTGAAGAAGGCGCCGCCGTTGCTGAAGATCAGCTTGCCGAAGAACACCGACGGAAACGGGATGCTCACGCCGTAGCGCTTGACGGTGCCGTCGGCATTGAATTTCGTCAGCTTTTTACACACAGTCACGAATTCATCCCAGGTATATGGCTTCTTGGGGTCGGGGAACGGGATGCCCGCTTCGGTGAAGTGGTCTTTGTTGTAGAACAACATGACATCCGGGCTGAAATCCTTGGGGAAACCGTACACCCGTCCCTTGCCGAACGTCTTGCCGTCAAAGAGGTAGGGTTCCATCATGTACGGATAGAAGTTTTTCAGCGCGACCGCGGTGCTGGCCTGCACCATGTCAGTGATATCCAGCAGGCGTTTCTTGACCAGGTACACCGGCAGCTCCACCCGGTTCATGAAGAACACATCCGGCGCGATGCCTCCCGCGCTCATGCTCAACAGCTTGCCGCTGTTGATCTCTATCATTTCCACCCGGAGATCGGGGTTGGCCGCCTCAAATCGCTTGATTGCCGCCGCCATCATGTCGCGGCGCACACCGGTCAGCTGCTCGTTGCCGAACTGCAGCTTGATCCTCCCGTCGTTTCCGCCGCACCCCGCCAGGAACAACCCCGCCGCACATATTCCCGCCAGCTTCCCCGCATGGAACCTCATGGCAAGCCGTCCTCCCCGGATTGCGCGCACCAATGGCGCGTTTTGATGGTGGGTATATCGAGTGCAGACGCGATGCACACCCGAACGCACGGTCTGCAGATGCTCCGTCACATGGATGGGCATGTTCACGAAATCGGCCGCCGTCTCACACCACAGCGGCGCAGCCGACCTCCGCCGAAGAAGTACATGGTGAGGTATTACCAAAAACCGCCGCAGGTGTCAAGCTCCGGGAACTCCACAATCGCCGGCAGGCTTCCCGCACCGTACGGCATGCGGCGTACCCGAGACGCCTCACCCGCCCGTGGGGAAGACCGTGCGGCCGGGCCGGCGAAACGCGCTGTCGAATATCAGAAGTAGACGTTGACCCCGAGGTTGAGAATGAGCTCGACGCCGCCGGCGGTGTACGAAGTGACGTCCCGATCCGTGCCCAATATCACGTACGCGGGCCCGAAATCCATGGCGACACCGAACCAGTCGGTGACGAAGAACTCACCGCCGCCGAACAGACCCACCAGGAAACCGCCGCCGGTGAGTTCCTCCACGTTGTTGAACATGACGTAGTCCGCTTCGCCACCCGCGAAAACGCGGAGCTGGAAGAACTGCAGTATGTTGAAATACTGCCGGTACCCGATCGCGGCGACGCCGCCGTCGAAAGCACCCCGGAGCTCGCCCGCCATCAGGTCGGTGAAATCGTAGCGCAGTCCGAGGTACGGGTAACCGGCGGAAATCCCCAGCTTTCCCGCCGTATTGTAGAAGGTGTCCGTCGGTTGGGCCGTCAGGCCGGACTGCAGCGAAACCGCGACGAGTGCTGTAGCCGCCAGGTAACGCATCGTACGCATGAGTGTTCTCCTTGTAGTCATCGGTTACTTCACCGGGAGTTCATTGAACAGCCGTGTTTCAACGTCCCGCTCGCGGCGCAGCGCGGCGCTGTCCGGTTTTTCATACGACGGCACGGCTGAAAAACTGCTGATATTGCTGGCACTGCTCTCGTAGAGCATCTGGTTGACCGGGGTGATGACCGAACCATTGAGCTCAAAGACGCGCCAGAGGGTACCGGGTTGGTTGGGCACATTGAACGTCGCCACCAGGCCAGACCCTTGGTACACCTTCACCACCGCCTGGGAATTCGCGAGAGCGGTTGACGGGTTGTATGAAGCGTTGGTGTAATCGTGCACGCTGAAGCGGTACATGCCGCTGGTCTGTACGTATATAGTCGTCGTCTCAGGACCGTAGCTGGAAGTATCGTCCACGTCCAACTCTACGTATGTGGTTCCACCGTATTGGTACAACTTGTTGCTGTAGTACACGTGCGCACGCTGATCCGGATTGTTCAAATCGGGGAATGTGATGTGACTGTCCAGGTCACGGGGCGTTTCACCCCAAGTCAGAACGATGCGGGTCTGCCCCGCGGCGAGCACCGGGGTGACACTCGCGTTCTGATTTGGGGTCGTCTGTCCGCCGATGACGATCACACTTACCCACGTCGTCGTATACCCCGTGCCGCTGATCTGAATGGTGTAATAGCCGGGAGTCAGTCCGGTGAATGAGTAGTCACCCGCGCCATCGGTGGTCGTAGTCCCGATGACCGTACCGCTGGTCACGTTGTAGCCGGATCTGATGGACACCGACACCCCGGGCAGACCGTTGCCGGTGAGCGCGTTGGTCACCCGGCCGCTGATCGAACCCGGCGTGGAAGCATGCGCGTCATCCAGGAACGCGAGCGCCTGCAGGTAGACCGTGGTGTTTACAGGAACATCAATGTTGCGGTACGTCGCCGTCAGGTACCCGGTACGGGCGAACACCGCATAGTAGCCGGTTCCCGCCGGCACATTGACGGTATAGGCCCCGGACGAGTTCGTCACCGCAGACGCGAGCAGCAGCCCGGAAGCGCTGTACACGCTGATGTTAGCGCCCGCAACCCCCGTCCCGGTCACGGCATCCCTGACGGAGCCTGCGATGACACCCGCGCCGGTCTCGCTCTGGAACGGAACCGTTTCGTACGACATCGTGTTGACGGGGGTGATCACGTCACCTTCAAGGTCAAACACACGCCAGAACGTGCCGCCGGTGTTCGCAGGCACATCGAACACCGCGCGCAGCGTTGCCCCTTTGTACACCGACACCCGGGCGCCCGAATTGGAAAGCGCCAGGCTGGGAGAAGATGCGCGGTTGGTGTAGTCGTGCACACCGTAGCGGTACACCCCGGCGGACTGCTGGTGGATGGTGATGGTCTCGGGACCGTAGCTGGTGGTATCATCCCTGTCCAGAACGGTGCGCGGCGGACTGTCGGCGCTCCCACGGTCGGCGAAATACACATGGAAACGACTGGATGATCCCGGCAGCGGCCCGGTGATGTGCGCATCCAGATCGGTCGGGGTGTCCCCCCACGTGAGCACCACCCGCCATTGATCCGGACCGAGCACCGGGGAGACCGTTTCCGGAGCGGTGATCGTCGTTGCACCGCCGACGCAGATGACCGTGATGTAGATGCCGATGTACTCGGTCTCGCCGCTCGTGCCGGTGACCTGGGCGGTGTAGTAGCCGCCGGGGAGGTTGTCAAACACGAAGGACCCCGAGCTGTCGGTGACGGTGGTGCCGAGGATGGTGCCGGAAGTGGCATTGACCCCTTCGCGGATGACCACGACCAGCCCGGGAATACCTGTGCCCGTCAAGGCGTCCGTGACGGTGCCGCCCGCCGTTCCGGGACCGCCGCTGCCTGCCGCCACCTGGGAAACCGTCTGGAGGTGCGTGACCTTGCTCGCGGCGACACTGAGGTTGTAGTAGTTGAGCGGCAGGTATCCGGTTCGCGAGAAGTTGACCCGGTATCCGCGGTCGGGCTTCACCGCCACCGCGAACGTGCCGTTGGACGCCGTCTGAGCTTGGGCGACCAATTGTTCACCGAGGTAGACTTTGACGCTGACCCCGGACAGCGCCGTCCGTTGCACGGCGTCCCGAACGTATCCCGCAAGGTATCCGTCCGGTTGGGGCGGCGGCGGTTCCGGCAGCTTCTTCTTGAGTTCGCGGACCTGACTCCTCACGGCGCCGGTCACCCCGAAGTTGAAACCGCCGTGAACCAACGCCATACTCCCGAGCACCATCGCCATCACCGCCGCCGCATACCGTGTGCGCATACTGCCTCCTCGTATGTGAGGGTATGATCCGCGAAACAGACTCCATCCGCGAAAGAAAAGATCCCGAAACCTGTCGTATGCCTGCGAGATGGGCAGGATGTAAAAAGAGGCCAGAGAGCGATTTTCTTTTCGGAAGCCTCACCAGGCTTATGAGGAAAATCTCTCTGGCCTCGTCGCCGAAAGCGTCAAGTAATTCTATACGAGTACAAGCGTGTTTTGTCAAGACCCTGCTCAAGAATGTACAGCGCACAGGGAGGCTGCTCCGACGGAGACACCATCGCCGCACCCGGCTCATCACCTGCATGCCCCCGCCACAACGACTACTGTATCGGGCGCATCACCACGGCGCAGCCGCCGTTTTTGGCGAGCGGCACCCGGAGGATGTCCACCGCACGCACTTCACGCGATTCCACCTCGATGTCGGTGGGGCGGCGGCCGTCGCGGTACACGATCGCCCGGTACGTACCTTCACCGAGGAAGGAGAGCGGTACCGCCAGCTCCCGTGCACGCAGGGTGTTGGCTCCCAGGTACCACTCCGTCCCGTTCCGGCGAGCGATGCACACGTGGCTGTCCGGGGCTCCTTCGATGAACCGCGTTTCATCCCAGGCGGCGGGAACCGCGGCGAGCAGATCCCGAGCCGGGCTCTCAAGGTAGTGTTCCACCCGATCACAGAAATGCTGCAGACCCGACCAGTAAAGGACGGCGTGCGCGATCTGATTGGCGAACGTCGTCGGCGAACGTTCGGCATCCAGTACGACCGGCGTGAAATCCATCGGACCGATGGCGTTACGCGTGAAACAGACGTTGATGTAGTGCGACGGGGCGAACGGTTTGAAGTGGATGTTCTCGTCGCCCTTCACCGCCTCCCGGGTCAGCTGGTGCGGCCAGGTGCGGTTCTCGCCCGAGGGTTTAGTGGGGCCGTGCCAGTTGAGCAGCAGCCGATGGCGGGCGGTCACCTCGTGGACCGGATCGTACACCTTGACGAACGCATCCCGGCGGTCCGTCTCGATGAAATCCAGCTTCGCACCCTTCACGCCCCAGGCCGCCCACTCGCGCGCGTCGTCTGCGGTGAACTCCCACGCACGCTTCCAGAGGATGACGCCCACGTTGCGTGTCGCGGCGTAGGAGACGATCTCCGGTATCCGACCGCGCCACGCCGACCACCCTTCGTCAATGAGGCAGTACTCCCACCCGAGCTGCGCAGCTGCATCAATGAACCGCTTCTGCGTCTCGGGATTCTTGGGGCTCTCAAAGTCGGACCACCAGGACCACGCCACCCGCCCCGGACGAATCCACGACAAGTCATCCACCCTGGACGGTGGGGCGAGCGCCTCTACGATGCACGTCTCCACCACGGTCCCTAGGGAACCCAGAGCGATCACCCGCCACGGCGTCTCCAGCGGCAGGTCACCGCTCACCGGCCCCGTCTGGTCTGGCGGAAAGACGAACCGGAGGGTGCCCGCGCCGCCGCTCCCCTGGAAGTGCGACGCGCAGTACGAACCGCTCACTCCGGACTCTGTCAGGAATCCCCACCATCCGCCCGGGAGCGCCAGCAGTACCGGATGGCCCCATCGTTTGTTCCGACCGTCAAGATTCTTGAGTATCTGGCGGGTATACTCCTCTTCGTATGAGTATTTGCCGTGCTCGTCCATGACCCACGGCTGCGCCCACGCAGTGGTGCCCGACGGCAACCGGATACCGGTGTACTCCGTGAGCACCGCATACGTTCCCGTTCCCTCCAGGCGATACCGCAGCGCCGCCCCATCGTCGTACGCACGCACGTGCACCTGCAACGCCCGGCCAGCGGCGTTCGTGAACGTCACCCGTACCTCACGGGCGGTCGCGGCACACGCCCTCCGCTTGCCGGACACCAGCGTGAACGATTCCGAAACCGTCGCCGATGCAACTCCTACGGGCGTAAGCCCGTCCACTAAATTGCCATCGGATCCCTCGCAGACGATACCCAACGGCGACCACGGAATCAGCGCTTGCCCTGCAGAAGACACCTCGTAGTACAGTCGTTCGCCGGCGGATGCAGGCACCGTTTCCACCCGCAGCGACAGCGTGCACGTCAGACGCCCGTTCGGGGACGACACCGTCCACACACGAGCCGTTGCGGCACACGGTATGAGGGCACACAAAGTCAGCACGGCACACCACAGGTTCCTGCGCATGCCACAACACCTCCGTATGGTTTTTCCTGCACGTGCAACGCTCTATCTGCCGGCCCAAACAACAGCCAGTTTGACAGTCCGGTCTATTCCGGCGCCGCGGACGCGCACCAAATATACCCCGGACGCCACGCCGGAGCCGTTCGCGTCGGTGCACCGCCACTCATGCTCGCGCACCAGTCCAGGGTGTACTCCGACAACAACACCCCGGTGGATTTCCGCACCGTTCAACGTATACACCACAATCGTCACGTCACCCGCCCGTTTCGAGACGAACCGGATGCGCGCGGTGTCGCCCGCACCGATATTGACGTACCCCGCGGAACCACCGCGTACCCGCACCTCACCCGGTGCAAGTTTTTCTTCATCCGGAGCCGGTCCGATCACCGGCGCGCTCCCCACCACCACCGTCACCACCGCGGACTCGCTGAACCCACCCGCATCGTCAAACGCCTTCGCACTCAATCGGTACGTCCCCACCCCCACCCCGTCCCACGAGTATACGTAGGGAGGAGCGGTCAGCGTCTGCAGCACCTGGGTGCCGTCCAGCATGAACAGAACCATGGCCACCGTGCCGTCCGGATCGCTCGCCGTGGCCGCCAGGGGGATGGCCGCCGGTGCGGTGTATGTACTGCCGTCCACCGGACTGGCCAATGTGACGCTCGGCGGCCGGTTGACCGGCGCATATACCACAATGCTCACCGGCGTGGTGGACACCGCCACCGCCCCCATCCCGTCCGTCGCCCGCGCCGTCAGCTGCCACGTCCCGCTGGATACCCGCTGCCACAGGTACGTGTACGGGCTCACGCTGGCTCCGCCGATCAGCGTGGTCCCGGCATAAAAGTCCACCGCAGCAATGCCATCGGAGTCGTATGCCACCGCCGTCAGGGGCACTGTTGCCGGCGCCGTGTACGTGCTGCCGGTCACCGGACTCGTCAGACCCACCACCGGCGGCGGGTTTCCCGAAGAGTTCACCACGACGAACACCGCACTGGATACCCCAACACCGCCCCGGTCGTCCTCCGCACGGGCACTCAACGCGTACGACCCGGCACCAACTCCGGTCCAGGTGTACTCGTACGGGCTGGTGCTGTCGGTGGCAAGCAGCGTCGTACCGGCGTAGAACCGCACCCCGGCAATGGTGCCATCCGCGTCGCTCGCCGTAGCCGCCAGGGAGATGGCCGCCGGCGCCGTGTACGATGCACCACCTGCAGGAGCGGTCAGCACCACACTCGGCGGGATATTCGCCGCCAGAACCGTCACCGTCACCCAGGAACTCTGCGCCGTCCCACCCCGGTTGTCCGTCGCTACAGCGTACAGCTGGTACGTCCCGCTGGATACGTTCATCCACGTGGCGGTGTAGGGACTCGCCGTGTCGGTGGCAAGCAGGGTGGCACCACCGTAGAACCGGACACTGGCAATCGTGCCGTCAAGGTCGGTGGCGGTCGCCGCCAGCACAATGGTTGCCGGCGCTGTGTACGTGCTGTTGTTGATGGGACTGGTCAGATGCACCACCGGCGGCTGGTTCGCCGCCACCACGATCACCGACGTCGTCCCCGGCGCCAACCCCGCACCCGCCGCTGTGATCACCGCCGTCCCGCTGCTCACCCCCGCACGGTACACCACCGTCGCCGCACCGTTCACCAGCCCCACCACGGTCGGCGGCAGCAGCTGCCCCGGACCCGACGCCAGCGCAAAACTCACCGTCCCCGTCGCCGCAGGCACCGGAACCCCCGAGGCGTCGCACGCCGCCGCCGTCACCGTCGCCGTGCTCACCCCGTCCGCCGCCACCACCCCCGGCACCGCACTGCACACCAGCTGCGTCGCGTTCCCCGCCGCCTGTGTCAAAATCCGAATGTCAAACGCACCAGCCACCCCGCTGGAAGGTTTCACGTGCACCGTCCGCCGCGCGGTATCGTACCACCACCCCTCCCCCGCCGCTGCCAGCGCACCGCTGGACGTGTACATCGTCAATGCCGTCGCCCCGCGACGCACCTCCACCGGCTGAACGTCTACGTGGTGCACCTGCAGCCGGTAGTACCGCACCGCCGGCATCCCCGCGTAGCCCCCCTGCCGCGCACCAATGCGCACCAACACCGACCCCGTCCCCACCGCACACTCAAACCGCGTCGTCGCGTACGCACCACCCTCCCACGCCGCACTCACCCCGTCGTCCTCATACAACGTAAACGACGACGCGCCCTCCGGGTAGATGTCCAGCGTAATCGGGTTGGGCTCCCGCTCAAGAACGTAGCTCATCTCCGGCCACATCGGTATGATCGCCCCACCTTTCACCAACAGCGGCAGCGTCCCCACCGGGCACGAAAAGGTGATCGTTTGACCACCTGCATGCCGCTCCTCGGTCCAGTAGTTAGTCCAGCGGCTCCCCGCCGGCAGGTACACCTGCCGTGTCGTTGCGCCCGCCGTGTACACCGGCGCCACCAAAAAGTATTCCCCGTACAAGTAGTCGTAGTCCCGACTGTGGGTGGCGGCATCCGCGGCATATACCATGGATACCGGCCGAAGCATCGGGGCACCGGTCTGCGTGGCGTCGTAGGCGTACCGGTAGATGTACGGAATGAGCCGATAGTGCAGTTTGGCATAGCGCCGTACCGTCCCCAGCACCGTGGCGTTGTACTGCCAGGGACGCCGGCCGCCGCTGCGCCAGTCGTTGATGAACGGCTGCGGCAGGAACATCCCGTACTCGGCCACCCAGCGCTGGTACAACTCATCGGACGGTCTGGCATCGTCACAGCCGCCGATGTCGTGGTTCCAAAAAGAAATCCCCGAATACGCACAGGATATCTGCGCGTTGAGCGCCAGGCGCATGGCTGTGAACGTGCTCTCCTGGTCGCCGCCCCAGATGGTGGGACTGCGCTGCGACCCGGCGAAACCGGCGCGGTAGAGCGTGAAACCGCGGCCGGTCCGTTCACGTACCGAATCGCAGACGGCGTTGTTGTACAGCATCGGGAAGAGGTTGTCGAACTCCAAGCCGGTGTTGAAACTCCCCTGCTGGCCGTACCATCCCACTTTCACCCGTGCGTCGTGCGGCATGTACTCGCCGTCGTCGGTTTTGAAGACATCCGGCTGCGCAGACACGTTCTTGTAGGGATCGGGATGGTAGGCCGTCGTGCGTACATCTTTGCAGAGACTCTTGTACCACTCCGTTGCGGTCTGCTGTGTGAAGTCCACGTAGTAGCCCGCCCCGTACCACGGGCTGATCGTGTAATCGGTGATGCCGTTCGCCTGTTTGACGAACCAGTTGTTGGCGATGCCGGTCTCCTGGTTGTCACCACATGTCGGGCCGTCCAGGATGCTCGGAACGATCCACACCCAGGTTTTGAATCCGATGGACTTCATGTACGCGAGATCCGGCACCACCGTGGAGGAACCCCAGTTGCAATCGCCGGGGCTCTCGATGCAATCTTTCCAGAACCATTTGAAGTTGCCGTTGCAGTCCTTCCACAGGTCGTCAAAGCCCATCATGTCCGCGGGGATGTCGTTGGAACGGAACTGGTCGCATGCGGTTCGTCCCGTGTCGGTGCCGAACCCGTTGACGATGAGTCCCAGTCCGAATGTCCACAGCGGCGGCAGTTTCGGTCGGCCGGTGAGTTCGGTGTACCGGTCAATGACGTGGAGGAGGTCCGGACCGTAGATGAAGAAGTAATCCAAGTCACCCGTATGTGATTCAAAGGACCAGCGGTTGGCGGCGTCCGTTCCCAGACGGAACACGCACCGCTTGTTGAGCCCCGGGCTGTCCGCCCCGGGATTGTTGAAGTAGATGCCGTAGCCCATGGGCGAACAGAAAAACGGAGCCGACAGGTAGGTGTGATCGTCGGTATCGGTGTGGTAGGCGTCGTCGGTGACCATGGGGATGACTTTGCCGAACTTGTTGGCGCCGTTGGCGAACCGCTCTCCGAATCCGAAGAACTTGTCGCCCGCCTGCACGTCCTTGTCCACACGGAACGACCCGCTGTCAAAAGCCATCCGGTACGTGTCGTGATCCTTGCTGATGAGCCGGTTGTCCATGGTATAAAACGATATGACGCACGGCGACTTCTGCACGCGTACCCGCAGCCGGGCGGTGGCCAGTTCGTAATACGCGCCCTGGTCGGACGGTGTCACCGTGACCGGATCCCAGTCGTACTTCTGCACCACCCACGGCGGATTGGGCGGAAACGTCCCGAACTGCGCCATGCGGACCCGCACCATGTCCTCCGCGAAAAACGACACCAGCACCTTCGGCGTCCCGCAGGTGAATACGAAACTGGAGCCGTTCTGCTGGTATGAGGTCACATTCCCGACGTAGGTGTAGGCGGCTCCCACAGGACCGGTTCCGAGGAGCACCACGAGCGCTGCGACTGAAAATGCACCGGCACCGCGGCGGAACGTTTCAACAGCGGTTTTCATCGGAGATCCCCCCTGAACGTGATGCCCTTGCATTCCCCACGTTCCATTTTTACAAAACGGCGACACCGGAAACAAGAGGAACGGCGAACGCGGAATGACCGGCGCGCCACGGTGCACACCCGCGTTTCCCCCAGCAGATGATCGCACGCCTCACGGACGCACGCCCGAAGTGCGCGAGAGCACACCGTCTGCTGGAGAGCACGAGTCCGACGGTACCGGTCGATGGAACGGTTCACGTATCACCCCACTCCCCCTCCCGCGTTCATCGCCGCGCGCGGCGGAGTCCGGTGACGATTCGTTTCACCACAATGTAGGAAATCCCAGCGGTCACTGTTGAAACAACCAGATTGCCAACCAGGTAGAGTACGGCGAGGTCGCCGAGCGTTCGCAGTGCCGTCTCCGGGGAAAGCAGCGGCCGTACTACATCAAAGTCCCTGCCGAAGATGCGACAACCCGTCCACGCACTGACCAGCCAGAAAAAAGGTGTCGTGAACGGATTCATCACGATCATCGCGCCGGCGACCGCCGCGATGTAGTTGAGTTTGAAGAGGGCGCACACACCGACCGCCAGCACACCGCCTACTCCGAAGGTGGGGAACACCCCGAGGAACGCTCCCGCCGCGAACCCGAGAGCGATGCCGTGCGGGGTATCGTTGAGGTGCACCACCTTCCGCCATGCGACCCGTACCGCGCCCCGCAGACCGGTGCCCCGCGATCCGACCATACCCCCGCCCCGCTCCCTCAGCCCGATGGAACGAACCGCATCGGTTTCGCGAACACTTTTGCGAACAGGTCTCCCTTCCGTTCCGCGCCCCATATTTCCAAGTCGAGCCGGATTCCGGGCCTGCCACGCAGAGCGCAGACCACCGCGGAGCGGGTAATGCGGCAACGGGCGTCTCTCACGCGGTGGGCATGGCTGCGATCCAATCCATCGGCGATGCGCAGGATGGCGGCGAGTTTGCGTACCCGGCCCTGATCGTCCGGGTCGAGACGCCCGAACGCGTCATGTTTCTGCTTGGGGTGACTCTTGCGGTGGTACCGTGCGACGTTGGCAATAATCTCTTTTTCCCGTTCCGTGAAGCCCAGCAGACCCGCGTTTCGAATAATGTAGTAGGAATGACGGTGGTGCTGGTCGTGCGAAACGCACATACCGATGTCATGAAGGAGGGCGGCGTACTCCAGGAGTTCGCGCTCTACGCTTCCCATCCGGTGCAGCGACCGGCAATCGTCAAACAGGCGCAGCGCTATGTCGGCGACCGCTCGCGCATGTGCAGCCTCGTACCGGAATCCCTCGGCGAGGTGCAGGACGCTGCGGTAACGGATGGTGTTGAAATATTCGCCGGTGCGCATCCGTCCCTGAGCGTCCAGCATGTCGAACACGATCCCCTCGCGCAGGGAGAACTCCGACACGGTCATCCGGTCGATGCCGAGCTGCTCGAACACCTGTTCCAGGATGAGCGCTCCCGCGGTGATGATGTCCGCGCGATCGGGATCGAGCCCCGGTATTTTCAGGATGTCGGAAAGATCATCCGCACCGAGGATGCGCTCGACAACAGCGTCCAGCTCCCGGCGGGAGAAGACAACGTTGTTGAGCGTGCCTCCCGTCGGTTCACCGCGCGCGGCGCGAGCCATGGCAGCGATGTTCTCGATGCTGCCCGAGGATCCGACGGCCATCCGGAACCCGCCGCGCGATCGCACCGCACGTACCACGGGGTTGAGCATACCGGCAACATACCGACGGAACTTTTTCACCGAACGGCGGGTGACGCCTTCATCGGAGAAGAACCGTTCCGTGAGCCGGATGACCCCCAACTGCAGCGAGTTGTCGTAGAGCACCTGCCCCCGCCGCCCCAGGAGGAACTCCGTGCTGCCGCCTCCGATGTCCACCAGGAGTATCCGCCGGTCGTAGACCGGCAGCGCCTGCAGCACACCGAGGTAGATGAGCCGCGCCTCCTCCACCCCCGACACCGTTTCCACAACAATGCCGGTTTCCCGGCGGATCCGGCGGAGGAACTCCCCCTGATTGAGCGCTTCGCGCACCGCGCTGGTCCCGACCGCCCGAACCTGCGCCTTCCAGGAGGTGGCAATCTCGCGAAAACGCCGGAGCGCAGACACGGCACGGTCCATGGCTTCGGCGGACAGGTGTTTCATGTCCGAGGATCCGGAACCGAGACGGACAATCTCCTTTTCGCGGTCCAGAATGCGGAATTTCCCGGTCCGTCGATCCACCTCCACAACGACGATGTGGAAGGAGTTGGTTCCCAGGTCGATCGCGGCCAGGACGGGGGAACGCGGGGTGCTCACGCGGCGGGCGCTGCGGGTGCGGGGGGCTCGAGAATGCCGAGGATGGTGTCTTTCATCTGTCGGTGGACGGTCTCGAACTTCTTGGATGCGTCGACCACCGTGAAACCGAACTCCTGCGCCATCGCGTCGAACTCGGCGGTGATGCGCCTCTGGTACCGGACGAAGCTGTCATAGAAGTCGTCGCCCAGGCGCATATCCATGCCCGATTCCCAGTAGTCGATGACACCATCCGACGCCGTACGCCAATACCCCTCGCCCAGGTCGTCGCTGTTGATGACCCGCGGGATGAGATCCCGGATGCCGATGCGCATGTAGATGACTGCATCGGGTTCCAGCGCGAACCCGTACGCTGCACGGATCCAGTCGCGATCCGCGCCCCGTACTACGGCGCGGGCGAACGCGGTGTAAATGTAGCGGTCCGCCAGTACGATGAACCCCGCCTTGAGCGCAGGGATAATCTCGTGTTCGATGCGGTCGGCAAAATCAGCCAGGTACAGCAGGCTGAACGTGTATACATTGAGCTTGTGCCCCGCTTTGGCGTTGTCGATGGCGTCGCTCATCAAGGGGGAGCGACCCAGTCCCGTGGTTGTCACACCATACCCCTTGATCTCCAACCACTTGCGCAGCTCGGCGATCTGGGTGGATCGACCGACCCCGTCGGTTCCCTCGATGACGATGAGTTTCCCGGTCAGGTCGCTCACGTCCGCATACGGCAATCCGTTTCCAAAGAATATCTTTCTGTTCGCGGTATTCATGGGTGTACTCCCTGGTTCACCTCAGCATCGGTGCGGGTTGGAAATCCTTCATCTGCTCCGCCACGATTTCGCGCACGAGGCGCTGCTGCTCGGGGATGGATTTCGTACCGTCCACAACGGTCATGCCGTATTCCTGGGCGATCCGGCCGTATTCATCGATGATCCTTCCCTGGAAGATACGGTAGCTCTCCCGCGGGTCATCCGATAACCCGAGGTCCATGCCGGCCTCGTGGAACTTCAGCGCGACCCGGCCGGTCAGGATGCGCTTGAGCGACACTTCAATCGGCACGTGAAAATAGAAAGCAATGTTGGGGCGTACCGCCATCCCGTACAGGTCGCGCACCCAGTCGCGGTCCACCCCGCGCACCACGTCTCGTGCGAAGGCGGTGTAGATGTAGCGGTCCGCGAGCACCACCATGCCCGCCTTCAGCGGCGGGATGATGAGGTGGGCCAGGCGATCGGCGAAGTCCACGGCGTGCAGGATGCTGAAGGTTGATGGAGTCAGCAGGTTCTTCTTCTTGCCGCGCTTGACGGTTTCGTTGATGAGCGCGGAGGAGTTCCACTCCGTGAAGAAGACCCGCTGGTTCATCCCCTTGAACCATTTGTGCAGCAGCTGCAGCTGGGTGGACTTTCCCGATCCGTCGATGCCTTCAACAATGATGAGCCTGCCGGGGTATGGATGCGGTTCTTCGAATCTGCGCGTCATGGTTTCTCCTTGCACTTGGCAAAGGCCCGCAGGTGCTTCGGCTGCAGCAGCCACACCAGCGTCCCACGCGCCGCGGGAGGGGGGGTCTCAAGGTCGATCCGGCACAGCGCGCCTTTCTTGAATACGACCGGCTGACCGTCGCATCCTATCAAGTGCCCCGCCAACCGCCCTATCGCCGGTTCGTGACCGACCAGCAGGATGCGATCTCCTTCCAGGAATGGGGTGAGGTTTGCGCATACCGTCTGCGGCGACGTCCCGGGAAGCAGGTGCTTCCACTCTTGCACCGCCTCGGCGCATTCGCAGGCGCCCGCAACGATGTCGGCGGTCTGTCGCGCCCGCCGCAGGGGGCTCGTGAGTATGACGCCGAACGACCCGACCAGCCGGGCAATACCGAGCGCGACGCGCTCCATTTTTTCCACGCCGTCCTCAGACAACGGGCGCTCCGCCTCGGTGATCCCGGGCATGCCAGGTTCTACCGCGATCCCATGGCGCAACAGATACAGCTCTTGCATTCCCCTGTCTCCTTGTGTCCGGTGGTCAGTCCAGGCTGTCGAAGATATCCCGCGCGAAGTTCTCTCGGCGCAACCATTCCAGCGCAGCGGCGAACTCTTTCCCGAGCGCGTCGCGCCGCCGGCGGGCGTCCGCCACCAGTCTGTCCAAGGGCGCCGCGGGGATGCGGTGTGTTGCGGACGCCGTACGATTATAGAGACGCATCTCGGCGACGTGCGCACGCATCGCCGTGATCGCCACATCAAGATCGTGGAGATCGCCGAGCACCTGCACGGCGGAGCGAATCCGCTGGTACTGCGTACGGAACGCCCGGTCGCACAACGGTTCCAGCAGCTCCATGGTGTATCGCAGTGGTTTGGCTGCGACGCGCAGCCGGTGCAGCTCCTCTACACAACGTCCGATGTCGCTGACCGCGACCGTGCAGGCTGCGACCCGCTCCAGGACCGGCTCCAGCGCCCGGGGGACGGCATCGGCGAACGTCACCTCCCGCGAGCGGTGCGCCCGATTGCACGACCGCTCCAAGCGCTGCGAGAGCTCCCGGAGCAGCTCCTGCAACTCGTCGGAGAACGTCTCCCGGATCACCGGCGCGACCTCGATGCCGCACATGGCGGCGCCCTGCCGGTATCGTGCGATGAACAATCCGACTGCCACGGTCTGCAGCGCCGACTCGCCACCGGCCAAACGCTGTGCGACCTGCGCGATCATGTGACGTTCACGTATCGCACCGAGCGCCCGGATGGCGGGCTTCAGGCGCTTGCTGATCCGGCGCGCCGTCTTACCCGGCATCCACGCATTGAACACCGTGAGCACCGTCTGCAGTCGTCGTGAGGAAACCCGCAGATCGTGCACCGCCTCGGCATCCGCCGCACTGAACACACCCGGCATGTGGGAATACAGCTCCCGGGTCCTGGTGCGCACGATCCGCGCCAGCGCAAGTCGCACCGGATCATCCAGGCGGAGTTGCGGTATCGGCCAGGCACGCGCCATGTCGGATTCCTCTCACGGTTGCACAACAAAGAGCTTAATTAGTATGAAATGCCGAATGCATTTTCAACTCAGCAACAACGCCATACGTCGGTGGTGAAAGGTATATGTACGCCACTACCCGTTAAATTTGTATAAAGGACACTCCGTTCCGGGTGGTACAACGACCATGGACTTCGGGACATCGCCGCAGAAACAGCAGGAATTGGAACGCCGGATGGCGCACCTCGGCATCCGCGAGGCCGACATCCTCGAGACATTCGTCCGTTCCTCCGGCCACGGCGGCCAGAACGTCAACAAGGTGGCGACCTGCGTAGTGCTGCATCACCGGCCCACCGGTATCGTCGTCAAGTGCAGCCGTGAGCGCAGCCAGGCGCTGAACCGGTTTCTGGCCCGGCGCATCCTGTGCGAGAAAATTGACGCTGCAGTCCACAGCGCTCAGAGCGAGGAGCGGCAGCGCATCGCGAAACTGCGCCGCCAGAAACGCCGCCGATCACGCCGCGCCCGCGAGAAAGTGCTGGCCGATAAGCACCACCGCTCGATGTGTAAGTCTTCGCGGAAACACCGAGAGATGGCGGAATAGTCGGCAAACACGCCCCGTTGCATACATGCCGCACAATTCAGTATATCTGTGGGGTGGTGGTTGCATGCGGGTGTTTCGTACGCCGTCGATTGTGCGGAGCGGGAGGGATCCCGGTGATCAATACCATCGTCCGTGCCTTGAGAGGACTTCCCGGCGAACTCGTCGTCTTCATGCTGGGGGCCATGCCGGTGTCCGAAGTGCGCGGCGCCATTCCGGTCGGCGCCTGGACGTTCCACTATGACATCCCCAAGACCGTGGGACTCGCCGTTCTGGGGAATCTCACGATCGTGTATCCGCTCCTCGTTTTCCTATACGCGTTCTCCCACCGATGCCGCCGTATTCCGCTGTGCGGGCGATTCCTGGACTGGTGGTTCGCCCGGGTGCAACGCAAACTGGACCGGGCGAACCCGGTGAAGTTCTGGGCGGTGCTGCTGTTCGTCGCGGTGCCGTTCCCGCTGACGGGCGCATGGAGCGGCTGCGTGGCTGCGTACCTGCTGGGGATGCGCGTCCGCAACGCCGCCGGAGCGGTAGCACTGGGAGTGCTCATCGCCGCCACGATCGTCTCGATCATCACGTTCGGCACCCGGGCTGCCATGCATGTCGCACCCGTTCACTGAAATGGAGGACCCATGACCAACCGACAGCACATCAAACTGATGCTCATCCTGGCACTGGCTGTGTGTTCCGCAGGAGGCCTGCTGCTGCACGCCGGTCTGCACCCGATGACCGCCTCCCGCACCTCGCTGGTACCCGCACTTTCGGGCTTCGTTTCCCTCTGCATCGTGACCGCTCTCTTCTACACACCGCGCGGCGCGGCGTGGGCGTACCTGCTCAACGGCATGACGGTCATCGTCGGCACCATCACGATGGTGCACTACTCGCTGGCCGATCTCCCCTCACCCCTGACCCCGAAGGCGTTGCTGCTGCAGTCGACATTCCCCTCCATCGTTCTGCTGTGGACGAAGTACTTCATCGGCACGGCGATCTTTGACCTGGAACGGACGGCTGGTGCACCCGACGCGCGGCGTACCGGGAGGTTTTTCAGATTCCCCAACCACGGATTCTGGCTCGTCCATCTGTTCGCGCTGTCGGCGGTGTACGCGGCCGGACACTTCCTCTGGAGACGGTGAGCATGAAACACTTTATGTTGTTCAAGCCGGGCTGGTGGTGGCTGCACATCATCGCGGTGCTGTTCTTTTTCTGGCTGGGCAGCGTCATACATTTCTAAAGAAATCCCACCCGGTCGAACCAACCGCTCCGGCGACGGACGCGGAGGAGGACACCATGGGAAAACCGTTGCGTTCCGTACTGGTATCCGCCGGATGCTTTATTCTGGGCGCCGCATTCATGCTGGTCATCCTCGCATGGGCGGTGGAACGCGCCGGCCGTGTCGTGCTCCTGCAGTTCGCCAACACCCACCTGTCCGGATTGATCGGCAGATCCATCTCCTGCTCCGACGCCGGAGTCTCGCTCTGGAAACGATCGCTGCACTTCAGCGGTGTACGCGTGAAGGATCCGCGGTTCTTTTCCCGGGACGAGACGCTCGCCGTCGACCGCATCACCGTCACGCTGGACATCCCCGGACCTCGCGCCGCCGCGGTGTCGCCCGGCCGGGTCACGGTGGAACATCCGGTGCTCACCCTGAATGCGGATACCTGGGGGGCAGGCACACCGCGGCGCACCGTCCTGGAACGTATTCCGGCTGTCGACCTGCGGGAGGTGCGCATCTCCCGTGGTGAGCTGCTGCTCCGCATCGGCGCCGAGACGCTGCCGGTTCTGACCGACGCAACGCTCACCGCGGACAACTCCTTTCTCACGGGCGGTGCGGATCGGCCGCACGTCACGCTCCGGGTCTCGGGACGGATCCCGAGCGATCAGCCCGGTTCGGTCTCACTCTCGCTGCGCATTGATGAGGCGGGTCCCGCGGCGGAGTTCTCCGGAGAACTGTACGCCAGCAACATTCCGATTGCGTACTTCTACAACGCCTTCAACCCTGTTTCGGAAACCACGGTCGTCGCGGGCACACTGCAGGTGCGCTCGACCATTTCGTGCACCAACGGCTGGCTGACCATGGCCAACGTCGTGACCCTGGAGCGGCTGCTGGTGCGCACCGAGCAGAAGAAGCTGTACGGCATACCGGCGGAGCAGGTGACCGGCTTCTTCGCCGCCAACGATGTGCCCTTCGAGCTCACCGTGAGCGGGCCCCTGGACAGTCTGCGGTTCAATGTTTCGTCCGCGGCGTCTCAGGTGCTGCGCAAGGCGCTGTCCGACCGGATCCGGGATGCGACCACCCTCCAGCGGGTGTCCGACAGCCTCGGGCGGGCAATCGGAAACCGATTGGAAGCGGACATTGAGAAATTCCTGTACCCTAAGAAGAGCTCGGGCGATTCCGCCAGCCGCTGAAGGGGGCGCGCACCATGGCGCGGCGGATGCACCGGACGAGCCATCACCGGACACCCCCGACGCCGTCCGACGGAAACCGGCATCCGCCGCCGTTCATTCCCCGCCGAGTTTCCTGAACACCTCGTCCGGCAACCGGATGACCCGCCGCTCAGCGTTAACGCACGCGGCGGTCGTGGATGCCGTCACAAGATCCTCACCGGTCGCCGCACGGCGGATGGTGTAGTCGAACCGAAGACTGGCACGTTTCATGTCCCCGACGGCGGTATGTACCGCCAGCTCGTCGCCGAGCACCGCGGGACGACGGTAATCCAGCTCGGCGTGCACGATCACGAACAGCACCCCGCGCGCGGCGAGCGCAGGCACATCAACACCGCAGCACCGCATCAGCTCGGTGCGTGCACGTTCCAGGTACCGGAGGTAGTTGGCGTAGTACACGACGCCCCCGGCGTCAGTGTCCTCGTAGTACACCCGGATGGTCATCGTATACGTCGGCGCAGGCATACAGTACTACTGCGAAATTCCGACTGCGATTGTCAACCGGTACCGTTCATCTCTCACCGATTCGTTCATGCACCAGGAACCCGCCTCCCACGCGCATGGTTTCCGCATCAATGCCGCTGCCGTGGCCACCGCCCGCCGTACGGTCCGGTTTGATTTCGCTGCGCGTTTTTGCTATTGGACAGCAGGAAGCTCCGCATGTGTGCGGAAACGTCGCACCGCGGGCTGATCCCCTGAATGGAGGGCGCGGGAGATGCGTGCGCAACGAGAAAACTGGGGTACCCGGATCGGGGTGATACTTGCGGTCGCCGGATCGGCGGTCGGCCTGGGAAATTTCCTGCGTTTTCCGGCGGTTGCCGCACAGAACGGCGGCGGTGCGTTCATGCTTCCCTACCTCGTCTCGCTCCTGCTGCTGGGCATACCCCTGATGCTGGTGGAGTGGACCGTCGGCAGGTACGGCGGTGGGTTCGGGCACGGCACGGCGCCCGGCATCTTCCAGTCGCTGTGGCGCAAGAACCGGTTCATCAAATACTTCGGGGTCATCGGTATTTTCGGCCCATTGGTCATCCTGATGTATTATACCTACATTGAATCATGGCTCTTGGGCTACGCCGTGCTTTCGCTGACACCGCGGTACGCGGCGCTCACTACACAGGAGGAGATGGGCCGGTTCCTTGCGGCGTATCGTTCCAGTGGTTGGTCGGTGTTCTTTTTCATACTGACGTTCGTGGCGAACGCGTCGGTCATCTATTTCGGAGTGCGGCGTGGCATTGAGCGGTTCTGCCGCTTGGCGATGCCGGTGCTCTTCCTCCTCGCCGCCGTGCTGGTGTGCACCGTCCTCTTCTTCACCCCCCCGAATCCGCAGAACGCGTCCTGGAATGCCTGGAACGGGCTGGCATTCCTGTGGCGGTTCGACTTCTCCCGCGCGTTCACCCCTGCTGCGTGGCTCGCCGCGGCGGGACAGATCTTTTTCACGCTGTCGGTGGGCATCGGGGTCATCCTGACCTACGCCAGCTACCTGCGCAAATCCGACGACGTGGTGCATTCCGGCATCGCCGCGGCGGGAACCAATGAGTTCGCGGAGGTCGTTCTGGGCGGGTCGCTGGTACTGCCCGCGGCGTTCATCTTCATGGGTCCCGACCGTATTCTGGAGGTAGCACGCAGCGGCACGTTCAATCTCGGATTCGTAACGATGCCGTTCATCCTGCAGCAGCTGCCATTCGCCGCGTTGTTCTCGGCGATGTGGTTCCTGCTGTTGTTTCTGGCGGGCATCACTTCCTCAATATCACTGGCGCAACCGATGGTAGCGTTCCTCGAGGACGAGTTCGAGGTGGAACGCCGCGACGCCACCGTTATCTTCGCTGTGCTGACGTTCCTGGCGTGCCTGCCCGCGGTACTTATCCCCGGGGACACGGTGATCGGAGAGCTGGATTTCTGGGCGGTCAACGTGTGCCTGGTGGTCTTCGCGCTGGTGGAGTCCATCCTGTTCGGCTGGGTGTTCGGCATCGATCAGGCCTGGGATGAGATGCACCGGGGGGCGGGGGTGCGGCTCCCCGCCACTTTCAAAGTGGTGTTCAAGTACATCACCCCGGCGCTGTTGGTGGTCATTCTCGCGGGATTCTGGCTCGAGGGGCTCGTCGTGTCCGCACCCGGCGGCGTCCGTGTGAGCGTCACTAACACCGCGCTGTTCAAAACCATCGCGATGCAGAGCGTGCCGGTGCAGGAGCGTCCGGTGGTGCTGTTCACCCGCATCTACCTGCTGACCCTGTTCGCGTTGATCACTGCCGCGGTGTGGGAAGCGTGGCGCCGTCGCGGATGCGGAACCCAGACACCGGTGGGTGCATCAGAATCTTAGGTTGATTTCCACCAGGAGGCACGGGAATGCCACAGTACAGTGAAACCGTCATGGATCATTTCATGCACCCGCGCAATGTCGGGGAGATTCCCGATGCCGACGGCATCGGCGAAGAGGGCAACCCGGTCTGCGGTGACATGATGACCTTCTACATCAAGGTGTCTCGTGACGGCAAGACCATAGAAGACGTGAAGTTCAAGACGTTCGGGTGCGGCGCGGCCATCGCCGTGTCGTCCATGGTGTCCGAAATGGCCAAAGGCAAAAGCCTCGACGAAGCCGCCGCCATAACCCGGGAAGCGGTCGCACGGGAGCTCGGCGGACTCCCCCCCAACAAGATGCACTGCTCCAACCTCGGCGCGGACGCACTGCGCAAAGCGATCGAAAACTACCGCGCCCGGCGCGCGGCGGAACATTCGAACCCACCCGCTGGGGACGCGCCCGTATGCCCGTACTGCGACGGATCCCTGCCGTGCAAAGATACGGAGCTCTGTTCATCCTGCGGGCGCAAGCTCCCCTGAACGCACGCCGGTGACACGCCACGGAGCCCCCACACTGTGTCAACGGGCGCGCGCGGTGCTCGCGACGCTCAGGCGGACCTATCCGGATGTTGGCACTGCACTGCACTTCTCCGATCCGCTGCAGCTGCTGGTGGCCACGATCCTCTCGGCGCAGTGCACCGACGAACGGGTCAACCGGGTGACTGAACAGCTGTTCCGGAAGTACCGTACGGCGGGCGACTACGCGTCTGCAGATCCCCGGGAACTGGAACGGGACATACACTCCACCGGGTTCTTCCGCGCCAAGGCGCGCAACATCATCGGCGCGGCGCAGCGGATCATCGCAGTGTACGGCGGAAAGGTCCCCGACACCATGGAGCAGCTCGTCACACTGCCCGGCGTCGCCCGCAAGACCGCCAACATCGTGCTGTCGCACGGTTTCGGGAAAATCGAGGGGATCGCCGTGGACACCCACGTGCGGCGACTCAGCTACCGCATCGGGCTCTCCAACCATGACGACCCCGAAACAATCGAACAGGATCTGATGCTCCTGTTCGAGCGGACCGACTGGCCCGCGGTTTCCGATCTGCTCATCGCGCACGGTCGGGCTGTCTGTACCGCCCGGTCGCCGCGGTGCACCGCGTGCACCGTACAGCCGCACTGCCTTCAGCGCATCGAACGCTGAATAACGTCCTGTCACCGGCCCGGAATGCTACGTCAGCCGCTCCAGGAGTTCGCTGATAATCTGTTCCGGAGTGTGCAATCCCGGCAACACCACCATCGTGTCATGCCCCCGCAACTGGACGCCTCCCACGACCCCATGCAGCAGCCGATGGATCCGCCGGCCGGATTCCGCATCGGCGGCCTTGATGAGGCAATCGGGTGGTTCATGGTCGCCGATGGCAACCCGCACCACATGGTGCTTCTTGAGCAGGACGCGCAGTCGGGCGACGTCGAAGAGCGTGCGGACCGCGGGGTGCGTCTCAGCCGAAAGCGGGCCGAACCGATCGACCAGTTCCGCGCGGATCCGGTCGATCTGGGCATGGGAATCCGCCTGCAGGAGGCGCCGGTAGAAGCCGATGCGCGTCTCGTCGTCGGGAATGTACTGCGGCGGGAATGCCGCGTCCACGACGAGATCGATGGCGGGCTCGATCGTGCGGACGGACGCAGGGACGACGTTTCGGGCGGCGCCCATTTCTGCGAGAATCTCGCGCACCAAATGCCCGTACGCATGGAGCCCCACCTCACGCACCACGCCGTGCTGGCGGGTGCCGATGAGCTCTCCTGCACCCCGGATTTCCAGATCGCGCAGCGCCAGTCGGTAGCCGCTCCCCAGCGCCGAGTATTCCGCGATCGCGGCCAGCCGTTTCCGGGCGTCAGCGGACAAAGGATCCGGTCCGTGAAACAGGCAGCAACGGGCGGGCACGGTACGGCGACCCACGCGCCCCCGCAGCTGGTACAACTGTGCCAGACCGTAGTGCTCGGCGTCTTCCACGATGATCGTGTTGACGTTGGGCATGTCCAGTCCCGACTCGATGATGGTGGTGGTGACCAGCACCTGTATTTCGTTGCGGATGAAACGCAGCATCACCTCCTCGATGCGTCGCGCCGGCAGTTTGCTGTGGATGAATTCCACCGTGGCGCTGGGAAAGTGTGCGCGCAGCCACGCCGTCTTGTGCTCGATGAGTGGAATACGGTTGAACACGTAGTACACCTGTCCATCGCGCCGCAGTTCGCGACTGATGGCTGCCAGCACCGCATCCTCGTCGTACGGCCGCACCTCCGTCCCGATGGGCAGCCGTCCTTCCGGCGGCGTTTCGATCACGGATATGTCCTTGATCCCCTGCAACGCGATGGAAAGCGTCCGCGGAATGGGGGTCGCCGTGAGCGAAAGAACGTCGGGCAGTTCCCGGGCGCCGCCGGATGGATCGCGGTAGCGGAGCCGCAGGTGTTCCTTGTCCCGGACACCGAATTTGTGCTCTTCGTCGATGATGATGAGCCCCAGGTTCGCGAAACGCACGCGTTCGGCGAGCACCGCCTGGGTGCCGATGGCGATGTCCACCGATCCATCGGCGATGCACCGGATCGTCGCGGATGCTTCAGCGCGCCGCTGCAACCGGGTCAGCACGCCGACCCGCACGCCGAACGGTCCCAGGCGGTCCACGAAAGTGCGGTAGTGCTGTTCCGCGAGGATGGTGGTGGGACACAGCACCATGACCTGGCGGCCTCCGACCACGGCTTTGAACGCGGCACGAACGGCGACCTCGGTCTTTCCGAATCCGACATCGCCTACCACAATGCGATCCATGGGCCGGGGAGCCTCCATGTCGGCTTTCACCTCGGCGATCGCGCGCAGCTGGTCTTCCGTTTCTTCGAACACGAACGTGTCGTCCAGCTGCCGTTCCAGCTCGCCATCCGGCGGGTACGCGATGCCGGCGGTTTCGGCACGCGCGGTATAGAGCTGGTGGAGAGCGACCACGAATTCACGGAGCGTGTCCTTGATTCTGCGCAGGGTACGGCGCCACTGACCTCCTTCGAGAGATGAGAGCGGCGGCGTGTATGCCGTGAGAGCGACGTACTTTTCGACCTTGTGCAGCTCGGTCAGCGGAACGTGGATGCGGGCATTGTCACGGAACAGGATGGTCAGGTACTCCGCCGTACGGTCGCCGACCGTTATCGTGCGGGTCCCCTCGTACCTACCGATGCCGAATTCGCGGTGCACCACCAATTCCCCGGGATGCATCTCCCAGATGCCCTCCAGGCGCATCCCGCGCCGTGGATCGCGCGATGACGCGCTCTCGTAGTACTCGTAGCGTGCAAAAAGCTCTACGTACGTGGTAACCACGCGGCGATCGTGTTCGTCGACGAGTCCTTCGGCGAGCTCGACCTCGCACACACGCGGACGGTGTGCGCCGGTCCGGAACAGATCCTCGACCCGTCGCATTTCATACTCGTAGACACACGCAACAACGATGTCCCATCCGTCGCGCAGCAGCCGCTCGTACTCCGCCGCGGCACGTACCGCATCCCCACGGTACCGGGGTGTCCGGCGGTAGCGCGCCAACGCGGCATCCGCCGGCGGATCCGCCTGTAGCCGGATGTACAGGGTTCCGGGCGGCAGGAGCGACCGAACCGGCGGGCACGACGGATCGGTACGTACGGCGTGCGCCCAGAGGTTCACCCGCGGCAGATCGGTGCCGCTACGCTGCGTGGCGGTATCCAGGGTGCGCAGAGCGGAGACCCGGTCGTCGTCCAGCACCATGCGCAGGGGCTGGTTGTCCGGCGGAATGTCCGGCCAGAGATCGACGATTCCGCCGCGCACGGCGAACTCGCCGGGACTCTCCACGTACGAGACTCGGGTGTACCCGGCACCGGCGAGCCACGTCGTCAGCTCATCGAGACGGTGCTGTGCACCGGGCACCAGGCGGATCGGGTCGGGCACCGGGGCTGCGCGCAGATCGAGCACTCCCGGTTCAGCCACTACGATGAACCGATCGCCGGGCGCGCCCATGCCGCAGGTCCCCAGTTCGCGCAGCGCAGCGAGGCGATCGGCCGACCAGACCGTCGACCCATCGACGGACTCCGGGGAATGTAGTGCGGTCACCCGCAGGGGTACGCTTTCCCCGAAGCAGGCCGCCAGACAGGCGCGATGTTGTTCAATCGAGCGGACGAGGTGTTCGGGAGGGACATCACCGGTTTCAACGACGATGACGGGATCCGGCAGTCTTCTGAGAAGGTGGTCCGCGACTGCGGAGAGCGGCTTGTCCCCGAAGGCCAGCGGGATCGGGGTGAGCATGTGCGATGGTCGTGTACTACGACCGGCGACAGCCGTCCAGGCCGAGCCGGTCCCGGGCAGCATCCGCGATCCGGCAGATGATTTCGTGGTATTCGATACCCATCGCCTGCGCGACCAGCGGAAAAACGTCCATCTTCCCCAGCTGCGGCAGCGGGTTGCACTCGAGGAAGTATGGTGTTCCGTCATCCGATACACGTACATCGACGCGGCCGAAATCGCGGATCTCCAGGGCGCGACAGGCGGACGCGGCAACGCGCATCACCTCCTGCGCCAGCCGGTCGGGAACCGCGGCGGGACAGCGGTACGATACATCGTCGTTGAACACCATGGCGTGGGTGTAGAACAGGTCACCGAGGTCAAACACGCCGCGAATGCCGATCTCCACCGGCGGATGAGCGGTCATCGGAAAAGCCGCGGAATCCGCATTGCCGGTCACCACAACGGTCAGCTCGCGACCCGCGATGAACTCCTCCACGAGCGCCGGCTGACGGTAACGCTCGACCACTTCGGCGACGCGGTCGCGCAGCTGGTCCCGATCGTGCACCAGCGATCGGTCGTGTATCCCCTTGGACGTTCCCTCTTGTGCCGGTTTGACGAACAGCGGATAGCGCAATCCGGCATCGTCGGCAGCGTCCGGGGAGCTGCACACGGTGAACCGCGGCGTGGGAACACCGCAGGACGCGACCACCCGTTTTGCCATGGTCTTGTCCAGCGTCAATGCCATGGTGAGAGCATCCGAACCGATGAAGGGAACACCGAACATCTCCAGGATCAGCGGCACCTGCGCCTCGCGGTTGCGGCCGCGAAGACCTTCGGCGATGTTGAATACCAGGTCCCACCGGCGGCCGGCGCGCAGCGCATCCAGCAGCCGGTACACGTGCCCGATACGTTCCACGCGCCATCCCCGCAGCTCGAGCGACGATTCGATGTCCCGGATGGTCTCCATGGAGTCGAATTCCGCGTACGCGTCCGGTGGGTCGGGGGGACCGAACTCGCGCCGGTAGTCGTCCTCGGCGTCATAGGTGAAACCGATGTGCAGCTCGTGCATCAGCGCTCTCCGGTTGATTCCATGAGACCGGTGCGATATCGATCCAACAGCTCTTTTTCCACGCAGCGGCCGTACGCGGCATCCTCGAACTTGAACAATGGTCGCCACCCTCCCCGGCCGTCCCGTTCAGACGGCCACGCCACCCAGGGGCCGCGACGACCTTCCATGATGCGGCACGATACGGACAACTCCCCCTCGAACACCACCTCCGCGCTCGCGCGGACAGACCCGGATGACGGCCGGAACTGGAACGTTCGCACCTCGAACGACGGATTCCCCGACGACCCCGCAGACACGCAGAGATCGTGTGCGGTGGCCGATGAAGCCCTGACAACAGCCGCGACCAGCGCTGTCCGCAGACGCGGGGAGAGCACCTCAACCTGGGGATACTCCCTGCCGGTGCGGGCGACGTACCGCGGCAGGTGTGGGGAGTGGATGACTCGTCCGGACCTGCGTGTCTGAGTCACCAGCACGCCGGACACCGTGATGCGTCCAGCGAAGGTCACCGCCAGTGTCCCGTTACCATCGGGAGCAACCGCGGTAACCGGCATTGCGGCGTGAGCGGCGGCCACACCGAAGACAGCCGCGGCGAAACACACGGCGCGCATGACGCACCGTCGCCGTTTCATCGCACCGAACACCTCACTGCGACCCGTCGGTTACCGGTAGGGCAGTTTCCGGGCGATCTTGCGCGCTTCCACCCCGTCCAGGACCTGCAGGTTGTGCGCTTTGCGCCCGACGTGGGGGGCGTCCCCGGTCAGCAGGTGGCGCTGTCCGGACTTCTTGTACTTTATTTTCCCGGTGCCCGTGAACTTGAAACGTTTCTTGGCACCGGAGTGCGATTTGATCTTGTTCTTCATGAATTGTTCCTCGCAAAATATGGTTGACGGCGTACGCTCAGGCTTTCGCCGGAGGCGTCGCAGACGGATGAGCAGCAGACGCCGGCGCCCGGAGCTCGGCGGGTTTGGCATCGGAGGCCGTCCCTGGGGCACGACGCTTCGGGGTGACCACCATGATGGCGCTGTTGCGTTCCCGGTTCGGACGATCCCGGTTCCCGACATCCTGGATGGCGGCGTCGATTTTGGCGAGCAGGGCATCGAGCTTGGTCCGGAAAAACTCCATCTCGCGTCCCCGGAACCGTATGACGATCTTGGTGACGTGTCCGTGGGTGAGGAATTCCCGCACGTGATTGAGCTTGATGAACAGGTCGTGTTCGGAAATGGCGGGACGGATGTAGATCTCCTTCATCTCGGTGAGACGCTGATTACGGCGCAGTTCCTTGTCGCGCTTCTCCTGCTGGTACTTGAACTTGGAGAAATCCATGATCTTGCAGACCGGGGGATTGGCCTGCGGGGATATTTCCACCAGGTCCATGCTGATCTCCTGCGCCTGGCGCAGCGCCTGCTGCGTCTGCACCACGCCCATCTGCCCACCGTTCTCGTCTATCAGCCTGACCTCGCGCGCGCGAATCTGCTCGTTGATCCGAATCCGTCGGAAATCCATCCGCCTGGTCACCCTCCCGGGTTAGTGCGGCTCCTCGCGGAGCCGCCGAATGACATCATCCACGCCGAGGATCTCGGTCGCGGGATTGTTCCAGCTGCGCAGCGCCACGGTGCCCGCTGCAGCTTCTCTTTCGCCCACCACGAGGATGAACGGTACCTTCTGCACGGCCGCCTCGCGGATTTTATGCGGCAGACGCTCCGCCGAGGAGTCCACAGACGTGCGAACGCCGGCGGCGACGAGGCGGTCGCGCACCGACTCCGCGTACGCGAGTGTCCGGTCGCTGACCGGAAGCACGGCCGTCTGCACCGGCGCCAGCCACAGCGGGAACGCGCCGGCGTAGTGTTCGATGAGCACACCGAAAAACCGCTCCAGCGAGCCCAGCAGGGCCCGGTGGATCATGATCGCGTGTTCATCCTTCCCCTCGGCGGTACGGTAGCGCACGTCGAAACGTTGCGGCAGGTTGAAATCCACCTGGATCGTGGAGCATTGCCACGACCTGCCGAGGGCGTCTTTGATCTTGATGTCAATTTTTGGGCCGTAGAACGCACCGCCGCCCTCATCCACCATGTACGCCAGCGATCGCGCCTCCAGGGCGGCGCGCAGCGCGCCTTCAGCCAGCTCCCACACGCGCGGCTCCCCGATAGCATCCGCCGGTCGCGTGGACAACGTCACATCGAATGCATCGAATCCGAACCGCCGCAGCACCGCAACGACATCGTCTATCAGTTTGATGAGTTCCGCACCCAGCTGCTCCGGTGTACAGAAGATGTGTGCGTCGTCCTGGGTGAAACCGCGCACGCGGAACAGCCCATGGAGCACCCCGGACCGTTCGTAGCGGTATACCGTGCCGAACTCGAAGTACCTGAGGGGAAGCTCCCGGTATGATCGGATCGCCGAACGGTAGACGAGCACGTGGCCCGGACAGTTCATGGGTTTGATGAGGTACTCGACGTCATCCACTTTCATCGGCGAATACATGTTTTCACGGTAGAATGACAGGTGACCGGAAGTGCGCCACAGGTCCGACTTTGCAATGTGAGGCGTCACCAGCATCTGGTAACCGTTCCGGAACAGGAACTCCTTGAGGTAATTCTCGATGATGGTGCGCACGATCGCACCTTTCGGCAGCCAGAACACCAGCCCGGGGCCGAACTCGTCTTCGAATATCTCGAAGAGCCCCAGTTCCCTGCCCAGCTTGCGGTGGTCGCGTTTACGGATTTCCTCCAGTTTCTGGAGGTGTGCCGCCAGTTCTTCCTTGGTTGCGAAGGCGGTGCCGTAGATACGCTGCAGCTGCGGGCGCTTCTCGTCGCCGCGCCAGTAGGCACCGGCGATGCTGAGCAGCTTGAAGTGCTTTACCTTAGAACTGTAGTTGACATGCGGACCGCGACACAGGTCGGTGAAATCGCCGTGGCTGTACACCGTGATCGGTTCGTCCGGCGGCAGCTGTTGGATGAGTTCGGTCTTGTACACGTCGCCACGGCCGCCGAACAGCTCCAGTGCTTCATCGCGAGACAACTCCCGGCGCACAAATGGCAGGTTGCGGCCGGCGATCTCCTTCATGCGCTCCTCGATCACCGGCAGGTCATCCGGGGTGAGCGGTCGTGGCACCTCGAAGTCGTAGTAGAACCCGTCCTCAATAGCAGGCCCGATACCGAGTTTGGTGCCGGGAAAGAGCTCCACGACAGCGGAGGCGAGGATATGACTCGCGGAATGGCGCAGGGTATCCAGTGATTGGTCGGTCATTCGAACCGCTGTCCAAGTCTCCTGTTCTGGCAGAATGAGGCGGGCGGGACGCGCCACACCGATGACATGCAACCACCATGGGCGTGACAGGACTTGAACCTGTGACCCCCTCCATGTCAAGGAGGTACTCTAGCCAGCTGAGCTACACGCCCGTGCACCAAACCACGCGCTGTTGCGGCGCGTCACACCTGATGCAGATATATGTACAAAAAAGGACAGCTGCGCGCAAGTCCGTCGTCAATCCGCGCCAGCGACTGTACCGGCGGCATCCAGCGTCAGGTTTTCCACCCCGGTACGGATGGCGCGTAACACCACGGCGGCCGCAGCCTTCTTGACATCGGCCAGCAGCGTGGCGTCATCCCTACTGAACCGCCGGAGCACAAAATCCCGTGCGTCCTCGCCTGCCGGTACCGGACCGATGCCCACGCGCAATCGCGGGAACTCCTCGGTCTTGAGCCAGTGCGCGATCGACTCCAACCCCTTGTGCCCGCCCGACGAACCGCGGACGCGCAAACGCAGCGTACCGAGCTTCAGATTGAAATCGTCGGCGACCACCAGCACGTCCCGGGGTTCTATACTCTTTGTGCGCGTATACTGCTGCACCGCCAAGCCGCTGAGGTTCATGAACGTGAGCGGCTTGAGGAATGCCACCGCTGCACCGTCCACGTTCGCCCGGCCGACCGCAAGATCGCGTCGGGTGTGCAACGTGAATCCCAACTCGTGTGCCAGCAGGTCCACCACCATGAATCCGAGGTTGTGGCGATCGAAGAGGTGCTCCATCCCGGGATTCCCCAGCCCGACCACCAGCCGCACGCCCATCGCGACCACACCATTTCCGACGGATGCTTACTTCTTTTCCTTGGATTCCGGCTTGCCCTTGGCCGTCGGGGCGCCGTCTGCAGCAGCACCCTCCGCTCCTTCTTCGGTCTTCTTGCCTTTGCCGACCACCTCCGGCTCCGTCGCGGTTGCCGTCTCCGCGCCGGCTGCCGGAACCGCTTCCTCGACCCGCTTGGGGATGATGTGAACCACAATGCTCTCGGGATCCTCAAGGATGCTGAACACCGTCTGGGGGATGTCCTTCACGTGGATGGCGTCCCCGATGCGCAGCTTCGAGATGTCCAGATTGATCGAATGCGGGATGTCCTTCGGGAACACTCGAATGTGCAGCTCGCGGTGCACGAAATCCAGCAGCCCACCGGTGGCCTTGAGGGCCTCGGCTTCGCCCGACAGCTGTACCGGAACCTTCACCTCAACCCTCTCGGTCAGGGACACCACCTGGAAATCGATGTGGATCGGGACCTGGCTTACGGCATCGCGCTGAATTTCCTTGATGATCGTCGGGAAGGAATCATCGTTCACCCGGAGGGTGAGCAGGGTTCCCTCGAGGCTCCCCTGCTTGACCGCGTCCACGATGGAACGGTGCCGCACCCACAGCATCTGATTCCCGCGGCCGCCACCGTAGGTGATGGCCGGAATATACCCGGCCCGGCGGCGACGGTTGAGCTCGGCTTTCGTTGTTGCGGCTCGTGTTTCGGCGACGATCTCGAATGCTCCCATGACACGGCTCCTTTCAGCCTACACAAACAGTTCGCTGATGGATGTATTGAAATGGATCCTCTTGATCGCTTCCGCGAGCAGCGGAGCGACCGAGAGCACCTTTATTTTTTGGCATCGGGCCGGATCCAGCGGTATGGTGTTGGTGGTGACCACCTGCGTGAGCGGCGACGCCTGGATGCGGTCGGCGCCGTTCCCGCTGAACAGGCCGTGCGCACATGCGGCGTACACCTTGCGGGCACCTTCGCGTGACAGGCGCTCGGCGACCTTTACCAGCGTCCCGGCGGTATCCACGAGGTCATCGAAAATGATGGCGTTCTTTCCGGCGACATCACCGATGACGTTCATGACCTCCGCCTGGTTCGGTGACGGACGGCGCTTGTCCACCATTGCGAGCGGCACGTTCATGCGGCGGGCGAAGCTCCGGGCGCGCTCCACGCCTCCCGCATCGGGCGACACCACCACCACTTCGTTGATGTTCCGGAAATCCGGATGGTGCCGGAAGTACTCCAAGAACACCGGCCGGGCGTACAGGTGGTCCACCGGTATGTCGAAAAAACCCTGCAACTGGCCGGCGTGCAGGTCCACCGCGAGGATCCGGTTGGTGCCAGCCGCGGTGATGAGATTGGCCACCAGCTTGGCGGTGATCGGAACGCGGGGTTCGCTCTTGCGGTCCTGCCGGGCGTACCCGAAGTACGGAATGACCGCGGTGATGCGCGCCGCCGACGCACGTTTGAGCGCATCGATGATGACGAGCAACTCCATGAGATTCTCGTTCACCGGCGGGCAGGTCGGCTGTATGACGTAGCAGTCCGTGCCGCGTACGTTGTCCTCGATCTTCACCTCGATCTCGCCATCGGCGAAACGGCCCACGTGCATACGTGCCTCGGGTATGCCGAGATACCCGGCAATCTCCCGGTAGAGCGCCCGGTTCGCGTTGCCGCTGAACAACTGCAGATTGGTTCCGGCCATGGTTCTCCCGTTCATGCGCGCCCCCCGGACCGACGCGCCCTGTCACACATCCGGCGTACGATCTCGTGGTTCGGCTTCAGCACTTCGCGTTCCCGTGCGATGACCAGAGTTCGGGGTGGAACATCCCGCCCGACCGTGGATCCCGCCGCAATGACCGTATGGTGCCCGATGCGGATGGGCGCCACGAGATTGACGTTGGACCCGATGAAGCTCCGGTCACCGATGATACTGCGATGTTTCGCCACACCGTCGTAGTTGCAGGTGATGGCACCCGCACCCACGTTGACCTCTTCGCCTACATCAGCATCGCCGATGTATGCCAGGTGGTTGATTTTGGATCCCGCGCCAACGACACTGTTCTTCACTTCTACGAAATTCCCCGCCACGGCGCGAGCCGACAGAACCGCTCCCGGTCGCAGCCGTGCATAAGGTCCGATCCGGCATCCGGCGCCGATGTCCGCCCCATCGACGTGGGAGCAGACGACGGTCACGCCGTCTCCGACACGCGTCTCGCGCATCACGGTGTACGGACCGATGCGACATCCGGACCCGATGGTGCACTCTGAGAGAATGCAGCCCGGCAGAATCTCGGTATCGCTCCCGACCCGGACGCCGTAATCCACGAATACCGTCTCCGGCATCCGGACGGTGACCCCGGATTCCATCAGACCCGACAGGATCCTGCGGCGCACGATATCCTCGCAGCGGGCCAACTCGGTGCGGGTGTTGACCCCGCGCACCTCCTCTGGATCCGCACACCGGCAGGTGTGCACGGTACCGAGACGGTCCAACACATCGGTCAGGTAGTACTCACGTTTCGCGTTGTCTGGCCGCAGCGTCCGCAATGCCGGCCAGAGGCGCCGGGGGCGGAACACGTAGACCCCGGCGTTCACCTCACGGATGGCGCGTTGTGCCGCAGAGGCATCTTTCTCCTCCACGATCCGCCGGAATCGTCCATCGGGGCCACGGACGATACGCCCGTACCCGAACGGATCCGACGGTTCGGTCGTCAGCACGGCGGCGTCGGCCCCGCGCCAGGCGCCAACCAGACTCCGCAGGGTCGCCGGCGCGATGAGCGGCACGTCACCCGAGAGCACCACGAGCGCGTCGAGAGCGGCACTGATGCGTCCCCGGGCGCACATCAGCGCGTGACCGGATCCCCGCCGGACTCGCTGCATCGCAAAGACCATGCGTCCGCGCAACGACGGCGGAGCGCACTCCAGCGCGGTGGCGCGGACCCGGTCTGCCTCGTGCCCGACCACCACGCACACCTGTGCCGGCCGCAGCGAAGCGACCGATTCCAACACGTGCGCCAGCAGTGACTTGCCGCAGAGGGTGAACAGAACCTTCGGTACGGCTGAACGCATGCGCGTACCCGCACCCGCGGCGAGCACCACGCATCCCAGACTCATGCGCGCAGGCACCGATCCCGGCGATTACCGGATTCTCAGGCGTTTGGCGAAGTTCTTCGCCATGCCCTGGTATTTGCGGATGTCGGTGTCCAGCTGCTGGATCTCGCCGCATATGGTACGCAGCTGGCTGTCGGTGATCATCCCCTTTTGGAAGAGGGCGTAGGCTCTGAGCCCGGCGCTGTACACCGCCCGGAGCTTGCGCTGCTCCGCGTTCAGCTCCTGCAGCTTGGCCGACCCGAACTTCGCTCCGTACACCGCGTCCTGCTGCACCACTTTCGCGGTCTGCTCAACGACCGTGGACAGCTTCTTGATCATCTCGTCCATCTTCATTCGTGAACCTCCAGGAAACGTTGGTGCCGCCCGACGCCGGCTCGCCGCCGTGCGGTGTACCGTACACAATGCGTTCCAGAACCAGCCCGTGCGCCGGCGCCGGACGGCGGGCACAGAACGGCCGCCGTGTCAGCGCCTCCGCCTGGTGCGGCGCCAGGCGCCCCGCCCCTGCATCCACCAGCATGCCGACCAGATAGCGTACCATCCGGTGCAGGAACCGGTTGCCGATGAGGGTACACACGATGCACCCGCCACACCGGATCACGGAAAGACGTTTCAGGCGACACCGTGTCTCCCTGCCGGATTCGGCGTATTCCCTCGTCGTCGCGAAACGGAAATCGCGACACGCGGTGAACAACCGGGCGGCACGACGCATCGCGTTCACATCCAACGGCTCGCGGACGTGCCACACCCGGTCCGCATCCAGCACCGGTCTACAGCGGACGTTCCAGATGCGATACCGGTATTGTTTCCACCGCGCATCACGGCGCGGGTTGAATCCGTCGGCGGCACGACGCATGCTGACCACCGCCACATCCTCCGGCAACAGGTGGTTGAGTCGTGACGCCCCGCGGGCCGGATCGATCTCGCGCCCGAGTCTCATGCGAACCACATTGCCGAGCGCGTGGACTCCGGCATCCGTACGGGACGCGAACAGCAGGTCCGGATCCTCGCCGAAGGCAGACCGGCAGGCGTCCATCATCACCTTTTCAACGGTGCGCGCCGTTCCCTGCCGCTGGCTGCCCCGGAATGCCCCGCCGTGGTAGGAGATCTCCAGAACGTACGACGGCACCGGTCAGGCGGACTGCGACCGGGTCTCGGCGATTAGCTCGGCGAACGTGATGAGCCGGATATCCTTCTCGCGGAGGTAGCTCTTGAGCTTGGAATCGCAGCTCGCCAGCAGTTCATACTCCCGCCACAGTTCGCCGTACCCCGGATGGGTCATGAGCTCGGCGCAGTCGAATACCTCGTCAATGTTTCCCCAGTACCACCCCTCGATGAAGTGCGGCAGACTGATAATGCCCTGGGCGTCCAGGAACACCTTCATCTCATCGTATGCCTCGGGTTCCACAGCGATCCTGCGGTGGAACCGCATCACCGGAATGCCGTACTTGATCATCAGTGGAACAACCACGTGAAACACGTCGCGCACCATGTGGACGTGATGGTGGCTGGACAGGTGGTCGGGACGGATGTCCCGGGACAACAACATCTCGATCTGGCGGGCGACTTCCGTTTCAACTGCATCACGGTTGAAGGTGCCCTTGACACCTGACACGCGGCCGGTGCCGTGATCCACAGTGAACATCTCATCAAGATCCACGTGCACTCCTACGGAAAGCTTGGGATTCTCCTTCGCGAGGGCGACCGCATCGTCCAACCCATCCCGCGTAGGGATAATGCTGGCCGAGGTCACCACGCCGTTTTTGAAGGCGGCGATCACCCCCTGGTTGATGCGGGGGGTGTACCCGAAGTCGTCGGCATTGACGATCAGTTTTTTCATCGGAGTTGTATTATGCCAGCATCTCCTTGTGCGCGAGCACCTCCAGAATCTGGACCGCGTTGAGTGCGGCGCCTTTCAGCAGGTTGTCCGAGACAATCCACATCACGAGACCGTTGTTGCACGAGATATCCTCGCGGATCCTCCCCACGAACGTCACCTGGCGGTTGGAGCCGTCCAGAGGCGTGGGGTACCGTTTCACGGCATCCGTATTCTCCGGATCGTCCACCACGACCACGTTCTCCGCGTGTGAGAGCAGCCTCCGCGCCTCCGCAGCCGACAATGCGCGCTCGGTCTCGATCCACACCGATTCGGAGTGAGCGCGGAACACCGGGGCACGCACGCACTGCGCGGATACCCGTACCCCGGGAATCTCCATGATCTTGCGGGTCTCGTTGACCATTTTCATCTCTTCTTTAGTATACCCGTTTTCGGTGAAAACGTCAATCTGCGGAATCAAATTGAATGCGATCTGCCGGGGAAACACCTTGCCGGGCGCGGCGGCCACCGTAAAGGAATCATTGCTGTCCGTTATCAGCGAGGGCAGCGCGGCCAGCCGCTGTAACACGCGACCGGTTTCCTCGCGGAGTTCCAGCATCGCCCTGCCTCCGGCACCGGACACCGACTGGTAGGTGGAAACCACTATCCGACGGATGCCAGCGGCCCGGTGCAGCGGGTTGAGCACCACCACCATCTGGATGGTGGAGCAGTTGGGATTGGCGATGATCTTGCGGTCGGCCGTCAGGGCGTGCGCGTTGACTTCGGGCACCACCAAGGGACAGGCGTCGTCCATCCGCCACGCCGACGAGTTGTCGATGACGAATACCCCGTGCCGGGCGAACAGCGGGGCGTACTCCCGAGAAACCGATGCGCCCGCGGAAAAGAGGGCGGCGTCGATGTTGGGAGCGTATCGGTCGACGTTCGCTGCATTCAGCTCGATGACCGGGTGCTCGGCGCCGTTGAACGACACCGTCTTCCCCACGGAACGGGCCGAGGCGAACGGGTACAGATCCTCCACCGGGAACTTCCGCCCCGCGAGCATGTTCAGCATCTCCTGGCCGACGGCACCGGTGACGCCGACGACCGCGATTCGATATCCCTTCATGACGACTCCTTGCCTCCCCCGTCCGACGGGGTCTCCCCGAATGAATATGTACTACAACAGACTCGCGACTAGATCTCCCACCTCCGGCGTGCTCAGACCCATGCGTCCGGCTGCCATATCCTTGATCCTGCCGGAGGTGATGGCCTTCTGAACCGCCCGTTCGATAGAAGCCGCGGCTTCAAACTCGCCGAGGGTCTCCAGCATCATGGACCCGGCGAGAATGGTGGCGATCGGGTTAATCACCTTCTTGCCTTTGTACTTGGGCGCCGACCCGTGGATGGGCTCGAACATGGACACACCGTTGGGATTGATGTTCCCCCCCGCCGCCACCCCCAGACCACCTGAGATCATCGCTCCCAGGTCAGTGGAAATGTCACCGAACATGTTGTTGGTGACACACACGTCGAACCACTCGGGGTTCTTGACCATGTACATGCAGAAGGCGTCGATGTAGTAGTGGTCCGTCTGAATTGACGGGTACTCCCTACCCACCTGCTCAAAAACGCGCACCCACAGGTCGTGTGCGTAGGTCAGTACGTTGGACTTGTCCACCATGGTCACCTTCTTGCCTTTGGACGGATCCTTGCGGGCGGCGATGGCGCAGTAGTCGAAGGCGTACTTGATGCAGCGGTGAACACCTTTGTAGGTGTTGATATCCTCCTGCACCGCCACTTCGTCGGACGTACCCTTCTTGAAAACACCGCCCATGCCGCAGTAGCCGCCTTCGGTGTTCTCACGCACGATGACGAAGTTGATCTCCCGGGGGCCCTTGTCCTTGAGCGGGGTTTCCACTCCTTCATAGAGCTTCACGGGTCTCAAGTTGATGTACTGGTCCAGTTCGAAGCGGATGCGCAGGAGGATGCCCTTCTCCAGTATCCCCGGTTTCACCCGCGGATCGCCGATGGCACCCAGGTAGATGGCATCGAGTTTGCGCAGGTCGGCCAGCACCGAATCCGGTACCAGCTCACCGGTCTTCAGGTACCGTTCGGCACCCAGATCAAACGGCACAAAATCGAAGGAACAGCCCCGGTTGTCGCCGGCCGCACGCAGCACTTTCACGCCCTCATCAATGATCTCCTGTCCGATACCGTCGCCGGGGATGACGCCGATGGTGTACTTTTTAGAGCTCATGTGGATTCCTTTCGAAGTAAACTCGCCGTCATGCGGCCGGCCGCCGCGCGCGGATGAACGGCACCAGGCCGCCCGCGGCGATGATGCTCTGCAGGAACGCCGGGTACGGCTGGATGCGGTGTTCCTCTCTGCGTGTCAGATTGCGCACCGCGCCGGCGTCCAGGTCAACCAGGATGCGGTCCCCTGCGGCGAACGCCTTTGCGGCGCCCGGCAGTTCCACAAGAGGCAACCCGATGTTGATGGCGTTGCGGTAGAAGATGCGCGCGAACGACTCCGCAACAACACACGAGATGCCCGCAGCCTTGATGGCAACCGGCGCGTGCTCGCGTGAGGACCCGCACCCGAAATTGCGGCCGGCGACGATCACGTCACCCTTCGCAATACGGGAACTGAAGTGCTCGTCCAGCGGTTCCATGCAGTGGGCCCCGAGGTACTCGGGATCGGAACGGTTCAGATACTTGGCCGGAATGATGACGTCGGTGTCGACGTTGTCGGGCGCCACAAAGACCGTCCCTTCAAACTTCATGCGCATCGCTCCCCTCATACCGTGTCACGCAGGCGGCTCCGCGATATATCCGCGGACAGCGGAATATGCGGCCACCGCGGGATTGGACAGGTACACCTCGCTCTTCGTGTGTCCCATGCGCCCCACAAAATTCCGGTTGGTGGTCGCGATGGCCCGCTCACCCTCGGCCAGGATGCCCATGTGCCCGCCCAGGCACGGACCGCAGGTCGGCGGACTGATGATGCACCCCGCATCCAGCAACGTCGCGACGACACCGTCCTTCAGCGCCCGGCGGTATATCGCCGGCGTCGCCGGGAACACCAGCGCGCGCACGTAGGGGTGCACTTTCCGCCCCTTGAGCACGCGCGCGGCGATGACCAGATCTTCGTACCAACCGTTGGTACACGACCCGATCACCGCCTGGTCTATGGTGATGCGCCTTTTTAAATCGCGTACCGCCACGCTGTTCTCAGGGAGGTGCGGCAGCGCGACCTGCGGACGGATCGCAGACACGTCCACATCGTGCACCGCCTCGTACCGTGCGTCCGGATCGCTGCGGAGCGAGAGGACCGCCGCGGGACGGCGCGCACCGGTCGTCCGCAGATACGCTGCGGTCACCGCATCAGGTGCGATGATGCCGTTCTTGGCGCCGCATTCAATGGCCATGTTCGCCATGGCGAACCGCCCGGCCATACTCAGGCCTTTGATCGCATCTCCCGTCAGTTCAATCGTACGGTAGTTCGCCCCGTCCACACCGATCCGCCGGATGGTTTCCAGGATGAGGTCCTTGCCGTAGACGTTCGGCCGCCGTCTGCCGTGGTACACGAATTTGATGGCCGCCGGCACCTTGAGCCATACCGTACCGGTGGCCCACACCGCCGCCAGATCCGTGGACCCCACGCCGGTCGAGAAGGCGCCCAGCGCCCCGTAGGTGCACGTGTGCGAATCCGCTCCGATGACCACATCGCCAGGACCGACGAGCCCCTGTTCGGGCAGCAGCGCGTGTTCGATGCCCACCCGGCATCCGTCAAAAAAGTGCCGGATCTTCTGTTCTCGGGCGAACCGTCGGGTGTACCGGTTCTGCTCGGCGGACGCGATATCCTTGTTCGGCGTGAAGTGGTCCAGCACGATGGCGATCCGGGAACGGTTCCACACCTGCGGTGCCCCGGGAGCGCAGATGTTCTCCAGCTGTTTGATTGCCAGCGGCGATGTCACGTCATTGCTCAGCGCCAGATCCACCTTTGCCATGACGAACTGGCCCGGCTCCACACACCGCTCGCCCGCGTGGCGGGCGATAATCTTCTCCGTGATGGTCTGCGGACGAACCGCGCGGTTCATGATCGTGCACCAACCCGGCGCACCGCGATACCCCGCCGCCGCACGACGAGGTTGTTGAGAGCGGCTACGTACGCCTTGATGCTGGCTTCCACAACGTCGGTGGAGAGCCCGCGGCCGCTGAATGAACACCGGGCATGCTCCAGTTTCACCACTACCTCCCCTTGCGCATCCTTGCCGGACGAAACGGCTTTCAGCGCGTAGTCCGTGAGCCGGGGCGCCTCCCGGAGCCGGAGCGTCTGTGCGACGATCTCGTCGATGGCGCGGTACGCCGCATCAATGGGGCCGTCTCCGAATGACGCGCGGCGCACGCACCGGAGTTTCCCTTTTTCGGAGATTTCCAGTTCAACCGTCGCCGTGGGGATGACCCCCGAACCGGAACTGGTGTGGAAATACCGCAGCGAGAACATACCTTTCGTACCGCCGAGCTCCTCCCCGACCAGCGCGACGAGGTCTTCATCGAAAACGTGCTTCTTCTTGTCGCAGAGCTGCTTGAACTGGGCGAACACCCGATCCATGTGCCCGGCGGCGATTCGATACCCGAGCGACGCCAGGCGCTTGGCCAGCGCGTGCCGCCCGGAGTGCTTGCCGAGCACCAGCTCGCTGGATGGGACACCGACCGATTCCGCGGACATGATCTCGTACGTGCGACGGTCCTTGAGGATGCCGTCCTGGTGGATCCCCGCCTCGTGCCGGAAGGCGTTCTGGCCGACCACCGCCTTGTTCGGTTGTACCACGATGCCCGTGAGGCTGGACACCAGCCTGCTGGTCGGATAGAGCTCCCGGGTGTTGATGCGGGTCCCCATGCCGCGGAACACATCCGGTCGCGTGCACAGGATCATCACGATTTCCTCCAGCGACGCATTGCCCGCGCGTTCGCCGATGCCATTGATGGTGCACTCGACCTGTCGGGCGCCGTTGCGCACGGCATCAATCGAATTGGCGACACCCAACCCGAGGTCGTTGTGACAGTGCACCGAAAAAACGGCGTGGGCGCTGTTGGGCACACGTTCCCGGAGCATCCGGATGAGCGCGCCAAACTCACCGGGCACCGAGTACCCCACGGTGTCGGGAATGTTCACGGTGCGGGCGCCGGCGGCGATGACGGCCTCGACCACCCGGCAGAGAAAGTCGTGGTCGCTGCGCGCGGCATCCTCGCAGGAGAATTCCACGTCCGCGACCTTGCGGCGGGCATACCGTACCGCCTCCACCGCAGCTTCCACCACCTGCTCGCGCGTCATACGCAGCTTGTGGCGCATGTGCAGGTCGCTGGTGGCGATGAACACGTGGATGCGGGGATGCCGCGCGGGTCGCAGCGCTTCCGCGGCACAGTCGATATCCTCGCGGCGGCACCGGCACAAGCCTGCGACACCGCAGTCGCGGACGTGCCGTGAAACCAGGTTGACCGCCTGCCGGTCGTCCGGACTGGAGATGGGGAACCCCGCCTCCATCACGTCCACGCGGAGCCGCTCCAGCTGCAGCGCGATCTCGAGCTTCTGTTCCGACGTGAGACTCGCGCCGGGGCTCTGTTCCCCGTCGCGCAATGTAGTATCGAACACCCAAACCCGTTCCGAGTTCATGGTCATATCATACCGGCCCCTCCGTACAGGACCGGTCCGCCCTGCGGGCGGAACAACTCCGCCGTGCGCGGTGTTACTTTTTCAACCAGGGCATCATGGCGCGGAGCTTCGAGCCCACCTGTTCGATGGGATGTGCAGCGAGCTCGGCGCGCCGCTGGTTGAACACCGGACGGCCCACGTGGTTCTCCACCAGCCACTCGCGTGCGAATGCGCCGGACACGATCTCGCGCAGCACCTTCTTCATCTCCTGCTTGGTCTCCGGAGTGATAATGCGCGGACCGACCGCGTACTCGCCGTACTCCGCGGTGTCCGAGATGGAGTAGTTCATGTAGCCGATCCCGCGTTCGTAGATCAGATCGATGATCAGTTTGCACTCGTGGAGGCATTCGAAGTACGCAATCTCCGGCTGGTATCCTGCCTCGATCAGCGTCTCGAAGCCGTTCTTGATGAGCTCCACGAGCCCGCCGCACAGCACCACCTGCTCGCCGAACAGATCGGTCTCGGTCTCCTCCGCGAACGTCGTCTCGATCACGCCCGCCCGCGTGCCTCCCGTGCCCTTGGCGTACGCGAGGGCGGTCTGCAGCGCCCTGCCCGTGGCGTCCTGGTGCACCGCCACGAGCATCGGCACTCCCTTCTTCTCCTCGTACATCCGCCGCACCAGGTGTCCCGGTCCTTTCGGCGCGACCATCACCACGTCCACATCCTTCGGCGGGATGATCTGCGAGAAACGGATGTTGAAGCCGTGCGAGAAGCCGAGCACCGCCCCCTTCTTCATGTTGGGACGGATTTCCTTCTCCCAAACCGCCTTCTGCACCTGGTCCGGAACGAGCATCTGCACCCAGTCGGCCTGTGTGGCCGCTTCGGCGGCGCTCATGAGGTCAACGCCGGTCTTGAACCCGTGCTTGACGGCCAGCTCGTAGTTGTCCGTCCCCGGAAGTTCCGCGACGATGACCTTGATGCCCGAATCCTTGAGGTTCAGCGCGTGAGCGTGGCCCTGCGATCCGTAACCGACGATGGCGACCGTCTTGCCCGCGAGCAGGTTGAGATCCGCGTCCTTGTCATAGAATATCTTGACCATGTGATAACTCCTCCCGTGGCGGGGCATTCCCGCCGGAATCCTCTGGTCGAGGCGTTCGCTGCGGGTTGACCACGACCAGCTCAACCTTGTGCGCGACCACCTCGTACACACGGCGTTTATTTCCCTCTGCATCCATCCACTCGCGCATACTCAAACGCCCTTCCAGCAGGATGGGGCTTCCCTTCTGGAGGCCGGCGGCACAATTCTGCGCGAGTTCCGACCAGGCGACAATCGGAACGAACATCGTCTCTTCGGTATTGTCCCGACCGATACGGTGCACGGCCAGCGTGAAACGGCACACCGGCACGCGGCGTTTGGGCGTTATCTTGAGTTCGGGCGCGTCGCACAGCCGCCCCGACAGAATGACCCGGTTCTCGTCAGTGAACCGGCCGCTCATCATCAGGCGGCGGGAGGAACGGCTCCCGTCGGAGGTTGCTGCGGCACCGGATTCGCGGCGGGCGCGGAGGAGGTGCGCCGGATGCGCGGCGGCTTGGGCTCCACATCGATACGCACCACGCTGTGCCGCATCACATCATCGGTGACACTCATCATCCTGCGGATGTCGGCCACCACACCCGGCTCAGCGGCAAATTTCATGAAGTGGTAAATACCCTGTATGCGCTTGCCGATGCGATAGGCGAGTTTCCGGAGCCCCCAGTGGTCTTCCGTCAGTATCGTGCCTTTGTGGTTTGCGATGATGCCGCGCACCTTCTTGAGGATGCCCTCCACCTTCTCCTGGCTGAGTTCCGGCACCAAAAGCACGACGAATTCGTACTTCTTCATGTGGTTTCTCCTTACAGACGATATGCAGGAAGCGGGGAGCACGCTTGCACCCACCCCATCCGCACCATGAGTTGTGGGAAATACACAATTTCCGCTGGAAAGTCAAGAGCGCACGCCGCGGGCTGGAGAGAAGTGAAGGCGCCCCGACATGCCACGCTATATCAACGCAAGGTCGTCCCGGTGAATGATCTCATCACGGGACAGGTGGGGTACGCACTTCCGGGCATCGGCGGTGCTTTTTCCTTTGATGCGAACCAGCGTGACGGCATCGCAGCGGACGATACCACGGGCGATTTCGGCACCCGCCTCATCCTGGACCGAGACCGCATCCCCTGCGGAAAAATCCCCCCGGACTGCAACCACCCCCCCGGGGAGCAGGCTGGAGTTGCGTTCGCGCACAGCCCGGACGGCGCCGGAATCAATGACCACCACGCCCCGCAGGCGCCGGCCAAAGGCGATCCATCGCTTCCGTGCGTTGATATCCCGTGCCACGGGCAGGAACCGCGTGCCTACGGAATCCCCGGCGGCGATATCCAGGAGCACCCCGGGCCTGGTACCGTCCGCAATGATCGTGAGCACCCCGCTGAGACAGGCGATGCGCGCGGCGTTCAGTTTTGCACGCATCCCGCCGGTACCGCCGAAATACCGGGAGCGTCCGCCCACCCGGTCGTAGAGCTCCTCCAAACGTTCCGGTCCCTCAACCACCGGAATAACCGGAGCGCCGGGATCCTCGCACGGGTTGCGCTCGCAGACACCGGGCACATCGGTCAAAATTACCAGAGCGTCGGCGTCGAGTTTTGCGGCGACGATCGCCGAAAGCGTATCGTTGTCGCCGAAGCGCAGTTCATCGGTTGCCACGGTATCGTTCTCGTTGATGACCGGCACCACTCCCAACGACAACAGACGTCGCAGGGTAAGACGTATGTTGAGGTAGCGAATCCGATCGTCAAAATCCCCCCGGGTCAGCAGCACCTGGGCGACCCGCACGCGGTGCGCCGCCATGGCCTCGATGTACCGGGTCATCAGCAGCGGCTGGCCGATGGCGGCGAACGCCTGCTTGTCGGGAATGGATCGGGGCTTCTCGCGACGGTGGAATTCGCCGACACCCGTGGCGATGGCGCCGGACGACACCAGGATGACTTCGATGCGGCGGGCGAGCAGCCCTGCGATCTGCCGGCACAGCTCCGGCACGAATCCGGGTGACCCCGCGATCAGGTGCGAGCCCGCTTTCACGACGATCCGACGGAGATTCATGCCCGTTGCCGCTGTCATGGAATGCCCCGGCAGGATTTCACACGGGACGCAGCCGTCGGAAAGAGTGACAGGTCGGTGTGCGGAATGAAAACGCTCGCCGCGTATCCGCTCAGGTAGTCGGGATCCGAAGAAAGTTCAACGACGGTCGTACGCGCGGCGATGTCCGCCGCCGCGGCGCGCGCACCGTCAGACGCCAGATACAACCGCGCACCGGCAAGCGATGTATTGCCGGCGACGACGTACCGCTCCACGGGAATGTCCGGCACCATCCCGAGAGCGATCGCCTTTGCCACGTCGAGGTACGATCCGAATCCCCCCGCCAGAAAAATCGTCGCTATGCGGTCGAAGGAGATATCCAGAGACCGCAGCACCGTGTGCAATCCGTGGAACATCGCGCCTTTCGCGCGCAGTACCGCCGCGATATCGGCCTCGCTGACCACGATGTCCTCTCCGGACACAGTTTCAGCCGCGGGAGCCAGGACGAACACACGCTCACCCGCGGCATTCACCCGGAAACGGGTGTTCAGAGGATGCTCCGGAGGGACCGTCGCAAAAAAACCGGCGCGATCCATGACACCGGCGTGCAGGAGCTCCACGGGAAGGGCGATCAACCCGGAGCCACACACACCCGCGGGCCGCCCCCCTCCAATGACTCGCAGCGTGATCACACCCTTTTCATCTATGGACACATCCTCGATGGCGCCTGCGGTCGCGCGCATACCGCACGATACGCCGGATCCTTCGAATGCGGGGCCCGCGGAACATGCCGCGGCCACGAGGTAGTCCCGGTTGCCCACCGCAATCTCCCCATTGGTTCCCACATCCATGAGAACTGCAACATCCTCCCGGCGATCCATCCCGACCGCGAGCACACCGGCGACGATGTCACCGCCCACGTATGAGGCGACGGACGGGACCGCTCGCACCGGCGATTCCGGATGGATGTCAATCCCCAGCTCCCGTGCCCGGACCACCGGCATCTCACGGGCTGCGGGAACGTACGGTTCCCGCCGGAGCCATCCTGCCGGTATGCCGTACAGGAGGTGCATCATCGTCGTGTTTCCGGAAAACACAACGGCACGTACCGAATCCCCGGAGACGCCGGCGGTCCGGCAGGCGTGCCGTATGCACGCGTTGACGGTCTCCCGGACCGCGGCCTGCAGACGGCCCGCCCCGTCCGGTCGTTCGGAGGCGATGATCCGGGTGATCACATCGTCGCCATACGCCGCCTGCCCGTTGGGCGCGGTGGCTCCGGCAACGACCTGGAGGTCACTCAGAGAAACCAACGACGCCGCGATTGCCGTGGTGCCGACATCCACCGCGACTCCGTACCACGACCGTGCGCACCCGCAGCCAACCACTCCGTCCAGGACCCACGCACCGCCGCCGACATCGGCGAGCACCGCGTCGACACGCCACTCCGCGGTGCGCAACTGTGACGGGAGCGTGCGCAGCGGTGCGAGTCCCGGAACACCACACCTGAAACCGTGCTCCAGACACAGCTGCTGCACCCGTTCGGCATCCGCCAGCGGATTCTCTCTACTCGGCGGGGGAACAGGTCCCGGGACGACGAATACCGGAGGGCGCACCTCCCATCCTCTGAATGCCAGAACCGTCGCCGTATCTGCACAGGGATCGGCGCACGCATCGCCTACTTCCGTCCCCTGCACCGGCACGATGCGGGCGGAAGGCGGCACTTCCACTACGATATCCGTCCGGGGTCGGGCCGCGCATGCCAGAATCCAGTCGTCTCCACGACGCCCCAAACCCGCGCCAGCGCCTCCCTCCACCTCCCCGGCCAGCAGACGAACTGCACACCGGCCGCAGGTCCGGTGACCACCGCACCCGGCGCGCACGGGAACGCCCGCAGATACCAGCGATTCCAGGATGCTGGCTCCCGGAATCGCGGGCACCTGCACCCGCTCGGGCATCACCGTTATGGAACAGACGGGCACGGCGGATGGCTGCGTGAAAAAGGCGTCGTTCATGACACGGTGAAATGCTCCCGCAGAAAACGGGGAATCCCCGACGCTTCGCGCGGCCCCACCATGACCCGCCACTCCGGAAGCAGGGTCTGGAGCGCATCGGCGATGACAGACACGTAGCCAGGAATAACCACCGTCCGGGAAACCACCGAACCTTCCGCCTCCAGGCGGCGCACCGCGGCGGCGATGCGCTCCGGGGTGAACTTGTCGGCCGCCCAGGCGGTGAGTACCGACAGACCGTCGGCATCCACCACGAGCAGCCACGACGGCACCCGCGCATTGGTGATCTCCGGCTCGACGGAAAAGAACGTCAGGGAGAAGTTGGTGGTCACCAGCAACGGAGCGCCGGGGCCGGGCTGTCCTCCGACGGCGTATACTTTCGGCTCCACCGCGACCGGCCGCTGGGGGTCGGTGTACACGTTGAGCCGCAGGGTGAGCAGCGCGAGGTGTTCTGCCGGATCCGCGTGCCCCACGACAATGATGCCGCCGTACCGGACGATGCCGGCCACGGCGAGGGCGCGCGCCTCCGCCCGGGAAAGCCCTGAAGCATCTACGATCGTCGGATACCCCAGCGTCCGTCCTTCGCCGCGCAAAGCGCGCCGGCGAATGCCCGCGAGCTGCGCGACGGCGTCCGGAACATTCCGCCCGGGAATGCGGAAAATGATGTCACGGAACCCCTGCGCAACGAGCGATCCCGCAACCGCTGCCGCCTGGTCAACAGATTCCACAGCGATCACCAGCGGTACCCCCCGTTCGCGTGCAACCGCCGCGAACGCATCAACATCCCCGGCGTGCGCGTCCCCGATGAGGTGTACGGGGACGTCCGCGGGGACGGTTCGCGCCTCCTCCGCGGATCCGACCCGCAGGGCGAACACCCCTCCCAGCGATGCGGTGAGGCGGGCTGCCGCCGCAATGTCGCGCACGGGACACCCTACGGCATCACACATGACCATCTCGGTCCGATGGCGCTGGCCCACCCGGTCGAACGAGAGCGCGCCGAACGCCTGGATCCGCTCGGCATCGAACCCGTGCACCGCAACGGCCAGCAGCGGCGGGTTGACGAACGTCTTCTCGTGGCGGAACAGCACCGTCTCGCCCCCGATCACCCGATCGCCGATACGCACGGTTCGGACCGGCGGTTCCGCCGCCGCGGCGAGTTCCACCCGCGCAGCATCAGAGACATCCGGACAGGCGCTCAGTGCGACTTTTCGCGAAGCCAGCGCCATGGCGAACGCCAGGCACGTCGGAAACCCGCACTTGCGGCAGTTGGTCCGCGGCAGTCTCTTGTAGATATCCAGCCCCGTCAACGCCACGCACTTCCTCCCGGAAATTGATTGCAGAATCCTGTCACAGGTGTGGTATAAAAAAAACTCTCTGAAAACAAACCCCCACGGGCATCACGACACCGGGCACCGCGGGTTGCTAGTGCGTGACGGGATCGCGCGGGTTGAGGTAAACGTCGTGTTCGTAGCGAAAACCGGGGAGCGCCTGCAGCATGGACGCGTACGTGCGGAACTGTGCATGGGCAATGGTCAGCACGTAGGAGTTCCCGGGCTGCGGGACGGTAATTTCGAGGACGAACGTACCATCCGGTCCGCTGACAGCCGAAGCGATCACGATGGACCGGTCTTCGGTATACAGTCTCACGATGGCCCCCGGTACCGGGGAGACAATTTCCGATGCGCGTGCCGCCATGACTCTTCCGGCGATCACCGGGATCCGGTGCGCATCGATCGCCCATTGATCGGAAGAAGACGCTTCGGCGACAGAAGCATTCTGTGGAACCGTGACGGCGGCCGCGCGGTGCCGTCTACGGGTGCTTCCCGCCGCATCTGCGATCACCGCCAGCGAGACGTTCGCGCACGACCATGCCAGCGCCAGCAGCAGCGCCAAACGCCGCATCCGGCGGTACGCGACGACGATCCCGCGGGGACGCACCACCAGCGGTCCCAGCACCGCGGCGAGCGATACCCCTGACACGACCACGGTGCAGTACCGGTGACCAGCGCAGAACGGCAGCATAACCGTCACCGCAAAGCACGCACCGAGTGACGCGATCAGCGCGGCGGAAGCCATCGGCGCCTGCCGAGTTCCGCGACCAGTCTCCCGACGATATCTTCGGGCGAACGGCCCGTCTTCAGGGACAGCCGGCGCACCTCATCGTACTCCGGACGGACCACGGTCCTCCCGTCAGGGAGCACCGCCGCCTTAACCCGGACCATCCCGAACGATGTGCGGACACGGTGTACCGCCCGCGGCACGCAGATGCGCGCAACTTCCTGGACGCGCACTCCCGTCGTAGTCGTAAACGTCAGGAGCACCTGCGCCGCGGCATCGGCGCAGGCCCGGGGAGCCAGCGCGGTCAGGAGGATGCCGGGTCGAGACTTCTTACAGATGGTCGGGACGAGGAACACATCCACGCACCCGGCGGCGAACAACCGGTCGAACACCACCTCGAACCACTGGGGGTTCATATCGTCGATCGCCGTCTCAATCTTCACGACGGGTTCTGCACAACCGGCGTCCGCACCGGGAACGCGCGGGCCATCGCCCAGGAGCACCCGCAGCACGTTGGGCACCGTCCCGTCGGCCGCCCCCGCCCCGTACCCGGTACGGCGCACTGTCATCGCGGGAAACCGGAACTCCGGCGCCAGAACCTTCAGGATCGCCGCGCCGGTGGGCGTCACCGTCTCGTACGGAGCGTCGCTGGATTCCACGGGCATACCGGCGCACAGTTCCATCACCGCGGGTGCGGGAACCGGGATGACGCCGTGGGCACACCTGACCGTTCCCCGAGACAACCGCAGCGGGGAGGAGCAGACCCGCTCCACACCGAGACGCTCCAGCAGGGCAAACACCCCGAACACCTCCACGAGCAGATCCGCGCAATCGTGGAAATGGAAGTCCTGCAGCGGCATGCGGTGGATGCGGGCCTCGACCTCCGCCATGACCTGCACAACCGCCGCTACTCGCCGTCGCACCGATGCCGGGAACCGTGCACGATCGATGCGCGTCCGGATCTCGGCATACCCCAGATCCACGTGCGGCTCGCGCATCGTCAACCGTCGCGCGCCGATGTGGTTCTTCAACACGTGGGGGAAACGCACCGACGAACGCACCGCGCCTGGCAGCGGCAGCAACCGCGCGAATGTGGCGTCCCCGCCGGCGACATCTACCATGGCCGACACGAGCATGTCCCCGCTGAGGCCGCCCACTTGGTCCACGTACAGTATGTTCATGCCATCCCCTTCCCGCCACGGATCTGCGTCAGTACCGCCGGTTGATGAGATGTGCCACGTACCCGGCATTGAACCCGTTGTCGATGTTGACCACCGTCACTCCCGGAGCACAGGCGTTGAGCATGGTCAGCAGCGGCCCCACTCCCCGGAAGCTCGCCCCGTACCCGATGCTGGTCGGCACCGCGATGACCGGCACGCGGGACAGCCCGCCGATCACGCTGGGGAGCGCCCCGTCCATGCCCGCCACCACGATGACCACCCGAGCCCGCCGCATCTTCGGGATCACGGCGTTGAGGCGGTGGATGCCTGCGACCCCCACATCGTAGCAGCGTTCCACCCGGTTGCCGAGCAGCTCGCAGACGACCGCCGCCTCCTCGGCGACGGGGATATCAGTGCTCCCGGCGGTGAGCACCAGCACATTTCCCCGCGACGGCCGGGGAGGAATCCCGACGCACAGGACCCGCGCCCGCTCGAAATAGCGATGCCGCACCGGCAAACGATGCCTCACCCGGACGTACGCGTCAGCGTCCAATCGCGTGCCGATGACGAACCGGTGCGCCTGCCCCAAGGCGCCAAACACCTCCACCAGCTGGCCGTCCGTCTTGCGCTCGCAGAACACCACCTCGGGAACGCCGGTGCGCAGCTCCCGGTGCAGATCCACGGTGCTCTCCGCCAGCTGCTGGTACGGCGTGACGGCGAGACGGTCCCGCACCTGGCGTAGGGACAGCCTTCCCGCACGATATCCGCGCAAGAGCGTGGTCAGGGAATCTTTCTTCATCGCATCCGCCTTTCCGGAAGTGCACGTTCCATCGGTTCACCACGCACCCATGACGCAACGCCGCCGGGCACCTCACGCAAGGAACAGCACCAGCCACCGAACATTCGCATACAGCAACAGCATCCCGAACACCACTGTCGAAAACAACAGGAGGTACGGATACTGCTGCACGTCGCACCACAGCCCGGCGTTCCTGCAGTTGCCACGGCGCACCGATACACACAGCCATGCACACAGCAGGTATGTCGCGTTGCCCGCCGCCAGCGTGAGCGACGCCGCACGTACTCCCGGGGTGCCGAACCACGCCGCAATCGTACGGAGCCGGGATGATCCTGCGCTCCAGGCAACGGATAACACCCGACCGGTCTGCACACAGAATACCAGCGAAAAACCGTTGATCAGTCGCAGGTGGAACCGACCTTCCGGCAACAGGCCGCTCCTGTGTTCATCATACCACCGCCGGACACCCCGTACATACTCCGCCGGGAAGAAAAAGGCCGAGATGAACCGCATCAGACGTCCGTCGGCACCAGAGTAGAAGCGCACCCCTTCCTCGCGACGCCGCCCGACGCGTCCCGCGGTCCGCTGCAACACGGTGACGACCGCCCCATCTTCGTAAACAAACGCGGCTGTCGGCAGCGGCATCGTGCTGCACCAGAGCGGTTCACCGGAGGCGGCGGAGAGGGTTGCGGCGGCCGGAACACCGGGGCGGACCTGACCGGAAGGCACCGTCAGGGTCACGAACCGGGTTCCTCCGTCGGATACCCAGCGTGCAGCGGGTGAACCACCCGGGACCACCGCACCGCCCACCTCCGCGGCACCGATGACCACCGCAAACACCACGGCACCGCGGGAGATCATCCATTGACAACCGGCGGGGGTATTCTGCCTCGCCATCGCACGAGTGAACGCTACGCGCGCCGCGGGACCTGACGCAACCGGTGGCGCACACCTGCCGGCATGTACCCGTCCAGGTCGAAGGTGACTGTCGCATACCCGAGCCGGTGCAGACAACCCGCCAGACGCCGCACATCCACCGACCGGAAAAACCGCGCGAAATCTTGCGGGAGCAGCTCCAGACGGGCGGTGTCTTCGGCGTCGTGACGGACGCGGAAGAACCCATCCCACACCAACCGGACCGCCTCTTCGGCACGGGCGACCCGGCGCAGCACATCCGCACTGATCGGCGTACCAAATGCCACCCGCGACGCCAGACACGCCGCGGCGGGACGGTCGTGAGTGGAGAGACCCAGCCTCCGAGAGACAGCACGCACCTCCCGCTTGCGCATGCCCGCCTCGGCCAGGGGGCTGACCACACCGAGGCGCAGCGCCGCACGGTGCCCGGGCCGCACATCGTGCGCCAGATCATCGGCGTTGGTTGCATCCATCACCACAGCGTACCGCCCGTCGGCACGGATGCGCTCCAGCACCGAAAACAACTCGTGCTTGCAGTGGTAGCAGCGGTCCGGCCGGTTGCGGCGGAAGCGCCCGTCGGCGAGTTCCCGGGTCCGGATGACCTGGTGTGCGATGCCGTGAGCGCGGGCGAATGCTCGAGCCGCCCGGAGCTCGGCCGCGCTGTAGGTCTCGGAACAGGCGGTTACGGCCAGCACGCGGGGTATTTCCTGTGCCGCGACGTACGCGAGCAGCGAGCTGTCCACCCCTCCGGAGAACGCGACCACCGCCGACTCGTAGCGTCGCAGCACCCGCCGCAGCCGCGCGATGCGGGAAACCATCCGCGTAATCCTATTTAGAGACGGCGTTGGTGAGTTCGAACATGGGCAGGAACATCGCCACCACGATGCTGCCCACCGCACCGCCCATGAACACAATGATGAGCGGCTCGATCATGCTGGTGAGTCCCTCCACCGCCGATTCCACTTCGCGGTCATAGAAATCGGCGACCTTGGAGAGCATGGAATCCAGCGCGCCGGTCTCTTCACCGATGGAGATCATCTGCAGCACCATCGGGGGGAATACACCGCTGCGTTTGAGCGGGTCGGCGATGCGTTCGCCTTCCCGCACCGCTTCACGCGCGTCGAAGATGGCCTTCTCGATGACCTTGTTGCCCGCGGTCTTAGCGACGGTTTCCATGGCCTGCAGGATGGGCACACCTGACTTGACCAGCGTACCGAGCGTCCGGGTGAACTTGGCGATGGCGGTCTTGCGTATGACCTCGCCGATGACCGGCATCTTGAGAGCGAACTTGTCCACTTCCATCGTGAACTTCGGATTGGTCTTGTAGACCTTCCGGAACGCGACGAAGGCGACCACCAGCAGCGCCACGATCAACGCAATCCAGGTTTTGAGAAAATTGGATACGTTGATGAGCATCTGGGTCGGGCCGGGAAGCTCGGTACCCATCTCCAGAAACATCTTGGAGAACTGCGGCACCACGAAGGTCAGCAGGATGGCGACCGCGCCCACCGCCACGCAACCAACGACGATGGGGTACGTCATCGCGCCTTTGACCTTCGCCTTCAATGCCTCGGAAGCCTCCATGTACGCCGCAAGCCGGTCCAGCACCTGGTCCAGGATACCGCCGACCTCACCCGCATGGATCATACCGATGTACAGCTCGGAGAATGCGTTCGGATGTTTGCGCAGCGAGTCGCTGATGGACACCCCGCTCTCGATGTCGGTCTTCACGGCCTTCAGCACCGCCTTGAACGCCGGCGCGGTGAACTGCTCCTCCAGGATGGACAGCCCCTGCACCAGCGGGACACCGGAAGTGACCAGGGTCGCCAGCTGGCGGGAGAACAGGGTGAGATCCATGGACTTGATGGCGTTCTGCATCGGGTTCAGCTTCGCCAGGAACTCCCGGATCGGGTTCTCCTTGAACTCCTTGACCTCGATGACGATGTATTTCAGTGCCCGGAGCCGTTCCTGCAGCTCGCGCGGGGAAACGGCATCAGCAACATCATTGACCACCTTCCCCGTGGAGGTGCGCGCCTTGTACGTGTATTTGGGCATGGTTTTCCCCCGTCCCGTGCGGGCGCTTATCCGCCCGACTTCTGGATCAGTTTGCGCAGCTCCTCAACATCCGAAGAGGACGCGATTGCCTCCTCCAGAGAAACCAGGCGGCGCAGGTACAGGTCCGCCAGCGCCTGGTTCATGGTCTGCATGCCGTATTTCGCACCGGTCTGGATGCTGGTGATGATCTGCTCCGGTTTGCCCTCACGGATGAGATTGCGGGTGGCGGGGGTGACGATGAGCACCTCGGCGCACAGCACCCGTCCCTTGCCGGTGCTGCGCAGGAGCAGCTGCTGGGCGAGCACCGCCTGCAGCACGAACGAAAGCTGCACCCGCACCTGCTGCTGCTGGTGCGGCGGAAACACGTCGATGATGCGGTTGACCGCCGACGGCGCGTCAGTGGTGTGCAGCGTGGCGAAGACGAGGTGTCCGGTTTCCGCGATGGTCAGCGCCGCGCTGATGGTGTCCAAGTCCCGCATCTCGCCCACGAGAATGATATCGGGATCCTCGCGCAGCACGTACTTGAGCGCGGTGGAGAAGCTCTCGGTATCGGTGCCCACCTCGCGCTGGTTGATCATGCAGTTCTTGTGGTTGTACACGTACTCGATGGGATCCTCGATGGTGAGAATGTGGGCGTTGCGCCGCTCGTTGATGTGGTTGATCATCGCGGCGAGCGTCGTGGTTTTCCCGGAGCCCGTGGGTCCGGTCACCAGCACCAGCCCCTTGGGGAGGTCCACGAGATCCTGTACGACGCGGGGCAATCCCAGCTCCTCGAAGGAGGGCGGTTGCGTCGGGATGGCCCGCAGCGCGCCGCCGATGCTGCCGCGCTGGCGGTACACGTTCATGCGGATGCGCCCGACATCCTTGATGCCGAACGACACGTCCAGCTCGTTCTTGGTCTCGAAACGTTCCTTCTGCTCGTCGGTGAGGACGGAATATATCAGCTTCTGGCACAGGTCGGGGGTGAGCCGTACCTGCATCGAGGGGGCCAACTGACCGTCGATTCGCAACATCGGCGGCAGACCCGCCGTTATGTGCAGGTCGGACGCTTTCTTCTCATGCATCATCACCAACAGGCTCTCCATACTGAGTCCGTAGTCCATGGCTATGCCGCCGCTCCTTCCGTCGTCATAGTGGGTTGGTCTTCCTTTTCCTCGGTACCTTCGCTCTCGGCGCTGACGGTGATCCGGAGCACTTCCTCTATCGTGGTCACGCCTGCCAGCATCTTGCGCAGCGCCGCCATCCTCAGGGTGGTCATGCCGTTGGCGACCGCCCGCTGGCGTATCTCGTAGTCCGAGCGGTTCTGCAAAATGAGCTCACGGATATCATCGGTGACCTCCATGACCTCGTAGATGCCCTGCCGCCCCTTGTAACCTTTGTTGCACAGGTCGCACCCAACGCCTTTGTAGAGCGTGATCTCACGCTGTCCCTTGGCCATCGCATCGGTGACGCCGAGACTGCGCAACTTCTCAATGGGCATCTGATACGGCTGCTTGCACTGGGGACAGATGCGACGCACCAGACGCTGGGCGACCACCAGAGAAAGGGTCGAGGATATCAGGAACGGGTCTATCCCCATGTTGTGGAGACGGGTGACGGAGGTCGGCGCGTCGTTGGTGTGCAGTGTGGAAAACACCAAATGGCCGGTCAGCGCCGCCTGGATGGCGATACGCGCGGTTTCGCTATCCCGGATTTCCCCCACCAGCACGATATCCGGGCTCTGGCGCAGGAACGCACGCAGACCGCTGGCGAAGGTCAACCCGACGTCGTTGTTCACGTTGACTTGCGTAATCCCGGCCAGCAGGTATTCCACCGGATCCTCGATGGTCATGATGTTGATCTCGGGGCGGTTGATGGTGGACAGCGCGGAGTACAGGGTCGTGGACTTGCCGGATCCCGTCGGGCCGGTGATGAGGATCAGCCCGAACGGCAGTTTGATGGCACGGTTGAACATCTCCAACGTCTCGCCCTCGAATCCGAGCTTGGTGAGATCGAGGTTGAGCGATGAGGAGTCCAAGATACGCAGCACGGCCTTCTCGCCGTATACCACCGGCAGAATGGACACGCGGAAGTCTATTTCCCGACCGTCGATGACCATCTTGATGCGCCCGTCCTGCGGTTTTCGGGTTTCGGTGACATCCAGTTTCGACATGATCTTGAGGCGCGCGATGATGGAACCGTACACCGCGGGTGGAAACGACGTCTGTTCGTGCGCGACGCCGTCGATGCGGTAGCGCAGGCGGCACTTCTTTTCGAACGGCTCCAGGTGTATGTCACTCGCCTTCTTGCGGACCGCGGTGATGATGATGTTGTTGGCGAGCTTGACGATGGGTTCTTCGCCCGCCAGCTTGAGCGAGTCGGTCGACTCCCCCCCCCCGTCCAGCTGGATATGGGATTCGCCGCCGATTTCGTCGAGCAGCTTCTGCATCGCCTCCGGCTCGTCTTTGGTGAACGCCTTTTTAATGTGATCATGGATATCGCTGTAGGTCGCCACCACGGGCTTCACGTTGAAGCCGCTCTTGAGTTGGAGATCCTCGACAATAAACATATTCAACGGATCAGAGATGGCGACGGTGAGCGTGTTGCTCGCCGTGTCGAAGCGAACGGGGAAGACCGTGTGCTTCTCCATGAATCCCTGGGGCACGAGTTTTACCAGGTCACTGGACGGCTCATCGCCGATGTACTCGTCGATGTTGATGAACTCCAGCCCTTTCTGGTCCGCCAAAAATGACAGGAGAACCTCTTCGGAGATGTGCCCCTGCTCCACGAGGAGCTGCCCCAGTTTCTTGCCGGATTGCTGCTGGACTTTCAGCGCTTCGGCAAGCTGTTCCTGCCGGATGAGCCCCGCCGCGACAAGCATATCACCCAGTCGTGAACGGTCCATGGCTGTTCCTACACCACTTCGTCGGCGAAGGTGGCCTTGACCACCTCTTCCACCGTGGTGGTGCCGCTCAGCAGTTTCTTGAGCGCTGCTTCGCGCAACGTCAGCATGCCCGCCTCGCGGGCGGCACGCTTGATGTCGAAGTGCGATGCCCGCTTGAGGATGAGTTCGCGGATGGCATCGCTGATCAGCAGCGTCTCATACACCCCTGAACGGCCGCTGTATCCACCGTTGCACTTGGCACACCCGCGCCCCCGGTATATGGTTACTTCGGACGCGCCCCCCGCCATCTGCGCCGTGAGCCCCAGCGGCATCAGCTGCTCGATGGGGACCACGTATGCCTCGCGGCAGTGTTTACAAATCTTGCGCACCAGTTTCTGGGAAACCACCAGCGTCAGAGTGGACGACAACAGGAACGGCTCGATGTTCATGTTCAGCAACCGGGTGATGGTGGAGGCGGCGTCGTTGGTGTGGAGCGTGGAGAACACCAGGTGGCCGGTCAGGGCGGCGTTGATCGCTATTTCAACCGTCTCCTTGTCGCGGATCTCGCCAACCATGATGGTGTCGGGGTCCTGACGCAGGAAGGCGCGCAGCGCCGCGGCGAACGTCAGACCCGCACGTTCGTTGACGTTGACCTGATTGATACCGTAGATGACCACCTCCACCGGCTCCTCCACCGTCATGAGGTTCTCACCCGGATCATTGAGCAGGGTCAATGCTGAGTAAAGCGTCGTCGTCTTGCCGCTGCCGGTCGGACCGGTGACCAGGATCATGCCGTAGGGCTGTTCGATGGCGTACTGGTAGGCTTTGAGCTGGTTCTCCTCGAACCCCAAGTCGGAGAGCTTCAACTGAACCGCCGCCGAGTCGATGATGCGGATGGCGACGCGTTCGCCGTGGGACGCCGGCAGGGTGGAGACGCGCAGGTTGATCTGCTTGCCGCTGTACGACATCTTGATGCGCCCGTCCTGCGGTTTTCGGCGTTCGGTGATGTCCATTTTGGCCATGATCTTGATGCGCGTGACCATGGGGGACAGCAGTTTTTTCGGGAACGGCTTCTGGTCGTGCAGCACCCCGTCCAGGCGGTAGCGGATGCGCACCGCTTTCTCCTGCGGATCGATGAGGATATCGGAAGCGTTGCGCATGATCGCCTGCTCGATGATGTAGTTGACCGCCTTGACCACCGGCGCCGAATCGGCGGCGCGGTCCATGTCCAGGGTATCAGTCTCGGACTCATCGACCACATCCGCTTCGCCCGTCTCGAAAACGCTCTCAGCCTGCTTTTCGGCCTCTTCGAGCGTATCTTTTTTGCCGTAGTAGCGTTCGATGTGCTCCAGAATCTCCTTGCGTCGGGCGACCACGGTCTCGATGGAGCACTTGGTGATGAGCTTGAGGTTATCGATGGCGACGATGTCCAGCGGATCCGACATCGCGACCGTCAGCGTGCGGGAGGAGGCATTGAATTCAATCGGGATGAGGGTGTAGGTCTTGGCAAGGCGCTCCGGCACCAGGGCGATGACGTCGGGCGGAAGTTCACCGAGTTCCGCAAGCGAGACGTAATTGATGCCGAACTGCCTGCCCAGCACCGCGAAGAGGATCTCCTCCGAAACGTATCCCTTGCGCAGCAGGATGTCACCGAAGCGTTCAGCGCCGGTGTTCTGCTCGGCGAGCACCTCGTCGAGTTGCTCCTGGGTGAGAAACCCGAGCTTCATGAGAATCTCGCCGAGCTTCTTGCTGGAGGAGGCGACCCTCACCGGTGCACCTCCAGCTTTGCACGCACCGGCGCGACGATGGTGCGCGGCACAAAATGATCGAGATCACCGCGGTGGCGCGCGATGGTCTTGACCAGACTGGACGAGAGATAGGTCCACTTCTCGTCGGGCATCAGGTAGATGAGCTCCATACCGGGGTACAACCTCCGGTTGGTGAGCGCCATCTGGAATTCGTACTCGAAATCGCTGACCGCCCGCAGGCCGCGGATGACCACCCGGGCGCGGGTTTTCCTGAGGTAGTCCACCAGCAGCCCGTCGAAGGTGTCCACGCGGACGCGCCCGCCCAGCCGGAGTCCCGCAACGACCGCGCGGAGCATGCGCACGCGCTCGGCGGCGGTGAAGGACGGCGTTTTGGCAGGGTTGGTGATGACCGCCACGATGAGCTCGCCGAACAGGTTGCAGGCGCGCCGGATGAGGTCGACGTGCCCGTTGGTCGGCGGATCAAAACTGCCCGGATAGACTGCTCGGCTTTTGCGCACTATTGTCATCCTGCGTACCCGATGAAATGAACTGCCCGCGCCAATCAACCAATTAGTACAATATTTACCGCAGGAATACAACGATATTTCAGGCGGATGCCAACGCCCGGGCCAGAAACCTCCCGGTGTGCGAGCCGGCGGTACGCGCCAGCGTCTCCGGATCTCCCTCGCCGACTAATCGTCCGCCGCCGGCGCCGCCTTCCGGACCAAGATCCACCACCCAGTCGGCGGTCTTGACCACCTCCATGTTGTGTTCGATGACCAGGACGGTGTTGCCGCGATCCACCAACCGGTGGAGAATGCCCAGCAGCTTCTCCACGTCGGCGAAGTGGAGTCCGGTGGTGGGTTCGTCCAGGATGTACAGGGTGCGCCCCGTGGAGCGCTTGCAGAGCTCGGCGGCGAGCTTGATGCGCTGCGCTTCCCCGCCTGACAGCGTGGTGGCGGCCTGCCCGACCGAGACGTACCCCAACCCCACCTCATTGAGCACCGAGAGCACGGTGCGGACTTTCGGAATGTTCTGAAAGAACGCCAGCGCTTCCTCCACCGACATCGCCAGAACATCCGCGATGTTCTTGCCGCGGTAGGTCACGGTGAGCGTCTCCTCGTTGAACCGGCGTCCGCCGCACACGTCGCAGGTAACGTACACGTCGGGCATGAACTGCATCTCGATGCGCAGTGCCCCGTCGCCTTCGCAGTTCTCGCAACGCCCCCCCTTCACATTGAAGGAGAACCTGCCCGGCGAATAGCCGCGGCGGCGCGCCTCGGGAGTCATGGCGAACAATTCACGAATCGCGGTGAACACCCCGGTATAGGTGGCCGGGTTCGAACGCGGGGTTCTCCCGATGGGAGACTGATCCACGTCAATGACCTTGTCGATGCCGTCCGCTCCGGTGATGCGGCGGTGTCTCCCGGGCTCATCGGCGGCGCGGTTCAGTTTCCGGGCGAGACCTTTGAACAGGATCTCATTGACAAGCGTGGACTTGCCGGAACCGGAAACGCCGGTCACGCACACGAACCGCCCCAACGGAATACCTACGTCGATGTTTTGCAGGTTGAACTGGGATGCCCCCTCCACCCGCAGACGCGGCACCTCCGGACCGCACGAGCGCCGGCGCTGCGGTACCGGGATGCGCCGGCTCCCCGTCAGGTACTGAACCGTGAGCGACTCAGACGACGTCTGCAGGGCGTTGGCGACGGTATCGGAGATCATCACCCTCCCACCGTGGACGCCGGCTCCCGGCCCCAGGTCCACCAGCCAGTCCGCCCGGCGTATGACCGATTCGTCATGTTCCACCACGATGAGCGTGTTGCCCAAATCACGCAGTGCACACAGCGCATTGACTAACCGTTCCGTGTCCCTCGGATGTAACCCGACCGTCGGTTCATCCAGCACGTACAGCACACCGGTCAGCCCGCTGCCGATCTGGGTGGCGAGGTGGATGCGCTGCGCCTCGCCCCCGGCGAGCGTGGCGGTTTCGCGATCCAGCGTGATGTAGTCCATGCCCACCGCCAGGAGAAAGTCCAGCCGGTGCACGATCTCCCGCAGCAGCTGCCGCGCGATCTCGCGCTCGCGGTCCGGGAACCGCAGCCCGTCGCACACCGCACGCGCCTGGGCCACTGATAGACGGGAGAACTCCGCGATATTGACCATGCCCGTTTCGACCGGTATGCGCACGGCCAGACTCTCCGGCTTCAGACGTGCGCCGCCGCAGGACGGACATCGGACCCGGCGCATGTAGGTGTGGTATATCTCCTCCCGCACGTAGTCGGACTCTGTCTCGCGGTACCGGCGGTTCATGTTGGTGATGACCCCTTCGAACTCGCCGTCACCGTGTAACAGGACGTGCTGCTGCTGCCGGGTCAGCGCCGCGAACGGGACGTCCATCGGAATGCGGTACCGCCTGCACACATCGCGCACCATCCCGGCGTAGTAGCCGCGCCAGGAACCTTTCCACCGGTGCGTCCTGGTGGTGACAGGATTCGCCCACGGTTCCAGCGCACCGTCTTCCAGGGAACGCGTCGGGTCCGGGACGACGAGGCGCGGGTCAACCTCCACGCGGCTCCCCAGGCCGCTGCAGTCGGGACACGCGCCGAACGGCGAGTTGAACGAGAACATGCGCGGTTCCAGGTGCGGCAGGCTGTAGCCGCAGGCGGTGCAGGCGAAATGCTCGCTGAACACCTCTTCCCGAACACCGTCGAACACCACAGTCACACCCTCGGCCTGACGCAGCGCGGTCTCCACGGCATCGGTGATGCGCGAACGGTTGGACTCCTCCACGGTCACCCGGTCCACAATGACGTCAATGGAATGCTTGCGGTACCGCGCCAGCGCGGGTCGCGCATCCCGCTCCAGGTCGTAGATCGTTCCATCGATACGCACCCGCACGAACCCGTTGCGCAGCACTCGGTCCAGCAGCTCGTGGTAGGTCCCGATGCGTGAACGGACGACAGGGGCGGCGATGGTGACGGGACGGGACGGGAACAACCGGAACACCTCCGCGACGATCTGCTGCGCTGAGGACGCCCGGATGGGGAGGTTGCACCGGGGGCAGAACACCGTGCCGGTGCGCGCGAACAGCAACCGGAGGTAATCGTAGATTTCGGTGACCGTTCCGACGGTGGAGCGCGGATTGTGCGATGGGGCGCGCTGCTCGATGGCGATGGAGGGCATCAGGCCGTCGATGCGCTCCACGTCCGGTTTATCCATCAATGGCAGGAACTGCTTGGCGTACGCCGACAGGCTCTCCACGTACCGCCGCTGCCCCTCGGCAAAAATGGTGTCGAAGGCGAGAGAGGATTTTCCGGAACCCGAGAGCCCGGTCACCACGATCAGCCGGTTCTTGGGGAGCACCACGTCAATGCCTTTGAGGTTGTGCTGACGCGCTCCGACGACGGTGATCCGATCAGTCACGGACATGGAGTTGCCTTTTCAGCGGGGAGCAACCCGCACACCGTTTGATGCGCGGCGATGCCGGAACGGTTCTACGGACGGTCAGGGTCTCACACGCGGAAAGCGGAACGTTCCACCACCCCGCGCACCCGCGGCAGCACCGTGGCAGCCGCGGCATTTTTCGCCGCATCACCGATGACGAACGGAACGAATCCCGCCGTGAATGCGGACGATGCACCGACCAACACGGCAAGCCACGCCGTGCCGCACGCGAGGATCACCACGGAACCGACCATCATCGCGCCGAAGGCGCCCACCCACGAACGATCCCATCCGCGCTCGGCGAGCATACCGGTCGCCAGCGCTCCCGGCAGGAACCCCAGCAGATATCCGCCCGTCGGCCCCACCAGGTACCAGGCGCCGCCGCCCCGGGCGAACACGGGCAGCCCGGCGATGCCTGCCAGCAGGTACAGGGTTACCGCACCGAACGCCCGGGCCGGTCCCAGCAGCACCGCGGTCAGCAGCACCGCAAAGGTCTGGAAAGTCAGCGGTACCGGCGAGAAGGGAACATGCACCTGCAGACGCGCCGAAACAGCAATGCAGATGCTTGCGACTCCAACGCACAACAGATCCGCCAGGCGGGCGGGGAGCGGGATGGACGGCCGGAGCAGCGAGTAGCTGGTTGCGCATTTCATGGTATCATCCTCTCTTCACGACGAGTCGGGTGCGGTGTACCACCGTGTGCACGCCGGTGTGATATGGTACGAAATCTCATCGCGGAAATCAACCTACCATGCGAAGGAAACCCCGCCGCTGAAACTACGTCCGGGCAGCGGAACTCCGGGAACGTCTTCCATGGGGACATCGTACAGATTGTCGATCGCGGCCTGCACCGCCACGGGACCGGTGCGGTACTGTACCGAAAACGTCCCCGCGAGGAATCCGCGTGAAACCTCCCCGCCGTACCGGTGCAGGAGCGCAACGTGCGCCCGCTGAAGTACCGGAACGATGACGCCGCAGGAGGCGCTCACCGGGTGGTACCGGCCGATGTACTTGGTCTCCACCCCCTCAGGCAGGCCGATGTCCCGGTGTGTGCTGCGCACCGACAGCCACGCACGGCGCGGCCACTCCAAGTGCACCTCACCGACCGACACATCCACCCGTGCGAGGTTGGTCACGCGCCACGGCCCGGCGGCCGGCACCGCGCGAACCCAATCAATCGCGTTCGTGTTCTCATACCGGTACCCTGCGAGCCGCCACCAGAGCGGCCCGGTCCGCCACTCCGCCGCTGCGTCGTACGCACGCGTCCGCTCCACCTTGAGGGCTGCATCCGTCTCGTGCGCGGGGTCCCAATAGTACAACTCGGTGTACGAAGGGATGCGGTGCACACTCCCACCGGACAACCGCACGCGCAGATCTTGAAGCGGCGTCCACGACACCATCGCGGACGGCGACCACTGCACATCGTACCGGGAGTACCAATCGCTGCGGAGAGCGCCGGACACCGCGAGCCCGACATTCCACCGGTGCCCCACGCGGCCGAACACCGCGGCAGAATGGTCGGTGAATCGCCCCATGCCGCGGTAGGACGGCGCGACCGTGCTGTACCCTCTGCTGTCCAACGCCCATGAGGCTGCCGAACAGCCGATCTCCCAACCGTCGACGTCGCCGGCCCCGCGCACGAACGCAACAGCCGCTTCTCCGCTGCCGGAGGTGTGTTCGTTGGCGTACGTCCGCGGATCGGAGCGGTTCGTCGTGTAAAAATCCTCTCCCACCCGACCGCCCGCCCGGATATCCAACACCGATTCGGGACCGAGGGATACCGTGCGTCGGGCGACGGCGAACGCCGTACGCGTGCGCTCGTACTCGCCGGGGGATGTCGTATAGTAATCCCGTGCACCGAACACACGGTCCGTATAGCCGACCGTGAATCCTTCGGTACGCACTAGAACATCGGACAGGTGCGCATCGGCGCCCTCTCGGAAACCGTCGGTGTGGTACGACCCGAGGGACAACCGGGCGCCGCCAGCCGGAATACTCACCCGGGCGGCGGTGGTGCCGAAAGATCCCGCGGACAGACGGATGTGTGCCCGGTCTGCTCCCGCCGGTGCGGTAACGATGTTGACCGCCCCGCTGTACGCCCCGGGTCCCAGCGGCGACGCCGCTGAACCCGCGGCGATCTCAACCCGCGCTACCTCCTCCGGTGCCACCGGGAGGTTGAGCAGATGGTGCGCGGTCTGCGGATCGAACAACCGCACACCGTCCAGCAACAGCTGCGTCTGCTGGAACGTGCCGCCGTACAGGGAAAGGTCCGCCTGGGCGGGTCCCCGTACCAGTACCCCTGCACCGCGCATCGCCAGCGCCAGCCCTAGCAGGGGGGATCCGGTCGCTTCCAGATCCGTCCCCGGAATCACCACCCCCGGCTCCACCCGGGGAGCGGTCAACATCGCAGACAGGGTGACATCCGCACTCCACCCGACAGCGGCGGCGGCGAACGCCGCGCCGGCCCCTCGAAACACAAGAGCACCACGGTTCATCGCTGGTCGTCCTCCTGCTCGTCCATGCTGAGCGAACCATTACGTTAACCTATGTCTATAAAATGGTTAACGTAAATGTCAAGAGCACCGACCTTGCGAGGACGTCCCACGGAAATCAGCGCACCCGCGGTGGAGATTCGTCGGAGTGGCGGAGATGGACGCAATCGCCGCTGTGCACCTCGTGCACGACGCCGCGGTCGTCACGCACGCACAGGGCACCGCTCGGCGCAATGTCTTCCGCGCGGCCGATCACCGGTGCACCGGCGGGGAGTGTCACACGGACCCGGCGCCCCAGCGTGTCCGACATGCCGCGCCACGCATCCAGCACCGCATCGGTACGATCCGCCCGCAGATCTTCCAGACGCGCCGCGGCCGCCGCGGCGAACACCCGCACGAGTGCGGCCCGGTCGACCGGCGCGCCCGTCAGTTCGGCGAGCGTTGCGGCGCGCACTACTGCTCCGGGGACGTGCAACCGCTCCTGGTTGGCGTTGATGCCGACGCCGACTGCCAACCACCGGACACGGTCCGGTTCGGCACGCATCTCGGTAAGCACGCCGGCGACCTTGCGCCCCCGTACGAGCACATCGTTGGGCCATTTGACCCGGGCGTCCAGCCGGTACAACTTCCGGAAGGCTGCCGCGAGAGCTACGGCGAACGCAATACCCACGAGCGGGATCCGGCTGGGGTGGAGTTCGGGGACAAACAGGAACGTCGCATACACCCCACCGGGCGCCGACAGCCATCTCCTGCCCAAGCGTCCCCTGCCGGCCGTCTGCCGCTCGGCAACGACGAGAGTCGGGACGATCGGGACGCCACCCTCGGCAATGATGCGGGCGGCGTCCATAGTGGAATGTACGCTTGGCCGGTGAATGATCCGTGCGGCCAGCATGGCCGGGAGTGGTTCCAGCTCGGACGGGAGCAGCAGCGGGGAAACCCGGAGGAGACGGTATCCCCGTCGCGGTGTGGCGTGTATCTCGTAGCCCTCGTCGCACAGGCGGCGGACCGCCTTGTGAATCGCCACGCGAGAAACGCCGCAGGCGGCGGCAAGCGCCGCGCCGGATACGGGGCATTCCGGCGTACGCTTGAGCATGGATAGCACTTTGGCCGTGGTGGGCACGGTACCGGAGCGGCCGCTCATTCCTGCCAGTCCTCGCGTTGCGGGCGGCGTATTTCGATGTCAACGCGCCGTTCGTCTCTGGTGGTCAGGTCGGTGTTGTAGGTTCCCTTGAGGTACATCCCGCCGGTCAGCCGGTACCGGACCTCTATCTGGTGGGTGAGCGAGAACTTCTCCTCCGCACCGTCGAGCGCGAACACGTACCTCACCAGCCAGTTGGGATCAACGTTCCGGACGAACCCGAATTCGATGCCGCGCAGCAGTTCGGCGGGGCCCAAGCGGATTCCATCGCTGGAACGCTCCTCGCGCGCGCCGGTCCCCCGGGGGGATATCTGCAGTGAATCCGTCAGTCCCAGCGCACGCAGCAGGTTGCGCAGCAGCGGGCCGAGGTACTCCGATTCGAGCATGCCGATGATCTGCTGCTGCAGCAGACGGGCGGCGTTCTCTGAGCGCTGCTCCTGGGTCAGCTGCCCGGGTCCCCAGACGTCCTCGTTCCTGAGCTGCTTGAGCCCCAGTAAGATGGATACGATGTCCTCGGTGCGGAGATTCGGGTTGGTGGGGGACACCATGCGCGGTTTTATCTCTGATACCGGCGCACGATCCACGACCAGCTGGACCACGTTGGTTCCGCCCATGGGATCGGGTATCTCGTGCTCGCCCAGGAGTTCCAGCGCCACGGCGTTGTTGCGGATATCAACCACCCCCTGGCGGAGCTTGAACAGGGTGCCGAGCGCGTACACGTCACCGTTCGACGAGGTGATCGAGCCGTTGACGAGCACGCCGTCGCGTTCCCCCGTACGCTGGATACGTATGCCTCCCTCGATGACCGCCTCTACGAACCGGTTGATGAAGCGGGTGTTTCGGCCCGCCATGATGCGCAGGTCGAGGTCCGTCGTCCGCGCATCGCTCCACCCGCCGGAGCGCGCGGTGGCGACCGGCGGCCAGGTGAACTGCGTCTCCTCGAGGTGTACGATTCCCCGCACCATCAGTCGCCCACCCGGCGAGCGGGTCAGGGAGACATCGAAGGTGGGTTTGCCCAGGGACGGAAACACCCCGCCGCTCTGCAGGAAACCGAACCCTCCGGCGGGAAGCGCGAGTTCCGGAATGCTGACACCGGGACCGTTGCGGCCGATGGTGAACACCCGCACGTTCACCTCGGAGGGTACGCGGATGCTGCCGGTCGCCACGATGATGCTCTCGTCGCTGCGGGCCCGGGCATCGGCGATGCGCACCGTGTTCCCCCGGAACAGGAGGGTCACGTTCAACCCCTCCAGCCGCTGCAGGTACCTGCTGAACTCGATGGTACCGTTGACAGCCTGGAGGTACCCATCCATCTCCGGCGCATCCAGTGATCCGCGGACCGTGAGGTTGAGCGCGAGTTTCCCGGCGCCCCGCTTCACCACGCCGCCCAGTCCGTTGAGAATGGACAGGTCACACCGGGTTCCTGAGAGGGAGCACGCGAGGGTCCGTTCGGCCAGATTGATGCGCCCGGACATCACGATGGTCTGGTTGTTGGGGAACCGCAGCGTGTTCTCCTGTAACTCCACCGTTCCCCCGTCGAGGTTGACCCTGCCGGTCACGGTACCCACGCGGGCGCCGGCGATCTCGGCGTCCCGCAGTACGTATCCCGCGCTGATCCGGTACTGTCCCCGCCGGGCATCGCGTGTCACCACGTCCACCCGTGCATCCGCGCGTGCGGACACGTCCGGTAGTCTCAGATTGAGGATGTGTTGCGGCACCATCGTCGACAGGTCTTTGACCTCAATGGCGAGGCGATCGTTCTTTTCCCCGATGTAGCCGTCGGCGGTCAGGACGTGGACCAGGGCGAGCCGCACCCGGAGGTTGTTGAACCATGTGCGTCCCGGATAGAAGCGGATCGTTCCGTCAACCTGCACGGCATCACAGGCAGGATCGGCGCAGGTGAACAGCAGCTGCCCGCCCGGCGCATCATAGTACACGACCATGGTGCTGGACACAATGTGGTACTGGTTGATCCACACCCGACGGAAGGACAGCATCGCCCGGGTCGTGGTAGCGTCACCCGGGGCAACCTCGGCACGGATGTCGCCGAACACCGACAACCCGCCGGCCAGCAGATTCTTGGCCTGCAGGTCCAGCACCATGCGGCGGCGCGCGGGGAGCACATAGGAACCGTCGCGGATAACGAGTCGGCCGTTGCGGTCGCTCACCACCCCTGCCAGCCCGAGGCGGAGGCCGGCGGGACCGGAGGAAACCCGCACCTGCAGATCCGCAGCGACCGAGGAACGTCCCGGCAGCTCCACGCCGGAACAGCGGACGGTCACGCTGTCCGACCCCACCACCCACACCGCATCCACGACCCCGCGCACCCCGCTGCGCGACACCTCCGCATTGACGGACACCTGCCGCGAACGACAGGAGACCCACCCGGCGGCTTCTTCGACGTACACGGCGTCGCCGCGGCGCACCCGCTGGAGCCGGCAGGTGACCACCGCCTCGGGATCGGATATCGTCCCGGTGATGCGCGCCTCCGCCGCGAGGATCGCGCGCAGACCCACGGCACTCACCGGATGCCTGCGTGAACTCAGCGATCCGCCGATCCGGCCGCTCTCCAAGTCCCACGACACCCACCCGTCCAGCCACCGTTCAGGGTGCGACACCCGGGCGATCAGCGTGCGATCGCGGTTTTCCACTGTCAGCTGCGCACGGGACACTACGGGAATCCCATCCACCGATACCGAGCGCACCTGCGCCTGCATGACCTGCGCCGCACGGCCCCGAGTGCGTCGTTCGATCACCGTGCCGGAGAGGTGCGTGTCGATGCGCCGGCCTGCAACCATGAAACCCGCGCTCCGCGCCTGAAACGTCGCGGAGCGGCTTTCGTAGTTCACTTCGCCGACAGTCTCGACGACCCCCCCGTGTGGGGAAACGTGCTCCACCGAGAACGCTCCGCTGGACACTCCCGACCGGAATGCGACTGCTGTTTTGCCGCTGCGCCCGCGGACAGCGGCCACCAGCTGCGACACCGGACCGCGCTTGTGGAAATCCCCGGTGAAATCACCCGCGGGAACCATTCCCTGGACGGCGACACCCCAGTCCCCGGAATCGCCGCGCACCTGCACGGTGATATCAAACGGCAGGGTCCGCCGCACGGACATCGCCCGGAACGAGCGGCGGGCCGGATCACCTGAAACGGCAGCGTCCAGGAGAACGCGTCCGACGCGGTCATCGTGCACCCGCAGAAAGCCCCTGCCACCATCGAAAGCACCCACCACGCGGTACCCGGTAGCGGCCATGGCCAGAGAGACCGTGTACGAAGATCCGGACCCTGAAAAGGACGCGTCGGTTGACAACACCGCGGTGCGGAGTTCATCGGGAAGCAGGGTGCCCAGGATGCTCCGTGCCGACACCGAACCGCTGAACACACCGTGCCACCCGCCGGGCGCTGCCGCCACCGTATACCGGCCCGTTCCGAGAGTGCCGCTCAGGGTTCCCTGCACCGCTGCGGGGTACGCCCGCGCCGTCCCGCGCAGGGATATCTGCCGTTCCCCGAAACTGCCGTCCACGCGGAACTTCTGCGGCCGGCGCAGATCATACGACCCGCTGAAAGAACCGCGGACGCCCCCCCCACCGCCGTTGAGCACGGGCACTGCCGGAACCGCACGCACGTCCGCCTGCCACGTGCGCTGCCGGTCGCTAACCGTGAATGAACCGTCCAGCCGATAGCCCGGAACACCGCCCTTGAACCCGCCCTCCATCCGCCGGTTGAAACGCCGGGCATCGAAAACCGCGAGGGTCACCAGTGCGGTGCCCGCCGCATCGGCGACCGCTACCCGTCGGAGTTCCAGAGAGTACGGTACCATCCGAAACCACCGTCCAACGGCGGCGACATCGGTCGGCGGGATACCGGGAGAACGGACGGCATCGGTGGAGGCCCGCACGCGGATATCGGAGGCATTGACAATGGGCACCGGGGTTACCCCGGGCACCAAGAAACCGATCGGATTGAACACCGCGAATGCTTTCCCCACCGCAACCTCGCCGGCGGGACCTCGTGCGGCCAACCCCTGTACGTACAGTTGCACGGGCACGACGTACGTCAGCCGCTGCCAGCGGACTTCCCATGCTGGCAGCATGGTGCGGAGGAAATCCGTCCCGCGGGACGTAATGAGGAGGTTGCCGACGACGTGCAGGAGAACCATGGCGAGCAACACCAGGATCAGCAGGATCCCGGCGACACGGGACAGGCCGGAACGCGCGCCGGCGCTCACGGGATGGCCTCCGAGGAGCTACCGCGTCCCGGAGAGGTCGGGAACGGCACGATCGTCCAAGGTGAACGACATCTTGCCGGTCGCGGGATCGAAGTCCGCGGCGATGCGGTACAGCTTGTCGGATATGTTGATGTTGTACTTCAGTACGAAATCCTCGGCGATGGCATCCTCGAGGTGACGCTGCAGCACGCGCTGCAGCGGCCGCGCGCCGTAGTACTGGTCGAACCCCTTGTCCAACAGGTGGCGCTTGGCTGCCTCCGTGAGGGTCAACTCGATGTTCTTCTGCTTGAGACGGGCGACCAGCCGACCCAGCAACAGGTCCAGGATGTGCGCTGAATCGTCGCGGGTGAGCGGTTTGAAGATGACGATGTCATCGATGCGGTTCAGGAACTCCGGATTGAACACCTTCTTGAGCTCGTCCATGAGGATGTCCTTCATGGCGGCGTAGTCGCGTTCCGTCTGGTCGCCCGCGGCGAACCCCAGCGACCGGCCCTTCGAGATGAGTTTCGCGCCCAGGTTGGACGTCATGATGATGATGGTGTTTTTGAAATTGACCTTGTGGCCGAGGCTGTCCGTGGTGACCCCGTTGTCCAAGATCTGCAGCAGCAGATTGAACACATCGGGGTGAGCTTTCTCGATCTCGTCCAGCAGGATGACCGAGTACGGCTTGCGCCGCACCTTCTCGGTCAGCACCCCGCCTTCCTCGTAGCCGACATACCCGGGCGGCGCACCGATGAGCTTGGATACATTGAACTTCTCCATGTACTCGGACATATCAATGCGGATGAGCGCATCTTCGTTGCCGAACATGAACTCCGCCAGTGCGCGGGCGAGCTCGGTTTTGCCGACGCCGGTGGGTCCCAGGAAGATGAACCCGCCGATGGGACGGCGCGGGTCCTTGAGCCCGGTGCGCGACCGGCGGATGGCGTTGGCGACGACGTGTACCGCCTCGTCCTGGCCGACGATGCGCTTGTGGAGATGCTGCTCGATGCTGAGCAGCTTCTGGCTCTCCTGCTCGTTGATCTTGGTTACCGGAATGCCGGTCCAGCGGGCCACGATGAAGGCGATGTCCTCGGCGGAGACCACGGGCTTCTGCGTCTCCCGGCGCTGCCGCCACTGCCGTTTCATCTCCTCCAGCGTCTTTTTGAGCTGCATCTCCCGGGCACGCAGGCGCGCAGCGTTCTCGAAGTCCTGCCGCCGGGAGGCATCCTCCTTCTGGGCGACGATCTGTTGCAATTCGTCCATGCGGGCTTTGATGTCGTCGGGCACCTGCGATGTGTTGAGACGCATGCGGCTGCCCGCTTCGTCGATGAGGTCGATCGCCTTGTCCGGCAGGAACCGGTCGGCGATGAACCGGTCGGCGAGTTCCACCGCCGCAGTCAGCGCCTCGTCGGCGTATGCGACCTTGTGGTGGTTCTCGTACTTCTCACGGATCCCTTTGAGGATCTGCACCGTCTGCTCGGGCGACGGCGGTTCCACGACCACCGGCTGGAACCGCCGCTCCAGCGCCGGATCCTTCTCGATGTGCTTGCGGTACTCGTCCAGGGTGGTTGCGCCGATGCACTGCAGCTCCCCGCGGGCCAATGCAGGCTTGAGCATGTTGGAGGCGTCCACCGCCCCCTCGGCGGCGCCCGCGCCGATGACGGTGTGCAGCTCGTCCACAAACAGGATGATCTGGCTCTTGGAACGCCGGATCTCCTCCATGATGTTCTTGAGCCGCTGCTCGAATTCTCCGCGGTACTTGGTGCCGGCGATCACCGCGCCGAGGTCCAGGGTTACGACACGCTTGCCCGCCAGCAGCTCCGGGACATCGCCGGCGGATATCTTCTGCGCGAGACCTTCCACGATGGCGGTCTTGCCCACGCCGGGGTCTCCGATGAGCACCGGGTTGTTCTTGGTTCGGCGCGAGAGGATTTGGATGACCCGCTCGATCTCATCGGTGCGGCCGATGATCGGATCAAGCTGCGCGTCGCGCGCCAGCTGTGTGAGGTCGCGGCTGAACTCGTCGAGAGTGGGGGTCTTGGGTTTCGCATGCCGGTGCTGCCGCTGGCGCATGACCTGCGGCGCCGACTCCATCTCGCCCAGCACCGAGAACACCTCCTGCTGGACATCCTCGTAGCCGACGCCGAGGTACTCCAGCACCCGGGCGGCAACACCCTCCTTCTCGTGCAGCAGACCGAGGAGCAGGTGCTCCGTACCCACGTAGACGTGGCCCATCCCCGCGGCTTCCTCGACGGCGTATTCCAACACCTTCTTGGCGCGGGGGGAGAAGGGGATCTCCCCCAGCACCATGATGTTATCCCCCGGGGGAACCAGTTTCTCAACCTCGACACGCACGCGGCGCAGGTCCACCCCCAGGTTGACGAGCACCTGGATGGCAAGCCCCTCCCCCAATGCGACCAGGCCGAGGAGCAGGTGCTCCGTACCCACGTAGTCGTGGTTGAGCCGCTTGGCCTCTTCCTGTGCGACGAGGATGACCTTCTGCGCCCGATCAGAAAATTTGTTCATGCCTGTAAACCATTGGATGCGCCGGGAAGCGCACGGATTCCGCCGCGCGACCCACACCGCGCTCCCCGCCCGGGGCCGCTGCGCCGTCCATTATATGAATTATCGTCGTGCATTGCAAGGCACCGCCGCGGGTTGTGCATGAGCGGAAGAATGGTCACCGCCGCCGGACGCCCGTCACAGCGCACCGCCGGCACGCCTTGAGCTGCTCCAGCACGTGGTACGGCACCTGCAGACACCCCAGGAGCGGAGTGCCCGATATCAGCTCACCGTGGCAGTCGCTGCCCCCGGTCACCGCCAGCTCGTACTTGTCCGCGATGGCCAGCAGTTCCTCTGTTATGGGCCGGTTGTGCTTGGTGTGATACACCTCGATGCCCTGCAGCCCATCGTTCACCAACCGCCGGATGATTCGGGCATCGGAGGAAATGCTCACGAACGGATGTGCCAGTACCGCCACCCCCCCCGCACCCCGTATCAACCCGATGCCGTCACGCGGATCAAGCTTGAACTTGGGCACGTACGCGGGACGACCCAGGCTGAGGTACAGGTTGAACGCCGATTTGATGTCGGGAACATACTTCTCCGCCAGCATCTCCTTGGCGAAATGCAACCGGCCGATGACCCCGCGCCGCCCGTCTCCGAAGAACGCCTCCTCGCGCAGGCGGATACCCAGGTCGGCCAGCCGCTGGAAGATGCGCCGGGCGCGATCCGCGCGCGCCTCGCGAAACACCTTCAACCGCTGTTGCAGTGCGGGCTGTTCCCAGTCGATGAAATAGCCGAGGATGTGGATTTCCTCTTCGGAGGAGTCGCGCAACTCGGCGGACAGCTCCACGCCGGGAACCACTTCAACGCCGAGTTTTGCTCCGGCGGACACCGCCGCGGCGACGCCATCGGTGGTATCATGGTCCGTGATGCCCACCGCGCTCAAACCTATGTCCGACGCCCGCGATACCACCTGCGCGGGGGCGAACGTACCATCCGAGTACGACGTATGCACGTGCAGATCAACGAACCGTTCCGGTTGATTCCCCACGGCTATCCCTTCTTCCCGCGGCGTCTGCTTCACCGCCTACAACAGCTCGGCCGCAAGCGCCGCCAGTCTGCTGCGCTCGGACCGGTCGAATATCAGATGCCCGAAGATCTCCTGCCCCTTGAACCGGTCCACCAGGTACGTCAGCCCGTTGGATGATGCATCGAGGTAGGGGTTGTCTATCTGGTATGGGTCGCCGGTGAGCACGATCTTGGTGTTCTCGCCCGCCCGGGAGATGACCGTCTTGATCTCGTGCGGGGTCAGGTTCTGCGCATCATCGATGATGAAGTACTGGTTGGGCAGCGATCTGCCTCGCAGGTAGGTGAGCGCCTCCACTTCGATGAGCCCGCTGTCGAAAAAGTAGTTGATGGTGTTCTGGGTACTCTGGGACTTCCCCTGTCCCACATCCCGGCCCGAGCGTTCCACCAGGAAATCCAGGTTATCGTAGATGGCCCCCATCCATGAGTTGAGCTTCTCCTCCTTGGTGCCGGGAAGGTACCCGATATCGCGACCCATGGGGATGACCGGGCGGCTCACCAACAACCGCCGGAACGCCTTCTCCTCGACCACCTTATGCAGGCCGCAGGCCAGCGACAGCAGCGTCTTGCCCGCCCCGGCCACGCCGATCAGTGACACCAGGGTGATGCGTTCGTCCAGCAGCAGATCCAGTGCGAAGCGCTGTTGCACGTTGAGCGGTTTCATGCCCCAGACCGCCACGTCCCGCGACGGCAGCAGCTGCAGTTCCAGAGAACCCGACGGCAGTTTGCGCACCTTCACCAGCGCGCTCTGCGACTTGCTTTTGCGCAGCACCAGGTACTCGTTGGGATACAGACCGGACGGGTCAGTACCCGACGGCGCCAGCGCCGCCGCGTCCACCTTGCCCGCGGTGTACACCGCGCTCATCACCGCATCGTCCGCCGGCAGCTCGCGCATGCCGGTGTAGAGTTCCTCCAACTTGACCTTGGCTTTCTCGTAGTCCTGGGTCTTGAGCCCCAGGGCTTCCGCCTTGATGCGGAGGTTGATGTCCTTGGTGATGAAAATGACCGTTTCACCGGCCTTGTGGTACTTGAGGGCGCAGCCGAGGATGCGGTGGTCCGCCTTATTCTCGATGAAGTGGTCCGCCAACCCCGTGTCCCAGGCAAGCTCGATCTTGATCGCCCCGCCCGCCTCGGTCGCCACCCCCTCGATGATGCTGCCGCGGGCGCGCAGGGCATCCAGCCTGCGCGAGATGATGCGGGCGGTCTTCCCTACTTCGTCGTTGAACCGCTTGAGGCCGTCCAGCTCCTCGATGACGGGCATGGGGATGACCACCAGGTTGTCCCCGAACACCGTCATGGAGTCCGGATCGTGCAGCAGGACGTTGGTGTCCAGCACGAATACCTTTTTCATCAGTACATCATCCCCGCGGTGAACCTGACCATATCCGATCCCTCGTCGATGCCGAAGTGCATGGCGGTGAAGAACCTCCGGTATACGTCAAAATCGTAGCTCAATCCCGCAAACAGGTACGAATCGGTGCCGCCCGTACCATCCACCGCCCGGCCGTCCAAGAGGGTCGTGTTGCGCGCCGTCCCCCGCACTCCCGCCGAGGATACGAAACGTTCGCTGAGCGGCAGGGAACCTCCCATGCCGTAGAACGTCTCGTTTCCGAACAGCCAGCCGTCGCCGTTGGCGGTATTGGCGCGGTACCCTCCATTGAGGAACAGGGTGAACCCCACGCCGGACCGCAGCACGATGCGCTTTTCGAGCAACGCATTGAACACGAATCCCATGCCGCCCGTCCCGAAACCTTTGCGGTAGTCCCCCGTGGGCACCACGGCGCAGAACTCCACGGAAACCGTCGGGAACGGCCCCGGCTGTTCCTGATTCTCCCGGTACAGGCCGTACTTCGCCCCCAGCACCGCATCGGTCATTCCCCGGATGCTTTCGTCCCCGCGACTGATGCTGGCCCCGGCCGCGCGGAACCCGATCTCAAGGTTTCCGATAATCCCCCAGTACACCGACACCGGCAGTTCGAGCCTCGCGGCGTCGGCATCCACCAGGGCGAACGTGAGCTCGACACCCAGCCCCGAAACGTTGTACGGACAACACAGGGTTATCTGGTAGGGGCGGTCGGTGTTGAAATAGTTGATCTGGGCGGCGGCGGGAACTCCGGCGCAGATCACGAAACAGCACACCTTCCGCACATTCATGCGGAGAGTATATTCTTTTTCAGCCCGCGTTTTCAACACGCGGCTTACCGGGGGGCGGGACTCCGGCACCGGTCCGCGTGCGTACCCGGGCGTGCGGGGAATCCCCCCACTCATCTACCGCCACCGCCCGGCCGACCGCCGCGATTCTCCGGGCGAGGCATGCCCGACACTGGTCGGCGCTCTCGTCCACACAGGGCTTGCCGTCGTACAGCAGGTAATCTTTGCGCACGGCCGTCGGTGTAAGCAGGGGCATGATGATATTCGCCCCGTGCAGCAGTCCCCGTTCCCGCCCATCGGAAACGAGCGCCTGCAGCGCGGTGGTCGCCGCGATGTTCACGTCGGGCAGCACGATGCGGCATACCGCGATCATGCGCAGGGATAACTCCAGTCGCTGCGCCGCAGGAGGAATCACGGACACCCCGGGAACGCCCAGGGGAGTGTGCGCGTGAGGGATGTACGGTCCCATGCCGATCATGTCCACATCCATATCACGGAAGAACTCCACGTCGGCCGCGAGGTGCTCCACCGTCTGTTCCGGCAAGCCGATCATGACTCCCGTGCCCACCTGGAAGCCGATCGCCCGGAGCGTGCGCAGGCACGCCACGCGCGCCCAGAAATCCTGCGAGGGCGGGTGCAGCTTCGCGTACAGTTCCGGATCGCTGGTCTCGATGCGCAACAGGTACCGGTGCGCTCCGGCCGCGAAGAACCGTTCGTACGTCTCGCGGGACTGTTCGCCGACGCACAGGGTGATCCCCACCCCCCGGGGAAGTCGTGAGGAAACGGTTTCGGTCCGTATCCTGCGTACCACCCGTTCCACAAAGGAGATGAAATCCTCATCGCGGCATTCACCCGACTGCAAGACGACCGAGCCGTACCCCTGGGCCGCGCACCAGAGCGCCTGTCGGAGGATTTCCTCTTCGGACAAGCGGTACCGCCGTACCTGCCGGTTTCCCGCACGGATGCCGCAGTAGGCGCAGTTGTTGACGCAACGGTTGGAGAACTCGATGAGCCCGCGGTAGTACACCTTTATCCCGCAGGTGCGCTCCAACACTTCGCAGGCGGTCCGACGGATCGCCTCCACCTCATCGGGATCGGTCGCCGAAAGCAGGCGTACGATGTCGGTGCGGGAGAAGGTTGACTGAGAGAGGATTTCGGATACCGTGCTCATGCGGTGTCCCGCCCGCCGCCCCGCACCAGCTTCCGGTACTCCTCACGGACCGCCGGAAACGGACTGAGTGCCCGCTCGAAAATGCCCAGGGTGTAGGCGATCACGAGGCCGTAGTTGGTGATCGGCACGCCGGCACGTTCGCACTGCATGATCCGGGAGAGCATCTCCCGCCGGTTCCACATGCACGCGCCGCAGTGGATCACCAGTCGGTATCCGGAGGGATCGTCCGGAAAATCGTGACCCCGGACGTGTTCCACTGTAACAGCCCGGCCGGTGTACTGGCGCAGCCACCGGGGGATTTTGACCGTACCGATGTCTTCGGTGATGGGGTGGTGGGTGCACGCCTCCGCGATGAGCACCCGATCCCCCGACTGCAGGCGATCCACGGCCATGGCACCGCGAACCATGCTCATGAGATCCCCCTGCCGCCGGGCGAAAAGGATGGAGAACGACGTCATGGGCACGTCGGGCGGTGTATCCGCAGCGACTTTGAGGAACGCCTGCGAGTCGGTCACCACGATCGCCGGGGACGCGCGCAGCGCCCCCAGCGCGCTCCCGAGTTCTCGCTCCTTGACCACCAGACACCAGGCATCCGCATCGAGCAGTTCGCGGATCGCCTGCGCCTGCGGCAGTATGAGCCTCCCCTTGGGAGCCTCCTTGTCTATCGGGACCACCAGCACCGCGCAGCGTCCCGGCGCAACCAAGTCCGCCAGAAGCGGCGGTTGATGGATGAACTCCTCCGGAATCGCCCGGACAATCGCCTCGCGCAACGCCGGTATCCCAGCACCGGTCGCCGCGGACACCGCAGCGAACGGAATTCCTTTACGGGTGAACCATTCCGCTTCACCGGCTCCGGGCGCAGTCTCATCAACTTTATTGGCGACCACGACACACGGCCGCCCGCCGGTCCGCAGCATCGCCAGGAGCTCTTCTTCCGCCGGCGTCCACCGGCCGGACTCGTACACCAGCAGCCCGAGGTCAGTGCGATCCATCGCCCGGCGGGTCTTCGCGACACGCAGTGCGCCCAGGTCCCCCTCATCATCAATACCGGCGGTATCTATGAACTCCACCGGACCGATCGGCTGGAACTCCATGGCTTTTTCGACCGGATCGGTGGTGGTCCCGGGAACCGGGGAAACGATCGCCGTCTGCTGACCCGTCAATACGTTGACGAGGCTGGATTTCCCGACGTTGCGACGACCGAAGAGACCGATGTGCAACCGGAGATTCTTGGGAGTATGCTGCATGACGGCTCAGACCTTCGGCGCGGGCGGGGAAATTCCCGCGTCGGACTCGGGAACCGCCGCCGGCGTACCTAAACGGCAAACATTTTCGGGACGCACCAGCTCGTCGAACGCCTCCGCCGTCAGCAGCCCCGAACGAACGGCGGCGTCTCGGATGGAACACCCTTCCCGGCGGGCCGCCGCGGCGACGGCGGCCGCACGTTCGTACCCGACGTGCGCCACCAGCACTGTGAGGAGCGCCGTCGGACTCTGTGCGCCGCGGCGGCACCGTTCCGCATCGGCGCTCATGGTTACCGCACACCGCCCGAGCATCCGGCAGCCTTCCCGCAGCACATCGAGGCTCTCCAGCAGGCAGTAGGCGATCAGCGGGTAAAACTGCGACAGGTCCAGGTTCCCGCCGGCGACCGCGGCGGCGATCACCGCATCGTGTCCACATGCCAACAGACCCGCCTGCGCCGCGGATTCCAGCAGTACGGGGTTCACTTTCCCGGGCATGATGGAGGATCCCGCCTGTACCGGTTCCAGGACGATCTCTCCGATACCGCAATCGGGACCGCTGGCCAGCAGCCGCAGGTCGTTGGAAACTTTTACCAGCGTCACCGCCAGCGCCTTGAGAATCCCGGACACCTCCACGAACACGTCGGCGTTGCGTGTGGCGTCCACGAGGTTCTCCGCACGCGCCAGTGGCAGACCGGTGAGCTCGCGCAACACATCGGTCACCCGGAAAATGTACTCCCGCGGCGCGCCGATACCGGTACCGGCGGCCGTGGCGCCGAGGTTGACGACCCGCAGCCGTTCGGTGCACTTTGAGATCCGCCACCGGTCCCGCGAAAACGCTTCCGCACAGCCGCCCATGGTACGTCCCAGGGTGGTCAGGACGGCGTCCTGCAGCTCCGTCCGGGCGATGGTGACGATGCCGGCGAACTCACGTTCCTTCCTCTGGAACGCCTCCTGCACCTCGACGACCGCTCCCTCCAGCCGTTGCAGCAGTGTCAACGCCGCGATCCGCAGCGCCGTCGGGAAGGTGTCGTTGGTGGACTGGTGACGGTTGATATCGTCCAGCGGCGAGACGGTATCGTAGCTCCCGGGCGTACGACCCAGGATCTGCAGCGCGCGGTTGGCGATCACTTCGTTGACGTTCATATTCGTGGAGGTGCCCGCGCCGCCCTGCAGTGCGTCGACCACGACGTGTTCATCCAGAGCGCCCGCCGCCATTTCACGGCACGCCTGTTCAATCGCGTCCGCCACGGCATCGTCCCGCCACACGCCCAGGGAACGGTTCACCCGTGCACAGGCGAGTTTGACCAGTCCGTAGGCGTGCACCAGCTCGCGGTGGACCGGCCTGCCGCCGCAGCGGAAATTGCGCACCGCACGGACCGTATGGACTCCGTAGAGCGCGTCCCGGGGTACCGGCAACTCGCCCAGCTGGTCGCGTTCGATGCGATCAGCAGTAGACATCGCGTTCTCCGGAACGCACCCGCGCGATCAGCCGCTCGCTGCGCGCCCGCGCCCGGGGATCCATCGCGTCCAGCGCCTGGACGATACACCGCTCCCCGACGGCGCGGGTTTCGGACGACGCATAATCCATGAGGTACTCCGTGAATGTGGACAACCCGTTGGGGTCGCAGTGCATCTTGATGTCACCGGGCCGCGCCAGGTCCATGAAATCCGCCCCGGTCCGACCCAACCGGTAGCAGCCGGTGCAGAAGGAAGGGATATAGCCGAGTTCGGCGATGTCACGAACCACCTCATCCAGAGGCCGGTGATCCCCCAGCGAAAACTGTCCTGCAGCGTCGTCCTCGCCGGTGGAGTATCCGCCGGGATTGGTGCGGCTGCCGGCGGAAATCTGGGATACTCCCAGTGAAAAGCACGCCCGCCGCATCGCGGTGGTCTCGCGCGTGGACAGGATGATCCCGGTGTACGGAACAGCCAGCCGCAAAATGGCGATGATTTTGCGGAAATCGTCGTCCGATACCGGATGCGGTGGAGCCGACGCGACGGTCGAGCCCGTTGCGGGCTCCAGCCGGGGGGCACTGATGGTGTGCGGCCCCACGCCGAACCGCTCCTCCAGGTGCCGGATGTGCTGCATCATGGCGAGAATCTCGAACCGCCAGTCGTAGAGCCCGAACAGCACCCCGATGCCGACGTCATTGATCCCGGCTTCCATGGCGCGGTCCAGCGCGGTGATGCGCCAGTCGTAGTCCCGTTTCTTTCCTGCGACGTGCATCCGGGCGTACGTCTCGCGGTGGTAGGTTTCCTGGAATATCTGGTAGGTGCCGATCTTCGCGTCCCGCAGCCGTTTGAACTCCTCAACGCTCAGCGGCGCGACGT
>Ga0308417_1000047_pt1 | contig 98759 bp, 67 predicted proteins | sample HotsprSampleOS65_FD_203528 | JGI IMG/M metagenome (GOLD analysis project Ga0308417, IMG submission 203528) | Hot spring phototrophic mat microbial communities from Octopus Spring, Yellowstone National Park, Wyoming, United States - 20090730_OS65 ... | reverse complement strand
CGCCCGAGAAGGAATTGGTCGGCGCGGGTGGGGTGGGGGAGGTGGCGGGGTCGGGCGTACTTCCCGGTGCCGTTTTCGGCGTCCCTTCCCGTTCCATCTTCTCGCTGATCAACCGGCCGATCGTCTGGAAGAACCCCGAGGCGTCGTCGGACACCTTGTTCGTGTTCACCTCGGTCTGGATCTGGAGCTTGCCTTCGGAGTTCTTCTGGATGTCCAGGGTGTACCACTCGCAGTACCAGCCGACACCGACGAAGACCACGACGAACAGTCCGATCAGGGCCAGTAGGTTCCGCATGTGCGTCTCCCGATTCCGTGGGTTGGGTCGGCCGAGGTTACCCGTCCCGGGTGGGACTCGGCAACCCCAGTCAGATTCTTCGCCGCCGGTCAAGGGCTGCTTGGGCGGTCGTGGGAGCCGGGGGAGCTGGCTGCGGGTATGATGGGAACGATCGTATCCGCCGCCGGATGCACCCGGCCGGTCGGCCCCGGCTCCTGCCCTCCTTTGCCCTGAGGTCCGCGATGTGTCGATGGCATCTCGTTCTCGCCGGTGTCCTTCTCGGGGGTCTGACCATGGCTGCCAGTGCCGATGAGGGGATGTGGCTGCTCAATGACCCGCCCCGCGACCTGCTGCGGCAGAAGTACGGCTTCGAACTGACCGACGCCTGGCTGACGAACGCCATGCTCGCCTCGGTGCGGCTCAATAGCGGCGGCTCGGGCGGCTTCGTCTCGCCGCACGGCCTGCTCGTCACCAACCACCACGTCGCCGCCGACTCCGTGCAGAAGCTGAGCAAGCCCGGCGCGGACCTGTACGCCGACGGCTTCTCCGCCCCCACCCGCGAGCAGGAGCTGAAGTGCCCGGACCTGGAGATCAACGTGCTGCAGGAGATCGTCGACGTGACCGCCGAGGTGAACGCCGCTGTCAAGCCGAACATGACGGCCGCCGAGGCCTTCGCCGCCCGCCGCGCCGTTATGGCCCGGATCGAGAAGGAATCGCTCGACGCGACCGGTCTGCGGTCCGACGTGGTCACGCTCTACAACGGCGGCCTGTACCACCTGTACCGGTACAAGAAGTACACCGACGTGCGGCTGGTCTTCAGCCCCGAGAGGGCGGTCGCCGGGTTCGGCGGCGACGTGGACAACTTCGAATACCCCCGCATGAACCTGGACGTGGCCTTCTTCCGCGTCTACGAGAACGGCCAGCCGGCCCAGACGCCCAATTACTTCAAGTGGAGCGAAACCGGCCCGAACGAGAACGACCTGGTATTCGTCACCGGCCACCCCGGCACGACGCAGCGGCTCGAAACCCTGGCCCGCCTGAAGCACCGCCGCGACTACACGCTGCCGTACACGCTGTACCGGCTGCGGACGCTCGAAGCCGCCCTCCTGCAGTACAGCGAGCAAAGCCCGGAGAACCGCCGCCGGGCCGCCACCGACCTGCACAGCGTCGCCAACGCCCGCAAGGCGTTCTCGGGCCAGCTCCAGGGCCTGCTCGACCCCGGCATCTTGCGGCAGAAGTTCGAGGCCGAGAACGACCCCAAGATGCAGGAGCAGTGGGCCAAGGCATTCCCGCCGCCGCAGGGCCTGAACCCGCCGCCGATGAACCCGTGGACCCGCATCGAGCAGATCCAGCAAACGTTCCGCGAGTTCGAGCGGCCGTACTACCTGCTGGAAACCGGCCACGCCTTCTTCTCGCCGCTCTTCACGATCGCCCGGCACCTGGTCCGCCTGGCCGACGAACTGCCCAAGCCGTCGGCCGAGCGGCTCCGGGAATACCGCGACTCGAACCTGGAATCGCTGAAGTTCGCCCTGTTCAGCCCCGCCCCGATCTACCCCGACCTGGAACGGGCCAAGCTCACCGCCTCGCTCACCTTCCTGGCCGAGAACCTCGGCGGCGACCACGAGATCGTGAAACTCGTACTCGGCGGGAAGAACCCCGCGGCGCGGGCCGACGAACTCGTGGGCGGAACGAAACTCTTCGACCCCGCCGAGCGGAAGAGGCTACTCGGTGAGCCGGGGGTGTCAGTCCCCGGAGCCCGCCCCATCGACGCCAGCAAAGACCCGATGATCGTCTTGGCCAAGGCCGTGGACGCCGAGGCCCGCCGGCTCCGCAGCCGCTACGAGACCGAGGTCGAGGAACCGGAACGGCAGGCCTACGCGATCCTGGCGGAGTTGCGGTTCAAGGCCTACGGCAAGAGCGTCGCCCCGGACGCGACCTTCACCCTGCGGCTGGCCTTCGGGACGGTGAAGGGCTACGAGGTGGGCGGCGAGAAGCTCCCGTTCCACACCACCTTCGGCCAACTCTTCGAGAAGCACGCGGCCCTCGGCGGCCGGGAGCCGTTCGACCTGCCCAAACGCTGGCTCAACGGCAAGGCGAAGCTCGACCTGGCCACGCCGTTCAACTTCGTCTCGACGGCCGATACCATCGGCGGCAACAGCGGCAGTCCCGTGCTGAACCGGGCCGGCGAACTGGTCGGCATCAACTTCGACCGCAACCGCCACGGCCTGGTGCGGAACTTCGTCTACACCGACGAGCAGGCCCGGCACATCGCCGTCCACTCGAAGGCCGTCCTGGAAGCCCTGCGGAAACTCTACCCGGCCGAGGCCCTGGTCCGGGAACTGACCGGGAAGTGAACCACCCTGGCCAGTGAACCACCCTGGCCAGTGAACTACCCCATCGGAGGTCCGAGCGATGTCCAGCGCTGCCCGCACGACCCGACCCCGCTTCGCCACCTTCGCCGACGTGCAGGCCCGGCTCGGCCACGTCCCCGAGCACCGCATCCGGGCCTTCCCCGCCCCCGGCACCGCCACCGAGCAGGACCTGCTCGACCCGGCCATCACCGGCGACCGGGCCCACGAACTGGTCGACGGCACCCTGGTGGAGAAACCGATGGGATTCCGTGAAGGCTTTCTGGCGATGTGGATCGGCCACCAGATCCACCTGTATCTGGCCCAGAACAACATCGGACTGGTCGCAGGGCCCGACTCCGGTATCCGCTTCCAACTGAACCTCGTCCGGGTACCCGACGTGTCGTTCATCCGCTGGGACAGTGTGGACGACCCGGAGGAGATCGAGAACCCGAAGGGGGCGTTCCTCGAATACCCGCCGGACCTGGCCATCGAGATCATCAGCCCGAGCAACACGGCCGACGAAATGCAGGTGAAGCTCGGGGAATACGCCAAGGCCGGGGTGAAGCTCGTGTGGTACGTCGACCCGGAACGGAAGGTCGTGGACGTGTTCCCGAAGGCCAATGCCAAGCGGAAGAAGACGGTGGGGGAAACCGGGGTCCTCGACGGCGGCGACGTGCTGCCGGGGTTCACGCTGCCGGTGGCGAAGATCTTCGAGAAGCGGGCACCGGCGAAGAAATCGGGGAAGAAGGGGAAGAAGTGACCGGGCGAGCGGCCGGCGGTGAGCGGCCCGGCGGCGAGCGGCCCGGCGGCGAGCGGCCGGCGTCAGCCGGCCGTGTCCAGTTGTAGGCGCGCGACCCGGCCGACGGCGGGCTGACGCCCGCCGCTCGTCGGGGTTCGCCGCCCGCCGCTCGTCGGGGTTCGCCGCCCGCCGCTCGCTCAACGCGCTCGCCCGGTGCGCTCAGCACTTGCGGATGACGCCGGCCAGCACACCCAGGATCTGCACGTCCTGCCGGCTGGGGTCGACGACGATCGGCTCCATCGTGCTGTTCATCGGGTGCAACACGATCTGGTCCTTCTTCCGCTGATACTTCTTGAGCGTCATCGATTTGTCGATCATGGCCACGACCTTGTCGCCGTTCTCGCACGTCTCCTTCTTGCGGATGACGACGTAGTCGCCGTCGGCGATCTGGCCGTCGATCATCGACTGGCCACGGACCTTGACGGCGAACAGGTCGTCACCGCCGAACAGCTCGCGCAACTCCAGGCGATCGTCCTGCTCGACGGCCTCGATGGCCTTGCCCGCCGCCACGACCCCCTTCAGGGGCAGGCTGAAGCCGCCGGCCGAGACGCCGGGAATGGTGATGCCCCGGGCTTGGGCCCGCATCTGGTTGTCTCGCTTCTCGACCCGGTGGATGTACCCCTTCTTCTGCAAGGCCTTCAGGTGGCACATCACGCCGTTGGGCGAGGAGATGCGGAATTCCTCGCAGATGTCGCGGATCGCGGGCGGGAACCCTTTGGTTTCGATGTGCCGGCGGATGAAGTTGTAGATGAGCTGCTGCTTGTGGGTGAGGGGTTGGGATTCGCTCACGGGTCCGCTCCTGCTTGAGGGGGGAGTTGACCGACGGGAAGTCGGCCGTCCGGTTCAGCCGCGGGGAGCAGGCCGTGGTGGCCGGGGCCGCCGACCGGTCTAACTCCCCACTTGTCCACTATGTATGCGAGTATAAGTGACACTTGTTCAGAATGACAAGGGGGAAATTGCCGGTTCGTGACCGAATCCCGATACCAGTCGGCACCGGTCCGCCCGCTCGCCCGTTCGGCGAGAAACAGCGACACACGGTAACGGCCCCACACGCGGAGGACCTCAGGTGGAGTTAGCACCCCCGGCGTGGTTCCCGGAGTTGTTTTCTCTCCTCCTCGCCGGTCGTGACCTTCCCGCGGGTCGGTTCGGCGAAGCGATCCGGGACTTCCTGGCCGGGCGGGTCGATGCGGTCTGCGGTGCGGCCTTTCTGACCGCCCTGCGGATGAAGGGCGAGAGTGCCGAGGAGATCGCGACGGCGGCCCGGGTCCTGCGGGAACAAATGGTCCGGTTGGGGCCGGTCGCGGGGCCGGTCCTGGACACCTGCGGCACCGGCGGCGACGACAGCGGCACCTTCAACATCAGCACGGCGGCGGCCCTGGTCGCGGCCGGGGCCGGTGTACCCGTCGTCAAACACGGCAACCGGGCCGTCTCCAGCCGGTCCGGCAGTGCCGACGTGCTGCTCGAACTCGGGGTGCCCATCGAAGGCGGCCCGGAGTGGGCGCAGAAGTGCCTCGAGCGGGTGGGCTTCGCCTTCTGTTACGCCCCGCAGTTCCATCCCGGCATGGCCCACGTCGCCCCGTTACGGCGGAAGCTCGGCATCCGCACGATCTTCAACCTGCTCGGCCCGCTGGCCAACCCGGCCGAGGCCCCGTACCAGTTGCTCGGCGTCGGCAAGCCGGAACTCCTCGACCGGCTCGCCGCCGCGGTCGCCGCCTTGGGAACGCGGCAGTCGGTCCTGGTGTGCAGTGCCGACGGGTTGGACGAGGTGAGCCTGGCCGCCCCGACGCGGGTGCGGGTCGTCCGCGGCAACGACTACGAGTCCCAGGAGTGGACGCCGGACGACTTCGGCCTGGCAACGGTTCCCGTGGCGTCGATCCGGGCCGCCAACCCGGCCGACAGTGCGGCCCTGATCCGGCGGGTGCTCGACGGTGAGGACGGGCCGGCCCGGCGGATCGTCCTGGCGAACGCGGCGGCGGCCCTGTGGGCGGCCGAGGCGGTGACGACCCTGCGCGACGGTGTCGAACGCGCCGACGCGGCCCTGCGAGCGGGCAAACCCCGAGCCGTCCTGGACCAACTCCGGGCCACGACCGGCTGACGATGGTGCGGCGAGCGGCGTGCGGCGAGCGGCGTGCGGTGACCGGCAATCGCATCCGCCGGTGGACGTCCCCTCTTCCCCCGTCGCCTTGCCTGTTCCCTCCCGCCGTCTGGTTCTCTCTTGCCGGGAGCGTTCCGGTCGGCGAGAATCGGATTTACTGCCGAAATAACCGTGGTCACCACGGCCTCAAACTTCCCACCTGACTGCCGCCCCCCGAGGGTCTCTTCCATGCCCACACCCCGCCTACCGATAACCCGACTCGTAACCCGACTCGGCACGATCGCCCTGCTCTTCGGCCTCTTCGGCCCATCGTTCGCTTCCGCGGCCGACGCCCCGCTCGCTGCCCCGCTCCCCAGCCCCGGCGAGGTCCGATCGCTGGCCATTCACCCCGAAAAGGTGGTGCTGGTCGGGGCCGACGCGGCCGCCCAGTTGGTGGTCACCGCCACGCTCAATGACGGCCGTCTCGTGGACCTGACGACGGACGTGAGCTATGCCGTCGCCGACGGGAAATCGGCCGGCGTGTCGAACACCGGTCGCGTCCTGCCGCGGGGCGACGGCACGACCGAGGTCATCGCCCGGTTCGGGGACAAGTCGGCCCGTGTACCCCTGGAGACGAAGTCGTTCGGCGAGAACCTGCCTCTGAACTTCGCCAACCAGGTGGTGCCGATCTTCACCAAGCTCGGTTGCAATAGCGGCGGGTGCCACGGGAAGCTGTCCGGGCAGAACGGCTTCCGGTTGTCGCTGCTGGGGTTCGAGCCGGAACTCGACTACGTCACGCTGGTCAAGGAGGGTCGGGGCCGTCGTCTGTTCCCGGCCAATCCGGACGCCAGCCTGTTCCTGCGGAAGGCGACCGGGCGTGCCCCCCACGGCGGCGGCAAGAAGATGGAGCCGGACTCCGACGAGTACAAGGTCGTCCGTCGCTGGATCGCCTCCGGCATGCCCTGGGGTCAGGAGAGCGACCCGACCGTGACCCGCATCAGCGTCTACCCCGAGCACCGCATCTTGTCCCGCGGCAGCAAGCAGCAGATGGCCGTTTATGCCCATTACAGCGACGGCACCGTCGAGGACATCACCCGCCGGGCCCAGTACGAGTGCAACGACCCCGACATCGCCACCGTCGACGCCAACGGCCTGGTGCGGACCCTGCACCTGAGCGGCGAGGCGGCCGTCATGGCCCGCTACCAGGGCATGGTCGCCGTCCTCCGCGTGACCGTGCCGCTGGGCGTGCCGACCCCGGACTGGAAGTTCGAGCCGAAGACCGTCGTCGATCAGTACACGGCCAAGAAGTGGAGGGAACTGGGCCTGGTCCCGAGCGAGGTCTGCTCGGACGAGACGTTCGTCCGCCGGGCCTACCTCGACATCACCGGCACGCTGCCGACCCCCAAGCAGGTCACCGACTTCGTCAGCAGCAGCGACCCGGCCAAGCGGGACAAGCTGATCGACGCCCTGCTCGAGACGCCCGAGTACGCCTACTTCTTCGCCAACAAGTGGGCCGACATCCTGCGGGTGAAGCGGCGGAACGAACAGTCCCGCGCCGCCGGCACCTTCGCCTTCCACGAGTGGATCCGCGAGCAGATCGCCCGCGACACGCCGTACAGTGACTTCGTGCGTGGCGTGCTGACGGCCACCGGCAGCGAGGTGAACAACCCCCCGACCGTCTGGTACAAGGAGATCGAAAAGGCCGAGAACTTCGTGGACGACGTCGGCCAGGTCTTCCTCGGCCAGCGGCTGGCCTGTGCCAACTGCCACCACCACCCCTACGAGAAGTGGAGCCAGGATGACTACTGGGGGCTGGCCTCCTTCTTCGCCCGGGTGGGCATCAAGAAGGTCCCGGTCGCGGGGTTCGACCCGAACCGCGGCCAACGCGAACTCCAGGTGATCTACACCAAGGCGGCCGGCACCGTCACCAACAAGCGGACCGGTAAGCCGGCCGACACCAAGCCCCTCGACGCCGCCCCTCTGGAGGTCGCCCCGGCGGACGACCCCCGGCAGAAACTCGTCGACTGGATGACCGACCCGAACAACCCGTTCTTCGCCAAGGCGGTGGCCAACCGCTACTGGGCCCACTTCTTCGGCCGCGGCATCGTCGACCCGCTCGACGACATGCGCATCACCAACCCGCCCTCGAACCCCGAACTGCTCGACGCCCTGGCCCGCAACCTGATCGACAACAAGTTCAGTCTCAAGGCCCTCATCAAGACGATCACCAAGAGCCGCACCTACCAACTCAGCAGCACGCCGAACGACTTCAACAAGAACGACCGGCAGGCCTACGCCCGCTACTACCCGAAGCGGCTCCCGGCCGAGGTACTGCTCGACGCCCTGTGCCAGGCGACCGACAGCCCGAGCCGGTTTTCCGGCCTGCCGACCGACCGCCATGCCCCGAACCGGGCGATCATGCTGCCCGACGAGTCGTTCCCGTCGTACTTCCTCGACGTGAACGGCCGACCGCAGCGGATCAGTGCCTGTGAGTGCGAGCGGGTCAACGAGGCGAACCTGGCCGCCGTGCTGCACATGCTCAACAGTGACGAGGTCCAGGGCAAGATCACCCGCCCCGGCGGCCGGGCCGATCGCCTCGCCGCCGCCTCCGACACCCGCTCCGACGCCGAAAAGGTCGACGAGTTGTTCCTCTGGACGCTCTGCCGCAGGCCCACCGCCGACGACCGCCAGGCTGCCCTCAAGCACATCGAGGCCCTGCTCGCCAAGAACCCGCAGAACCCGGTAGCCGCCCGCAAGACCGCCTTCGAGAACATCCTCTGGGCCTTGGTGAACACCAAGGAGTTCTGGTTCAACCAGTGACCTCAGCGGCCTCGCGGACCACGTGCAGACGGCCCGGCGACAACCCGACCCCGACCCCGCCATGGGGGTTGTCGCCGGTCCTCCTCATCGCGAGTAGGTGGCGGCGGCAGAAGTGGGGCGGCATAAGGCGTAAGTGTCGGCCCCGCCACGGCTCGCACCACGACCCGATCTTGCCTTAATCCCACGGCCGCTGCCGGGCCGGTCACAGCTTGAGCAGATGCAGCCGGACCAGGTTCAGGGCCAGCTTGGCGGTGCGGCTCATGACCTCGAAGCGGGTACCGAGCCAGCCGTAGCGGCTCACTTCCGTCCCGCCGCTGTGGGCCAGGGCGACGTAGGCGGTACCGACGGGGTCGGTCTCGGTCCCGCCGCCCGGGCCGGCGAACCCGGTCGTCGCCACGCCTAGATCAGTCCCGAAGCGGCCGCGAACGCCCTCGGCCATGGCCCGGGCCACCGGCTCGCTCACCGCCCCGTACCGCGCCAAGACGTCGGCCGGCACTCCCAGTTCCCGCTGCTTCACCTCGTCGGTATACGCCACCACCCCGCCCCGGAAGGAGTCACTGGCCCCGGGAACCAGACACACCCGGTGGGCGACCAACCCGCCGGTCAGGCTCTCGGCCGTCGCCAGCGTCTGCCGCTTCTCCCGCAGCAGCCGCACCACGACGTCGTGAAGTTCCTCGTCGTCGGTGCCGAACACGAGTTCCCCGAGCCTTTCCCGGATCGTCGTCTCGACCGGGGCGATCTGGGCCTGGGCCTCGGCCACGGTCGCCGCCTGGGCCACGATCCGCAGGGAGATGACGGCGTCGCTGACCGTGATGCCGACCTCGGGCACATGGCCCCGCCGCGTCAGGTCGAGGAGCTTGGCCTCGACGGCCGACTCACCCAGGCCGAAGGTGTTGATCTTGCGTTGGACCACGACCCCGGCGGCCAGCCCTTCCCGGATCAGTCGCGGCCGCACCTGTTCCGTGAACATGCGGTGCATCTCACTCGGCACGCCGGGCATGGCGACGACCACGGTCCGGCCGATCCGCATCCAGATCCCCGGTGCGGTCCCGTTGGCGTTGGGGATCGGCTCCGCTCCGTGCGGGATGAGGGCCTGGAGGCGGTTCCGTTCGGGCATGACCCGGCCCCGGCGGGTGAACATCTCCCGGATGTGTTCGAGCGAGGCGGCATCTTCCTCGAGGGGCACGCCGGCCACCGCCGCCAACGCCTCGCGGGTCAGATCGTCCTGGGTCGGGCCGAGGCCACCGGTGCTGATGACCAGGTCGGCCCGCTCACAGGCGGTGCGGAACACGGCGGTGTTGTCGGTCAGATCGTCGGCTACCGTGGTGTGGAAACCGACCCGAATCCCGATCTCGGCCAGCCGACGACTGATCCACTGGCTGTTGGTGTCGAGGTTCTGACCGTTGGTCAGTTCACTGCCGATCGAGATGACTTCCGCTTTCATGTAACGTCTCGGATCGGGTGGCGATTCCGGCGTTGACGGGCCGGAACGGGCCGGATATGAGCCGTGACACCATGAAGACATCTTATTACCTGATCACGGCCGCGGGCCTCGCCGCGGGGTCGCTGATCGTCTACACGCAGGTCTCCGGGCGGTCCGGGGCGCGGGAACTGCCGGCGGTGGCGAACGTGCCACTCGGGGGGGCCACCCGGGCACCGGCCCCGCTCGGACTGGCCGACGTGTCACTGCCTCCGATCGTCACCCCGCCGGACGCGCCGACGGTGTCGCCGCCGCCGCTGTCGAGGTTCGCGCCGCCGTCGGGGTCGTCCGGGGTGCCGCCGGTCGTGCCGTCGGGGTCGTCCGGGGTGCCGCCGGTCGTGCCGTCGGGGTCGTCCGGGGTGCCGCCGGTCGTGCCGTCGGGGTCGTCCGGGGTGCCACCGGTCGTGCCGTCGGGGTCATCGCGACCGTCCGCGGTGTCGCCACCGGTGTTGTCGTCGCCATCGACCGAGCCGTTACCGGTTCCGCCTCTACCATCGGTGCCCCTGCCGACCCCCCCGAGCGTCGCACCCCCGGTGCCGCCGCCGACACCGCTGGCCCCGCTCACCGGGCCACCGCTCCCTCCGCTGTCTAGCCCGACTCAGCCGGCGAAGCCGGTCGTGTCGTCCCCGGGGTCGGTCCCTCCTTCGCCACTCTCTTCGCCACCCCCGCCGACGCACCCGACGCCTTCGCCTGCCGTGGCCGCCCCGGTCGCCGCGATCGCACCTTTACCTCCTTCGAACGTCGCACCCACGCTCTTTGCGAGTGATCGTGCAACGGATCATGTCCCGGTCGCGCCGCCGCCCACGGCCGTACTGCCGCAGCCCGCCCCGCTCCCGGTGCCGGCCCCGGTGCCGGTCCCGGTCCCGTCCGGCCCGTCCGGCCCGTCCGGCCCGCCCCGCTCCGAGGTCCTTCCCGCCCCGCCCCGGTCCGAGGAGGCACGGTCGCCGGCCGCCGTGAACACGGGCACGGCCCCGCCCGGTCCGGACGGCAAGCTGGTCGTGGTGAAGGGGAACAAACTCCTCGAGGGCACGGTCAGGACGACCGACGACCAGGTCATCGTGCGTCGGGGGGCGCTCGACCGTTCGATCCCCAAGGGAGAGGTCCTGTTCGTCGGGGACACGAAGGACGAGGTGTATCGCTACATGCTCGGCACGGTGCCGGCGACGGACGCGACCGCCCGGCTGGGGGTGGCCCGGTGGTGCCTGTTTTCCGGTCTGCGCGAGCAGGCACTGACCGAGGCCCGGGAGGTCCTGAAGCTACAGCCGGGGAACCCGCAGGCGATCGAGATGGTCCGCTCGCTCGAGGACTCGCTGAAGCGGTATCCGGGAAATGGCGGGTCGGCGGTCGTGGCCGGGAAGCTCCCGGCGGCCGGCGTGCTGACGACCGACGAGCCGGAGCCGGACGTGACCCCCGAGGCGGTCGCCGCCTTCGCGGGGCGCGTCCAGCCGATCCTCGCGAACCTGTGCATGGAGTGCCACGCCCGAGCCGATCACTCCGGGCCGTTCAAGCTGATCCGTGTCACCGGGTTCGAGGTCGGACCGCACTCGACGCGGGCGAACCTGCGGGCCACGGCGGCGCAACTGAAGAAGGACGACCCCGCGGCCAGTCCGCTGCTGGTGAAGGCCCTGACGGCCCACGGCGGCATGCGCGAGCCGGTGGTGCTGAGCCGGCAAGCCCCGAGCTTTCGCCAACTCGAGGCGTGGGTGATGCTCGCCACCGGTCGCACGGCGGCGGCGGTCACCCCGATGACGATCCCGACGCCACCGGTTCTGCCGCCGGCCCCGTCCCCGGCGGTCGCCCCGCCACTGACCCCGCCGATGACCCCACCGCTCGAGCCGCCACCGGTCGTCGCCCCGCCGATGATCCCCCTGGCCGAGCCGATCCCACGCATCCCGCCGGCGCTCGAGTCGCTTGCCCGACCCGAACCGGAGGAGGCAGTCCGGTTGCCCTCGGCCGCGACGCTCCCGGTGCCACCCGTGTCACCGCCCGTCGTCCCGCCGGTTCCGATGTCGCCGAAGTTGCCGACTACCCGGGACGACTTCGGGTCGGTCGCCGTGCCGAAGCCGACCACGCCGACCGGTCCGACGGGGTGTGACGAGTTCGACCCCGAGGTGTTCAACAAGTCCGGCAAGTGAAGCGAGTCCCGGGGATGATCGCGGGTCCGGCGGAGGTGAGCCGTGTCGATCGGCCGAGCGAGCCGTGTCGTCCGGGTGAGGACGCGGCTGCTGGCGGGGCCAGGATTGAGTGAGAGGTGGGGGCGGCGAAGGGGCCGGTCGGTTCGCTGTGGCCCAGGTTCGGGGTCCGGGGTCCGAGGTCCGGGGTCCGGGGCGGAAACCCGCTCGCCAGCGACGGCGCGCGGGACTACACCAGCGGTATGGAGTCCACCCGCTATCCCTGCGACCTGGGGGCGATTCGCGAGGCGGCCGAACGGATCGCCGGGTTCGTCCACCGCACGCCGGTCGTCACGTCGGAAACGCTCGACCGACTCGCCGGCCGTCGCGTCTTCCTGAAGTGCGAGAACCTGCAGAAGGTCGGGGCGTTCAAGTACCGGGGTGCGACCAACGCCGTGCGGAAGCTGTCCGAGGGGCAAGCATCCCGGGGCGTCGTCACCCACTCGAGCGGGAACCACGCCCAGGCCCTGGCGCTGGCCGCCCGCGTGCGGGGTATCCCGGCTTACGTCGTGATGCCGCGGACGGCCCCGGCGGTGAAGCGGGCGGCGGTCGCCGGCTACGGCGGACGCATCAGCGAATGCGAGCCGAACCTGGCCGCCCGGGAGCAGGCCGCCGCCCGGCTCGTGGCCGAAACCGGGGCGACCCTGATACCGCCGTTCGACCACCCGGACGTGATCGCTGGCCAGGGCACCGCCGCCCTGGAACTCCTCGAACAGGTGCCGGACCTCGACGCGATCGTCGCCCCGGTCGGTGGCGGAGGCTTGCTCGCGGGTTGCTGCCTGGCGGCGCACGGCGTGAGGCCGGGTATCCGCGTCTTCGGGGCGGAGCCGCTCGGGGCCGACGACGCCGCCCGCTCCAAGGCGCACGGACAGTGGCTGCCCCAGACCACGCCGAACACGATCGCCGACGGGCTACTGACCAGCTTGGGGGAGTTGACCTGGCCGGTCATCCGCGACCGGGTGGAGGCGGTCTACACGGTGAGCGATGACGAGATCCGCCGGGCCATGCGGTTCGTGTGGGAGCGGCTGAAACTGGTCGTCGAGCCGAGCGGGGCCGTGGGGGTGGCCGTCGTCCTGGGCGAGGCGTTCCGTTCGCTCGGCGGGCTGGACCGCGTCGGCATCATCCTCAGTGGCGGGAACGTGAACCTCGACCAGTTGTACTGGTGAGTTGTTGTGCGGCGGAGACGGACGGGTAAGTTGGACGGCTCAGACGGACGGCTGAGGCGTGTGATCAACAGCCGGCGTCAGCGGGGTCGCCGCCGGGCGGGCGGTCCGTGCCCCCGAGCCACGCCTTTCAGCGTCCTTCGCCGGGTTTCAGCGTCCTTTGCCGGGTTTCAGCGTCCTTCGCCGAGCCGGTCTCCGAGGAAGTTGTCGAGGTCGGGGATTTCGTAGATCTTGTCGCGGGTCTTTTGCCAGTCGTACTCGACGCGGCGGAAGCGGATGACGTCGTTGTCAAGGACGACATAACAGGACCGCCAGTTGCCGTCCCGGGGCTGACCGACGGAGCCGACGTTGCAGAGGGTTTTGCGGCCGTCGAGTTTGTAGGTGTAGTCGACGTCCTCGGGGCTCAAGAACTGGAGGTTCTCGGTGAAGATGCCGGGAACGTGGGTGTGCCCCTGGAAGCAGTAGCGGTCGACCAGGGCGAAGATCCGCTCCATCTTCCGTTGGTTGTAGATGTCTTCGGGAAAGACGTACTCGTTGAGCGGGTTGCGGGCGCTGCCGTGGACGTACAGGTAGCCGCTCTCCCGGTGGCTGCGGGGCCGCTCGGCGAGGAACTCCCAGCGCCTCTCACGCACGGCCCGGGATTCGGCGGTCGATTCGAGTTGGGCCCGGGTCCAGAAGATCGCCTTCTCGGCGGAGGTGTTGAACCCGTCGGGGTCGAACATCGCCCCCTGGTCGTGGTTGCCGAGCAGGACGACTTTCATGTCCATGACCAGGTCGATGCACTCGCGGGGGTTCGGGCCGTAGCCGACGATGTCCCCCAGGCAATAGACCTCGCGGATTCCCAGGGAATTGATGTCATTCAACACGGCCTGCAGGGCTTCCAGGTTGCCGTGGATGTCGCTGATGATCGCCTTCACGGGGGTACTCGTATGGCCGGTGGGTCGCCGACCGGGAATGTTCTGGTGTGAAGTATATTCGAGATTCCCGGGGCGGTAAACGGCGGAACAGGCCGGGGCGGCATGTCTGCACGGTCACCCGAGCCGGGTTCTACCGGAGGGCCGGACTGCCGGGACATGGCCGGGTCAGGCGAGGCCGGCGGACGCCAGTCGCCGCCCGGTTCGCCGCGGGACCCCTTCCCACCGTTGCGGCTGACCGCCTCGCCTCGTAGCCTGTCTCCCGTCCCACCCGTGCCGCCGGATCAGGCACTGACCCGGCCCGCCCGTCACCTGGAGAAGCCCGTGTCGTCAGCAACACCCGTCGCCGCCGTATTGGGACCGATCACCCGCTGGCTGGTACTCACCGTCGCGGCCATCGGATTTTTGTTCGACACCTACGAGCTATTGATGTTCCCCGTGATCGGGGCTCAGGCGCTATCCGAACTCCTCGGCGTCGCCCCGACCGACGACCAGGTCCGGCTGTGGTCCGGCCGCATGCTGTGGATCGCCGCCCTGGCCGGGGGGACCTTCGGGCTTCTCGGCGGCTATATGATCGACCGCTTCGGCCGCAAGACGGTGATGATCGGCAGTATCCTGGTTTACTCCGTCTCGCCGGTCGTCGCCGCCTTCTGCTCGCAACTCTGGGAGCTGGTGCTGTTCCGCTGTACCACCTTCATCGGCGTGTGTGTCGAGTTGGTCGCGGCGGTGACGTGGCTGGCGGAACTATTTTCCGACAAGCGGCAGCGGGAACTGGCGATCGGCTGGACGCTGGCCTTCGCCTCGCTCGGCGGCATCCTCGTGACCGAGGTCTATAACGAGATCACGGCCTACATGCGCGACAACCCGACGGGGGTCTTGTGGCTCACAGAACTGGGCCTGGAGCCGGCCGCCTGGCGCTACACGCTGCTGACCGGACTGGTGCCCGGGGCCCTGATCCTGGTGCTGATGCCCTTCGTACCCGAGAGCGGGGTCTGGAAGTCCCGCAAGCAGGCGGGTACGCTACGGCGGCCGAGCCTGGGCCAACTCTTCGCCCCGGACCTTCGCAAGACGACGGTCGTGACGACGCTGCTGTCGGCCTGCGGCTACGCGGCGGCGTTCGGTGCCCTGCAACTCACCCCGCTGCAGATGGCCCCGGGACTGCCGGCCATTCGGGAGGTCCAGGAAAAGCAGGCCGCCGAACTGAAGGCGGCCGTGGCCCGGCAGAAGGCGGCCCGGAACGACGACGAGAAGAGGGCGGCGGCCCAGGCCGTGGCGGCGGCCAAGGCCCCCGTCACCCAGGCCATCAACGAGAAGCGGGGGAACTTGCAGCGCTGGCAGGAACTCGGCGGGCTGACCGGCCGCGTCCTCTTCGCCGTCCTGCTCGTCTTCGTCGCCAGCCGGCTCCTCATCCGCCTCTTCCTTTTGCCCGGCCTGATCCTCTTTCCCGTCACCTACCTGGTCCTCTACCAGGGGGATTACACCGTCTTCGCCCTGGCCATCTTCTTCTGCGGCCTGCTCACCGTCGCCCAGTTCAGTTACGTCAGCGAGTACCTGCCCAAGGTCTTCCCGTTGCACCTGCGGGGGACCGGCAGTGCCTTCGCGACCAACGTGGGCGGCCGCATGCTCGGGACGATGGCCGCGATCGTGAACACCGAGTTGCTCGCACCGCTCTTCCTGTCGGGGGAAGGGCCGGAGAAGAACCCGTTGCGGGTGGCGACGGCGGCGGCGATCATCGGCGCGGTGGTGTATGGCGTCGCCTTCCTCCTCTCGTTCCTGCTGCCCCCGCCGATCCCGGAAGACGAGGCGGAGCCAGGCCGACGCCCCTGAGGCCCTGAGCTACTGACCCCCTGAGTCCCCGAGTCCCCGAGTCCCTGAGAAGCGGTCGCTCGGTCCGGCCACGGGTGCGTGCACGACGGGTTCACGGGGGGTGCCTCGGAGGGGAACCCGGTCGCGTTCGGAGTCAGAGGGGTGACTTCTCGCCCGGCCTGACGAAGGTGATCTTCACCCGGGGCCGACCCCCCTGACCGCCTCGGCACCGGGGTCGGGCCGTCCGCCGGGCCGGTTGTCGCCGCCGGGCCGGACCTGGTGGCGGCTGTCGGCTTCGGAGCGGCGGGAGCCTTGGCCGCGAGCGGACCAGCGACATCGAGTGTGAACTTCGGTTCCGGCTCGACCGACGCGGAGGCGTCGAGGTTGATGATCTCCGTGGCGGCTTGTTCCTCCCGGTGCCGCCCGGGCCGGGCCGGAGACGGCGTGGCGGGTATCTCGGGCGTCGGGGAAACGTCGAAGGCCAGGGGGGTCGGAGGCTCGGCCGCTAACGGGTCCGGCCCCGGCCCAGCGACCGCGCGCGTGTCGGCGGGTTCGGCCCGGTTCGCCCCGCCGCCGCTCGGGGGGGCCTCGAAGCCGTCGGTGACCTCGGTCACCTCGCTGACCTCGCTGACCTCGGTGACCTCGGTGACTTCGAAACCTCCGACGGAGTCCTGCTGCGGCGACGTGACAGCTTCCGTGTTGGCGGCCGCTTCGATGAACGACTCCACGGCCACGTCGGCCACCTCGCGAGGGGCTTCCTTCGGCTTCGGGTCGCCGGCCGGTTCGCTGCCCGGCTCGACGGCCACGGCCACGGCTCCGTTCCCTCCCTCGGCCTGCCCGTCGAGCAGTTCGGCAACCTCGGCGGAGACCGGGATACGCGAGGCCCTCCAGGCGTCGGCGATCTTCTCCTGCAGGGCCAGGATGCCGCCGACGCTCTTGAAGTGCAGGCGGAAGCAGCGGTTCTTCACGCCCTGCAACTGATTCATGAGCTTCTCGACCCACTTCCCCTTGAGTTCCGACAGGGGCGGCTCGGACACGAGCTTGCCGTCGAGGATGAAGTCGGCGAGCCGCTCCCCCTCCTCGAAGTTCTTCATGGCCGGCAGGTTGATCTCGCGGGCGTCCTGGACGATCTTCTTCAAGGCCCGCCAGGTCTCGCGGAGGACCGAGATGACCTCGGCCCCGAAGTCGTTGGGCACCTGGATCTCGCCGCGCATGGCGGCCCCGTAGGCGGTGATGTAGGCGTCGGCCTTGTTGAAGTTGCTGCGGGCCTCCTGGTAGAGCCGCTGGACCTCGAGCTGGAAGCGGTACCGCTCGACGAGTTCGTTCTTCAGCTCCGGGCAGACCCGCTCGGCCATCTGGACGTGGAGCAGGTAGACGCGGCGGTCGAACGACTTGAACCACTCCCAGTTCTCGTCGATCTGTTTCTCGACGTCGCTGATCCGTTTGCTCATTTTCTTGGACGGTTTGCCGGTGATGCTGCCCTGGAGGGACTGCAACTCCTTGTGCAGGTCGGCGTGGGCCTCGGCGTGTTCCCGGCAGCCGTCGTAAAGGTTCTCGAGCGTCTTGTCGATCCGCTCGTCGGTCCACGGGGAGGTCTTGATCAGAGCGTGGAGTTCGTTCAGGTCGCCGGGCTCCAGCGGCCGGTCGTCGTATGCCCCCTGGTACTTCGGGTCGTAGGTCGTTTCGGCGTGTTCGTTGTCGATGTACTCCTGCACCTTCTGGGCGTCGGTGAGTTCCGAGCCTTTGGGGATGTTGAAGACCACGCGGTAGAACTTGTAGGACATCGCCTCGCGGAGTTCGGCCGGGTTGGTGAAGAGGATCCACGGGCTGCGGTGGTCGACGACGGCGGGGATGAAGGTGGCCTTGGCGTTGGCCTCCAGTTCGTGGGCCGGCGGGTGCGTCCGACGCATCTCGGGGATGTCGTCGTAGGGGTCTTCGTCGTCCGGGTCGAAGATACGGATCTTCTGGCCGGCCAGCGGGTGGTCATGGACCGGCGGAATGCCGAGGTTCGGGTCCTTCCGCTTGCGGCGGACGACGGGGGCGGCCCGGTCCTGGTGCAGGAAGATGTCGCGGCTATACAGCTTGTGGTCGCGGGCGGCCGGCACCAGGTCGTCGATCGCCTGGTTCAGGCACAGGTTGCCGAAGCGCATGCGGAACAGGCTGAGGGCCACGGCGTCGCTGCCGGCGGCCTTGACGGCCAGCAGGTCGGCGTGGAACTCCGACTCGCGCATGACCGCCAGGCGCTGGAGCGTGATGGCCCGGAACAGCCACCACAGCACCTTCCGGCCCAGCCACAGACAGCCGCCCACCCCGTAGCCGAACAGCTTCAGGGCGTTCTCCTGCCGCTTGCACCAGGTGATCATCCGGTCGAACCAGTCCTCGCCCTCGATCAGGTCGGTGATGATCCGGTGGGTCACGTAGGCGTAGCTGCCGGCCATCGCCGACTGGCTGAAGTGCCCGAACTCGTGGGCCAGGACCGACTTGAACTCGCTGAGGTTCAGACAGTTCACCAGGCCCAGGCCGATCAGCAGGTCCTTCTTGGGTTCCACGAACAGGTTGGCCAGTGTGGTCCGCGGTATCACCGCCGCGTTCACGTCCGGCGAGACGTACACCCTGTTCGGCTCAGGGGCCCCGAGTTCGTCGCACAGCTTGTGAATGAACCCGAACAGGACCGGGTGCTCGTCCTCCGTGATCTCGATGTGCAGCTCCTGGTTCATCGGATGGCTCTTGAAGAAGCCCTTGACCAGGTACAGGAAGAACGTCACGCACAGGACCAGGCCGATCAGCTTCAGGGCCGGGTACGCTTCCCAGGTCAGCAGGCACCAGACCCCGAGCATGGCGAACAGGATGACAAGGCCGACGTAAAAGATCAGGAACACGAACAGGCCGGCGAGCAACAGGCTCTGCTGACGGATGTACGACTCCGGGAAGTCGGTGAGGTCGTCGGGAACGTCGGTCGGACTCGGGGGATAGGGGATCTTCAACCGGGCCATACGAACAACCCCGTGACGAGGACACGGCCCGCGATCGACGGTTCCACGATCGGGACGCGCCTAAACGATGTCGGGGCCAGGCAGGTCTGTCAACCCCCGCGGGCGGCGCGAAAAGGGAAAGTCGCGGTGTCGTGGTCGCGGCGGTGTCGCCGTCACGGTCGACGTCGCCGCGGTCGCGGCGGTGGAGGGGCCTGGCGATCGGTGTCGGGATCAGGGCTGCGGGCCGGCTCTAGGTCCGAGGTGTTCGCCGTTGTTTTGCTGTAGTTTTCGTTTTGCTGTGGTTTTTTCCGTCGGACGGCTGTGCTACGACGGTGGTGCCTCACGGGGGCGGGGCCGGTTTCTTGTCCGGTTTCTGGTCTGGTTTCTTGTCCGGCATGACGGGGTCTGGGCCGGCGGGCGGGCCTTTGGGCGGGTCCGCGGGCGGGAGCGGTCGGGGTGCGGGTAAGACTGTCTCCGGGAGGGTCGGTTGGGTCTGGGGTAAGACCGCGCCGCCCCGGTCGGCGGCCGGGTTGTCGATGCCGAGTACCGCCAGGTAGTTGGCCACGGCGGCGAAGTACGCGCCGAGGACCCCGACCAGCTTCGCCCGGGCTTCGGCCGCCGCCACCTCCTGCAAGTTCAGTTCGACCAGGCTGGTGAGCCGCTGACGGAACGACTCGGTCTCCAGTTCCACCACGCGGGCGGCATAGCGGTATTCCTCCCGTGCCGTCTGGACCTGGCGGTAGCTCTGCACCAGCTCGGACACCGCGTCCTGGACCTGGGCCGTGATGTCGTCGCGGGCGAACCGCTCCTGGGCCAGTAGTTGCGCCAGTTGGGCGCGGGCCGTGTTCGCCAGGCCGCGGGCCGTGCGGAACGGCAAGGGCATCTCGAAGACGGCCCCGACCTGGGCGGTCGTCCGGTCGGTGTCGAAGATGCCCTGGCCGGTGAATGACTTCTTGGCAGCCCCGACATCCTGGTTGATCGACGCGAAGGTGTTGAAGATCGGGGAGAGTTGGTTGACGGCCAATTGCAGTTCGACCGTCCGCCTCTGCTTTTCGAGCTGGAAGCGGAGCAGTTCGGGCCGCTGTGACAGGGCCAGCTCCACGTCGGCGGCCAACCGGGAGGGGTCCGGTTCCATGGCGCGGAGGTCGGCGAAGGCCGGCAGTAGCCACTCGGGAGGCGGCACGACGGGGTTACCGGCCGAGTCCCGCAGGTACAACGAGAGCCGCAGGGCCGCCTGCTGCAGGACCCGTTCGGCGGCGATCAGGGAGACTTCGCGGCTGGCGATGAGGCGACGGTTGAGGGTGGGGACCGCCTCGCCGATCAGCCCTTGGCGTCGCTGCTCGTCCAGGAAGTCTTGCCGTTGCTGGGCCAGTCGGAGCAACTCGCGGGCGACCAGGTACTGCCCGCCGGCGGCCTGCCAGGCCCAGTAGGCCTGGGCCGAGAGCCGGAAGAAGTCGAGTCGGGCACGACGGATGACCGGGTCGGCGAGTTGCTCGGCGATCTGGGCGGCGCGGAGCCGGGCCCGCCGCGGGTCGATCGCCCGGTTCTGCAGCCAGGGGATGCTCACGCCGGTGCGGAACTCGCCGCCGTCGGCGGTCTTCTGGCCGCCGTTATAGACGGGGAAGTTGCCCAGGCCGAGCCGCCAGCCGGCGAAGGTGGTGATGCCGCCGAACGGGGTCGCCTGCTCGATGCTGGTGTCGAGCCGGGCGGACGAGAAGGTGCCGGCTTGGTCTATGCCGTTGGCCCGCAGGACGGGATCGAATTGTCCCTCGGCGGAGAGCCGCTGCCCGGCCGCGATGGCCCGCTCCTGCTCGATGGCCAACAGCAGGGGGAAGGCGGTGTCGACACTGCGTAGGACTTCTTCCAGGGACAGGGGGGCGTTCGGGTCGGAACCGGGTCGCAGCCGCGCCCCGGGCGGGGGTTCGGCCGGGGGCGGCTCGGGCAACTGGTCGGCGGGTTTGGGCGGCGGGATCCGCGGCACGGGTAGGGGGTCGCGGATGTACGCCCCCTGCGGCAGGGGGGATTGGGTGGCACAACCGGTCAGGGTCGCCGCCACGACCGACGATCCCCAGGCGAACCGCCAGACCGTCCGTGGTCTTCGGGTCGTCATTACCTTCCCCGTGTCACTTGCGATCGACCGGTCCCAGGGGTTGCCGCGGATCCTTCGGCTTCACTTCCCGGGCCGGGGGGAAGCCGTTCAGCAGCCGCCACAACTCGTACCCGGCTCGCACCTGGCCGATGATGACCCAGCCCTGCGCCCGAACCCCCTGGCGCAGGAAGGACTCGTCCGGCCACTCGGCCCCCGGAGCCGGCTCGACGAGGATGCGGAACTGCCCGTTGCCGTCAGAGGTCGGGTCTACCAGGTAGACCCTCCCCTCGAAGGTCCCCGCGGCGGCCTCGGGGTAGGCGACGAACTGCACCGCCGGCCAGCCCTCGAACTGGAGCAACACCCGGTCACCGACGCGGACCAGTGGCAGGTCGTTCCCGTCGATCGTGAGTTCGGCGACAATACCGGGGTGTTTGTCCGGCGTCAAGACGGGGGCGATGGCGACTCCCAGGCCGCCGGCGGCGCAGGCCACGGCCGTGTCCACCCCCGCCGGTACCCCGCCCGGGCGGATATCGGGCACCAGGACGGCGAGCCGCTCCCCGGGCCGGACGAGTTGCCCGCCGGCCTCGGCGTTGGCCAGCACCCGGAAGATCGTCCCGTCGGTCGGGGCGTAGATCCGCTGGTTCGCCTGCCGCTCCACCTGGATCTTGATGGCGTTGTACTGCTGCCGGACGGCGGCCTGCTCGCTGAGGGCGGCCTTCAGGGACGCCTCCTCGGTCTGGATGATCGCGTCGGTCCGCTTGTCGGTCGCGTCCCGCTGGGCCTTGGCACTTTCCAGGCTCTTCTCGGCCAGCTTGATCCGCGCCTCGACGAGGGGGATCTGGGCCTTGGCCAGGTCTCGCTTGCGTTCGGCTTCCTCGACCTGGTCTTTGGAAACGACCTCGCCGACCTTGCTGCTCCAGAGCCGGTACAGCCGCTCGTAGGCCAGTTCTTCCCGCTTCAGGTCGAAGCGGGCCCGTTCCAATTCCTGCAGGACCACCAGGACCTGGGCCTCGGCCTGTTCGATGCGGAAGCCGGCCTCGGCGAGCAGCACCTCCCGCTCGTCCTTGATCAGTTGCACCCGCCGCTCGTGGTCGTTCACCCGGCCGTCGGCCAGGGTCAGCCGTTGCAGGGCGAGCGTCTCCTGCTCCCGGAGCCGTTCCAGGATCATCGGGTCGTTGTCGACCAACTCGACCAGCAGTTGCCCGGCCTTCACCCGGTCGCCCTCGACGACGTACCACTTCTTCACCCGACCCTCGATCGGGGAGATGATGAATTGCGGCCGTTGCACGGGGTTGAAGGCGATGGCCCGGCCCACGCCGTGTACCGTCTGCGTCCACGGGGCGAGCGCCAGGGCGGGGATCAGGAGCAGCAGGATGACCAGGATCGACCAGGCCATGCGGCGCGTGACCCGGGGCGTGCGGGCCAGTTGCAGCGACGGGAGCGGGGGGATAACGGCGGGGCTGACGTGTGCCATCGGTTCACCTCACGGGCGTCGGCGGGGTGACGGGGTAGGTGCCGGGTGCCATCGGTTCACCTCACGAGTTGGGGGCGGTGAGGCGGATCACGCGGTCGCACAGCCGCGCGACCTCGTCGGAGTGGGTGACGACGATCAGGGTCCAGTGGCCGTCGGGGCTGAAGACGGCCGGGATCACCTTCTCCCGCAGGTCGGCGTCCATGTGGTCGAGGGCCTCGTCGATGATCACCAGGCGGGGCTGCCCGACGATGGCCCGGGCGATCATGAGGCGGTTGGCCTGACCCAACGACAGGGGCGTGCCCCCGGTCCACAGGCGGGTCTCCAGCCCGTCGGGCAGGGCCATGACGGTGTCGAGCAGTCCGACCCGCCTGAGGGCTTCCCGCACGTCGGCCTGGGTGATGCCGTCGCGGCCCATGCGGACGTTCTCCAGGATGGTGGCCTCGATCACCTCGATCCCTTTGGCCATCGACACGTGTTCGCGGAGGGTCTCGAGCCGGGTCGAGCGGAGGTCGGCCCCGTCGATCTCCACCCAGCCGTGGGACGGGACGCGCAAGCCGTAGAGGATGTCGAGCAGCGTACTCTTGCCGGCCCCGTTCGGGCCGACGATGGCCACCCGCTCCCCGGCCGAGATCGACAGCGACAGCTCCGAGAGGGCCGGGGAGTGCTGACCGTCGTAGGTGTAGGCCACCTCGTGGACGTTCACGGTCGCCCCGCCGGTGCGGGACTGGTGCCGCTCCCCGCCCTCCCGTTCGAGCGGCAGGTCGAGCAGGTGGCCGAGTTTGTCGACCGCCGCCAATAGGTCGTAGAACGCCTCGAACTGCTTGCCGAGCTTGGCGAAGGTGGCGACCACGAGGGTGACGACGATCTCGGCGGCGACCAGTTCCCCCAGGGTCAATTCGTTGCGGATCACCAGCATCCCGCCCAGGGCCAGCAGGGTGACGTTGGCGACCACTTGCAGGAACAGGGCGAAGCCGATCTGCCGCATCAGGACGCGGAAGTGGGCGGCCCGGGCGAGCAGGTAGGTGCGGGTCAGGGCGTCGGTCTGCTCGAGGGCCAGTTGGCTGCCGCCCGCCGACTTGAAGGCGATCGGGTGGCGGGCCACTTCTTCCATCCAGCCGGCCACCGCGTACTTGGCGATCGACTCCTGGATGGCGGTCCGCACCGCCCCGCGGCCGAGGACGGCGAACAGGAAGGCCAGGCAGGCGATCAGGATCAGGTCGAAGCCGAGCAGGTAGATGTGGTAGAAGCCGAGCAGGACGAAGCCGATCAGCACCTGTAGAGCCAGGGTGATGCCGTCGAGCAGCAGGGTGGCCGACGCCTTCTGGACGGTCAGCACGTCGAAGAAGCGGTTGACCAGTTCCGGCCCGTGCTGGCGGTCGAAGGCCCGCAGGTCGACCCGGGGCAGCCGGTAGGCCAGGTCGTTGGCCACGCGGACGAAGACCCGCCGCTGGATGTACTCGACCACCACGTTCTGCAGGAAGGAGAGCCCGGCCGCCAGGGACAGGGCGACGAACAGGGCCACGCACAGCACCAGGAGTTGTTGCACCAGCGTGCCCAGGGCGACGGTGTTGACCACGGCCATGGCGACGACCGGCGTGGCCAGGGTGAACGCGCCGACCCCGACGGCGAAGAGACTGACGATCCCCAGCTCGGCGACCTCCGGTCGCAGCAGGCCCAGGAGCCGGCGGAACGGCGGCAGGTGGTAGACGTGGTGGTCGGGTCCGGTGCGGCCCCGCAAGCCCGGTCCGCCGTACTCGGCGGCACGACTGGCCCGCGACTCCTCGGGGATCGGCGTGGCCGGCCGGGCCACGAGCCACTCGATGACGGCGTCCTTGTTGGAGGCACCGAGCATGGCGGCCAGTTCCTCGGCCGAATGCCAGCCGCTCGGCCCGTCTCCCAGGTCGGCCAGGCGTCCTTTCTTGCCGTTGGACTCGGCCAGGAGGAACCAGCGGGCCGAGCCGCCCGGCGTCAGGGTGAACACCGCCAGGGGCGTCTCGTGGGCGACGAACTCCAGGGCTTCCCGAACCGATAACTTGCGGGCCGTCAGTTGCATGCCCACGGCCGCGGCCGTCTGCGTCAGCCGCTGACGCGCCGCCCGAGGCTCGGTCGGCGGGATGTCCCGGGCCGCCGCCCGGAACGCCTGCTCGACGCGGGTCGGGTCCAGGGTGACCTCGGCCGCGGCCGCCAGGTGTGCCAGAACGGCCAGGGCTGACGAATCCACGCCGGGCCTGTACCGGCTGGCACTGTTCTGCGAGTCGTCCACTCCGCTCTCCCTGGTGATCGCTCCGCAACCGCCGCGTCGGCGGCCCGGGTACCGGGCAGACGCTCAGTCCTCACCCTGGGCCTTAGTGTACCCCGGCTGACCGTCGAACTCCTGGAGCTTCTCGACGTGTACCCAGCGGTACTTCGCGGCGACGCGGGACAGTAGCTCGAGCAGCGCCGCGTCGGTCACATCGCCGGCCGGGTCCCGCGCCACGAAGCGGCAGCGGTGGTGGTCCACACAATCGACCATCGTACCCCGGTCGGGGTAGACCTGGGTACCCCGGTTCGAGATCATCTTGAGCTTCAGCGGCGTCCCGGCGGCCAGGGCTTCCAGGCTCGGCCCGAGGGCCGCGGGGGCCTCCCCGGACTCCAGGAACACGTCGGCCCCGATCACCCGCCGGGCCTTCGGTCGGACCGTGACGGGATCGGCCGGGAACGTCGGCATCTTCAGCGGGCGGTACTCGCGGGCCTTCACCGTGCTCGGTTTTCTCCCCAGGTTGGCGATGATCGCCTCGGTGAACTGGGTCGTCGTGCCGGCCCTGCCGCTGTCGTAGCCGACCACGTCGCCGGTCTTCACCTTGCCCTCCTCCAGGGTCACCAGCAGGGCGTTCTCGACCTTGGCGGCCGCCTCCAGTTCGCCCAGGTGTCGCAGCATCAGGATGGCGCTACCGATCACCGCCGTGGGGTTGATGACGTTCTTACCGGCGTACTTGGGGGCACTCCCGTGGACGGCCTCGAAGATCGCCACCTCGCTGCCCAGGTTGGCGCTGGGGGCGAAGCCCAGCCCGCCGACCAACGCGCTGGTCAGGTCGCTCAGGATGTCGCCGTTCATGTTCGTCGTCACGATCACGTCGAACTGCTCCGGCTTTTTGACGAGTTGGTGGGCACAGTTGTCGACGATGACGTGCCAGGACTGGATGTCCGGGTACTCCTTGGCCACTTCCTCGAAGGTCCGCTTCAGGAAACCTTCGGTGAGCTTCATGATGTTCGACTTGGTGGCGCAGGCCACGCTCCTGCGGCCCTCGCTGCGGGCGAACTCGAAGGCCAGCCGCACCACCTTCTCGCAGCCCTTGCGGCTGATGAGCTTCAGGCACTGGGCCACGCCGGGCGTCTGCATGTGCTCGATGCCGGCGTAGAGGTCCTCGACGTTCTCGCGGACGACGACCAGGTCGATGCCGCGGCCCGAATACGGCGTCGGGACGCCGGGCAGTTCGCGGACCGGGCGGATGTTGGCGAACGTCTCGAACAGCTTCCGCAGCGTCACGTTGGCCGACTTCTCCCCGTAGCCGACCGGGGTGCCGAGCGGACCCTTCAGCACGCACCGGGTCCTGCGGATCGAGGCGATCGTCTCGTCCGGCACGCCGGAGGGCACGCCCTGCTTGAAGACACTCTCGCCGGCGTGGCACACCTCCCAACTGATGGCGGCACCGGAGGCGTCGACGATCCGGCGGGCACTCTCGATGCATTCCGGGCCGATCCCGTCGCCAGGGATCAGCGTGACGGGCCTCGGGGTGGGACTGGTGGACATGGCACTCCTTCACGGGTTGGAGGTAAGATCGCGGCGACCGGGCGAGGCCGCTTCGCAAGGGCCGGTCTCGTGACGACGTCTCGTGATTACGTCTCGTGATTACATCTCGTGATCACGTCTCGTGACGGCGTCTCGTGAGGACCGGGCCGGTTCCGCCTCGAGGATGTCGGGTCGGGAATTAGTGCATGGCCGGCGGAGTAAACCTCCTCGGATAGGGGAACACGAGGGTCGGCCGGTGAGCGGCACCCCCCCTGGCCTGGCGGAAAATCGTTCACCGGCCTACGACCGGTCCCGGTAGTGTCCGTGGGGTCGGCTCCTGGCCTATCGGCTCCTGGCCTACTCGGGGTCGGCTCCGGCTGTGTCGGGGGGATCGGCTCGCGGCGTGTCGTGTGTGGCCCGCTCGACCCGGCTCACGGCCGGTGTCACGCCGACGCCGCACACCGCCCGCGTGCCGCTCGCACACCGCCCGCACGCCGCCCATGATGTCCGGGGAATAGATAACCCCCACCGACCGGAAGTCAAGTTAGGGCAGCGGGAATCCGACGGGCCGCGCGTGGCCGTCCCGCTCCCCGCCATGACCGCCGCGTCGGTCGGTCGGGGCGGTCGCCCGGGGGCGGTCTTCAGAGACGAGTGATCCTCGTGTTCTCGTCCAGGGAAATGCTGCTGAGTTCGTGGTTCGGCTTGGTGAACCGCACGACCGGCACGACCAGGTCGTCTTCCTTCACCCGCTCGGTGGTTATGCCGGTCTCCAGGTAGGCGATCTCGCGGAATTCCCCCTCGGTGGTCGCCTCCCACTTCCGCGACCCGACCCGGACGGTCTGGGTGACGCGAATCCTGTCGCCGGGCTTAAGGGAACGAAGGAGTTCCACCAACTCGGGCGAGAGGCGGCGGGTCGGCAGGATGATCTTCTCCGGTACGGCGGTCACGTGCCTTCCTCCGCGACGTAGGGCTTGGCCTCGCCCCGCACCAGTGCGATCCGGCCGGTGCGGGCCAGCTCCAGGATGCCGTAGGGCCGCATCAGCTCGATGAAGGCCTCGACCTTGCCCTCGGTGCCGCTGATCTCGATCATCACGTTCTTGTGCTGGATGTCGACGATGCGGCCGCGGAAGCTCTCGGCCAGCAGGAAGATCTCCGGCCGCTGCGCCGCCTCGGCCGCCACCTTGATCAGCATCAGGTCCCGTTCGACGAAGTTCTCGGAACTCAGGTCGTCGACCCGCACGACGGTGACGATCTTGTCCAGTTGCTTGCGGACCTGGTCGAGGACGGCGTCGTCCCCGTGGACGACGAACGTCATGCGCGACAGGTTGTGGTGCTCCGTCTCGCCGACCGCCAGGCTGTCGATGTTGAAGCCGCGGCTGGCGAGCATGTTCGAGATGTGGGCCAGCACCCCCGGCTGGTTCTGTACGAGTGCCGATAGCACGTGCCGCATCGGGCTGGGACTCCGTATCGGGTCGGTCACGACCGGAAATAATCTAGGCCGACGACCGCCGGAAGTCGAGCCGCCGTCGGGCCGGTGTCAGGTCAGGGCAGGGCAGGGCTTGTGTCGGAGTCGGGCTGGCGTCGGCTCGGCGTCGGCTCAGCGTCGCCTCAGCGTCGGCTCCGGTCAGGGTCGGAGTCGGGCGGTCGGAGGACCGGCGGGGCAGGCGGCGGGGTGGGGGCACCGTCAACGCGACTTCTTCGGCTTGGGTTCGGTTTTCTTGGCGGTGTTCTCGGTGCCGGTCGGGCAGTCGGCCTTCAGCGGGCAGTTGGCACAGCCGGGGTCGGTCTCGGTGCAGAGGTCCGCGGCGAGCAGGCTGAACAGGTCGGTGAACTCGGGGCCACGGGCCTTGGGGATCATGTGTTCGATGCTGCCGCGCACGCTCTCGAGGCTGTCCGGGTCTACCTCCTCGACGACGCCGAGGCGGCGGAGGACGCGCAGGGTCGGTTCGTCCAGCGGGATGGCGTGCCCGCCGAGGGACCGTTGCACCACCCAGGCGACGGCGTAGTCGTTCACCCCCCCCTTGTAGAGCCGCAGCTTGCGGGCCGTGTCCTTCAACCCTTTCTTGCCCAGGTCACTCAGGTCGAAGGCGTAGCGGTCCTCGAAGACCTCCTGAAGCAGGCCGATGATCCGCTTGGCCCGGCCGCCGGCACCCGACAGCGGACGCAAGACGTCGGCCACCTCCTGTACGGTGCTGACGCGGACCTCGTTCAGGTCGATGAACCCCTTCAGGAGCCGGGCGTAGGCGGCGTCGGCCTCGGCGGGGGTGCTGCCCTCGCGACAGATGGCGTACAGGAGTTCTTCCAGCAGGGGTCTCGGCTCCGCCCCGGACTCGTTGGCCGGCAGCGGGTACCGCTTCTTCAGGGTGTTCTGCGCCTGGTTAAGGAGTTGCTGTTTGTTCGTGATGGCCGGCATGTGACGCTCCTGCCTGCGGGCTGTGCAAACACCTCTGGCGACGGGTCGGCAGGCCTGGCCGGGGCGAAGAACACCCTATATTCGCCCCCGCTCGCCATCCCGTAGCCTACCCGGTCACCGTCTCATCCGCTCGCCTCGTTCCCTGCTCCGTTGGCCGCCTGGTTACTCCCGGGGGCGTCGGCTCGGTTACCTCCGGCCGGACCTTCTTCGGGGTCGATCGTGGAACCTTCTCCGGCCCCGTCGGGGTGCTGGTCGTCGGCGGGTTCGGTCCGATCGACCTCTCCGGTCGGGCCGTCGCCGCTCTTTTCCCCGGCCGCGGCCCGGTCGGCCGCCCGGCGGTCGTTCTCGGCCCGGATGAGCCGTGCGATCTCGACGCTCTTCTTGACGCCGTCGTCGAGTACGAAGCGGATGTGCGGGACGAACCGGCTGGTGAGCTGCTTGGCGACCTTGGTCTGGATGAACCCGGCGGCACTTTCCAGGCCGTGCAGGGCGAGGCGTTGCTGCTTCTCGGTACCCATGACCGAGACGAACACCTTGGCGTGTTGCAGGTCGGCCGAGACCTCGGCCCGGGTCACGGTGACGTTCTTGACCCGGGGGTCTTTGATTTCAAACAGGATGGCCGAGGCCGCGGTCTCACGGATCACCTCGGCCACCCGCTCGAGCCGGTACGATTTCATGGCGTGTCCCGTAGGCCCCTCGCGGGGCGGTAGTGGTCGGTCAGACGACCTCGGAGCCGACGCTCGCCTCGCCGCCGAGGTACTCGGCGACGGGGTGACGACGGAGCGACTCCTTGATCTGCTGCAGCACGTGTTGCACGGCGGCGGTCTCGAACCCGACGGCGGCGAAGCCGAGCGTGGCGACCTTCACGTCGTCGTGGGTATCGACTTCGGCGGCCGCCACGTTGAAGCCGCTGCGGAGCCGGTCGAGGATCGACCGCACCACCTGCCGTTTGTCTTTCAGGCTTCGGCTCTCCCGCAGGAGCAGCCGGATCGACAGCGACCCGATGACCATTTCGGATGGGAGGGGTAGGGGGCGGGGATGACCGCTGCGGGCCGGCAGTGTGGGCCGCGCCGATCGATCCTCCGCCCGAGTCGTCCGTGCGTGCCCGTGCTACAGGGTTCGTTGCTTGACCTCGATCTTGAACGCTTCGATCACGTCGTCGACCTTGACGTCGTCGAACCCGCTGATCTTCAGACCGCACTCGAAGCCCTCGCGGACCTCGCGGACGTCGTCCTTGAACCGCTTGAGGCTTTCGAGCACGGCGACCTTGTCGGAGGGCGGGTAGACGACCACGCCCTGGCGGATGACGCGGACGCGGGCCCCGCGCTCGATCGTGCCGCTGGTGACGAAGCAGCCGGCGATCGTACCGACCTTGGAGATCTTGAAGGTCTCGCGGACGACGGCGCGGCCGAGGTGGACGACCTCCTCGACCGGCTTGAGGCGTCCCTCGAGGGCCGCCTTCACGTCGTCGGTGAGCTTGTAGATGATGTCGTACTCGCGGATGCTGATGCCGCGTTCCTCGGCCAGCTTCAGGGCGGCGTCGTCGGCCGTCACGTTGAACCCGATGACGAGCGTGTCCTCGGGGCTGGTCAGGGCCAGCATCACGTCGCTCTCGCTGATGGCCCCGATGCCGGCGTGCAGCACCCGGGTGCGGACCTCGTCGTGGACCAGCTTTTCGAGTTCCTTGCGGATCGCCTCGATCGAGCCGCGGGCCTCCGCCTTGAGGATCACCTTCAGTTCGGTGATCTTGGACTTGGAGCTGGCCTCCTTCAGCGAGTCGAGGCTCTGTGGGCCCCGCTTGGTGAGGGACTGTTCGCGTTCCTTCTGCTCGCGGGACTCGGCGATCTCCTGGGCCTCGGCCAGGTCCTCGACGACATAGAACGGGTCGTCGGCGTTGGGCACGCGGTTGAGGCCGGTGATCCGCACGGGGGTGCTGGGGCCGGCCTGCTTGATCGGGGTGCCCATGTCGTTGTACATGGCCCGGACCCGGCCGTAGGTACTACCACACAGCACGATGTCGCCCTTCTTGAGGGTGCCCTGCTGGATGAGGACCGTCGCCATGACGCCCTCGTCGGACGACATGTACGCCTCCAGACAGGTGCCGGCCGCGGGGCGGTCGGGGTCGGCCTTGAGTTGCTCGACTTCCGCGACCAGCACGATCGTGTCGAGCAGTTCCGAGATGCCCTGGCCGGTGACGGCGCTGGTCTCGACGAACTGGACGTCGCCGCCCATGTCGTCGGGGATCAGACCCTCGGCGTAGAGCTGTTGCCGGGTCCGCGCCACGTTGGCGTTCGGCATGTCGATCTTGTTGATGGCCACGATGATCTTGACGCCGGCGGCCCGGGCGTGGCTGATCGCTTCCTGGGTCTGGGGCATGACGCCGTCGGTGGCGGCGACGACGATGACGGCGATGTCGGTGACGTTCGCCCCGCGGGCCCGCATCTTCGTGAAGGCCTCGTGGCCGGGCGTGTCCAGGAAGGTGATGCGGCGCTCCTCGATGACCTTCGTGCCGTCCTCCCTCTCGACCTCGACCTCCCGCCGCACCGACCAGGCCCGGATGACCTGGGTGATGCCACCGGCCTCGGTCGAGACGACGTCGGACTCGATGCCGTAATTCTGGCGGATCTTGTCGAGCAGCGACGTCTTGCCGTGGTCGACGTGGCCCATGATCGTGACGATCGGCGGGCGGGGCACGAGCTTGTCGGGGTCGACCTCCTCGAGCATCTTCCGGTACCGCTCGAGCAGAAGGTCTTCCTTCGTCTCCTGCTTCTTGGCGACCAGTTCGATGTTCTTCTCGATGGCGATGAGGGCGGCGGTGTCGAAGTCGACCGTCGAGTTGATGCCGTAGAGTTGGTTGGTTTCCTTGAGCAGTCGCTTGGTCAGCTCGCCGACCTTCATGCCGATCGTCTCGGAGAGGCTGCGGACGGTGATCGGCAGGGCGATCTCGATGCGGCCTTCCTTAGCCGGGGCCTGCTGCTGCTGCCGGCGGCGCATCTTGTTGAGCAGCGCCTGTCGCGGCCCGCGACGGGAACCGAACCGCTCGTCGATCGTCTCGACGCCACCGGCCCCGATGATGATCGAGCCGCGGTCGATGCGGCCGCTACCGGACCCGCCCCCGGGCTGTCGGCTGCGGTGTCGGGAGTCGCGGCCGATCACACCGGAGCCTTTCTTCTTGTTGCGCTCCTCGTCGTCCAGACCGCCGCCGTCGTAGCCGCTATCCCCCCCGCCCGGTCCGTGGGACCGCCCGGCGATGCGGCTGGCCGATCCCTGTCCCGAGCGACTCTCCGGTCCGCGGGGAGGGCTGATCGGGCTGAGGGGCGGTTGCGGCTTGGCCAACTCGCTGATGGCGATCTTCTGGCCGCGAGCACTGGCATTGCGGAGCCGCTCGATCATCTCCGGCGTCAGCTTCATCGGCTGGCCGGCGGCGGGCTTGCTCCCCGGGGCGACAGGCTTGGCCGATCCCGGCGGGCTGCCGGGCCGCGGCGGCGAGGTCGTCGCTCCCGGCCGCGACGCACCACCGGACCCCGACTGCGGCGGGGTCGGGCCGCCCGGTCGCGATCCGCCCCCAACCGGAGGGGGAGCCTGCCCGGCCGGCGTCCGCGCCGGGGCGATGTGCTTGGGCGGCGGCACCTGGGGAACGCGGTTGAGGACGGCCGGCCGGTTCGAGGCAGCGGCAGCGGGGGTCGTCGGAATGACGTTGGGCGGTGTCGATCGCGACGGGGAGGCGGAAGCCTTCGATTGGTTCGCATCGAGCGGTCGCCCGCCGGCGGTGGCCGGGGCGGGGGTCGGCTGGGGTGTCGGGGTCGGTGCCGGAGTGGTAGCCGTCGGGGCCGTCGGGGCCGTCGGGGCCGTTACACCTGGACCTGCCGGGGGTTTGGCGGTCGCGGCTGCCGTCGGGGTCGTGGCTGCCGTCGGGGTCATTGCTGCCGGGGTCGTAGCCGTCGAGGTCGTAGCCGCCGGGGTCGTGACACCCGGTTGCGCAGGGGTCGCCACGGGGGGGTTAGCCGTGACCGGCTTGGTAGGGATCGTAGCCGGGCGGCCTGCGTTCAGGTTCCGTATGCCCCCGCTCAGGTTTCGGATGCCACCGGACAACGTGCTGATCGGAGGAATGACGTTCTGGGGCACGGCCGGCGGGGGGGCCGGTGGTGCGGGCGCGGTCGGAGTCGGGGACGGCGTTTGCACGGCGGCCGGTGCCGGAGGGGTGGCCGTCGCGGCCGGTGCCGGGGCCGGCGTTGCTGGTGCGGCGGGGACCGCTGTCGCCGCCGGTGCCGGGGTCGGAGCCGGTTCGGTCGGCCGTGTGGTCGTCGTGGCGGAAGTGGCGGTCGGGGCGGGGGGAGCCGCCTTGGGCTTGGGGAGGGTCTGAATCTTGGTGATGAGTTTTTCCGGCGGCGGGATCGTGGGCTTGGCCGGGGCGGGGGCGGCCGGGGACGGGCCAGGACCCGAGGCCACGGGCGACTTCGGCCCCTTCTTCACCCGCTCGCGCAGCGCCTCGACCTGGTCCGGTTCCAGACCGTTGAGTTGGCCCGTGATCCCGGTGAATCCGAGTTCCTGAGCAAGTGCTACGAGGTCCTTGCTCGCCAGGCCCAGTTGCTTGGCGAGTTCGAATACCCGGACCTTCTTGTCCTTTTCGCTCTTCTCTTTGGTGGTCTGCGGATTCGACAAGCGGAACTCCTCTCGGGGGGTGGCACCCGGACACATCCCCCTGTCTCGACCCGTGGCGGCTGACACGGCTGTGCGTATGCGTCGGCGACCGACTCTGACCCGATTCCTTTACATTCTAATGCCCTCGCCTCTGATGAAAAGAGCGACCGGACGGCCGTGAACGTGAAAGGGGGGCGGTGTCGTTCAGCCGGTCGGTCCGGCCCTCGGCTTTGGCCCTCGACTTCACCCCTCGGCCTTCTCCCCGGTCGGGGGGGCAGCGGCGGCGGCGGTGTCGGCCTCGGCGGTCGCCCCAGGCGTATCCTCCGAAGTAGACACGGCGAGCGCTTCGGGGTTCACATCGGCCGGGGTTTCGATGGGGGCGGCACCGGCGGCGTTGGCTTCGGCCGCGGAAGCGTCGTCGGAAGGGGGGTCGTCGTGGGATGCTTCTGCTGTCGCTTCGGCTGGGGCAGCGTCTGCAGGAGCGGCTTCGGCCTGGGCGGCGGCTTCGGCCTGGGCCTGGGCTGCGGCCTCCTCCGCTAGCCGACGCTCCTCCTCAACGCTCCGCTCCATCACGTCGGCGTATTCCTCGGCGTACATCACGACCTCGTCGGCTTGTTCCTCGGTCAGCCCGGTGAACTCGGCGAGGCCGGCCGCGTCGGTCATGGTGATGTCGTTGTACGACAGGAAGCCCTGGTCGATGAGGGCGTTGGTCAGGTCGGTGCTGGCGTGCGGCAGTTGCCCGAACCAGCGCTCGGCCCGTTCGAGGGCCTCGGCCAGTTCGTCGTGGGTCATGATCTCGATGTCCCAGCCGACGAGCTTGGAAGCGAGCCGCACGTTCTGTCCGCGTCGGCCGATGGCCAGCGAGAGTTGGTCGTCGGTGACCAGGACGATGGCCCGGCCCAGGCGGGGGTAGGTGAACACTTCGGAGATCTGGGCCGGTTGCAGGGCGTTGGGGATGAGGATCTGCAGGGCGTCGTTCCAGCGGACGATGTCGATCCGCTCGCCGTTCAACTCCTCGATGACGTTCTTGATGCGGCTGCCGCGGACGCCGACGCAGGCCCCGACGCAGTCGACCTTCAGGTCGATGCTGCTGACGGCGACCTTGGAGCGGTAGCCGGCCTCGCGGGCCACGGCCCGGATGTCGATGATCCGCTCGTCGATCTCGGGGATCTCTTCCTCGAACAAGGCGCGAACGAAGTCCGGGTGGCAGCGGGACAGGACGATCTTGACCCGGTGCCCCTGCTTGCGGACCTCGAGGATGACGGCCTTGACCCGGTCGCCGACGTGGTAGCTCTCGCCGGGGATCTGCTCGCTGCGGGGGAGCAGGGCCTCGGTCTTGCCGAGGGAGACGATGGCGGTGCCGCTGTCGACCCGCGTGACGGTGCCGACGACGAGTTCCCCTTTCTTGCCGGCGAACTCGCTATAGACGGTGTCGGACTCGGCCTCGCGGATCTTCTGGATGATCATCTGCTTGGCCGACTGGGCGGCGATGCGACCGAGCGTCTCGGGGTCGAGTTCCTGGTCGCCGTGCCGGGCGATGATGTGGCCGGTCGCCGGGTCGATCGAGACGAAGACGCCTTCCTCGACGCCGAAGTGCCGCTCGGCCGCGACCCGGATGGCCGTGGCGATCCCGTTGAAGATCGTCTCGCGCGGGATGCGGCGCTCCTCGTGGAGCTTCTCGACGAGTTCCAGGATCGCCTTGCCGGGGTCTTTCTCTCGCTTGGTCGTCATGGTCATCTCCGCCGGCGGAGGTCGGTCGGTGGGGTGGGTTTCAGGCGTTCATCGGGTCGTTCATCGAGGGGTCGCCGGGGTCTCGCCTCAGGACGTTCCCCTAAGAAGCGTCCGCCCGAACGATCCGGTGCTGGCCCGAACCGGCCCGAACCGGCCCGCGCCTGTCCCACACCGGCCCCCAAACGCAGGCACCGGCTGGGGTTCTGCCACGCCTCAGGGCCGGGCCGGTCCGGGGCGTACATGCGCCGGCCGGACCGTCACCCGACTCCCGACGCGGCGGCCCGAAGCCGGTGCATCGTGGGGTCGTGGTAGTTACATCGGTATTGTGTCCGCGGGGCAGTCCGAAAGCAAGGGCCAGGGACCGGGAAATGTGTTGGCCCCCGGGGTTGCCGCCGGGGGGGCGGGCGGGGCCGACGCGGTACGCGATCGGGTCGAACGCAGGGGTGTTACGGTCAGCAGCACCGGCTCGTTCGGTAAGCCCGGCTCGTTCGGTAGAGTCAGCTCGTTTGGCTGGCTCAGCCCATTCGGCAGCGCCGGCTCGTTGGCTCGCGCCGACTCGCGAGGGGTCGGTCGTCCGTGCGGCGGTCGTTACGGCCTCGCCTGCGACCGGGCCTCGCGGAGCCAGGCGGCGAAGTCGGCCGCGTCGTTGATCTTGCCCTCGTAGGGGGAGTTGGCCCGGCCCTTGAACGTCCCGTTCGCCAGTCGAACCTTACCGTCGGCTGTGGGGACCAGCACGGCGTAGAGGGGCAGGGCGATGTCCCCGAAGAGCTTCTCCTGGAAGCGGCGGTTGGCCCCGGCCTCGGCTTCGCGGAGACCCTTGCCGGGGTCGGTGCTGTAGGCGGCGGCCGGAACCTCGTCGGTGTAGAGCCGGACCCGCTCGAAGTTGTTCAGCTCCTCCCTGACGGCGGGGACGGGGAAGACGGTTTCCTCGTTGTACTTGCAGTTCGTGCAAGTGACCCCGGTGAAGTCCACCAGCACCGGCTTACCGGACCGCCGTGCCTGCTCCAGGGCGGCCTTCAGGTCGGTACCCCAGTCGTTCTTTTCGGATTCGGGCAGCAGGAATGCTTGCACCCAGGCGTAGACGGCACCCGGGGGTCGGTTGGAGGAGCCGTCGCTTCCCTTGAAGACGGCGGGCAGGAGGTAGACCCCCAGGCCTAGGAAGAGGATGGCGAACAGGAGCCGGGGCACGCCGATGTTGGGCGTCTCTTCGTCGTGCGGCAGGCGGTAGGCGTTGAACAGGTACAAGGAGCAGGCCAGGCAGATGGCGACCCAGCCGGCCAGCACCAGTTCGTAGGTGAAGAACTCGGCCGGGGAGAAGACGCGGACCTCGGCGGTGCGGAAGAACTTGAGGGCGGCGGCGAGTTCCAGAAAGCCCATCACGACCTTGACGCTGTCGAGCCAGCCACCGGACTTCGGCAGGGCCCGGAGCAGGCTCGGCACCAGGGCGAGGACAAAGAACGGGGCGGCGAAGGCGGTGGCGAAGGCCAACCCGCCGAGTATCTCGCGGGGGGTCGGCACGGCGATCAGGCGGCCGCCGGTCGCGGCGTCGGCGGCGGAGATGCCGGCGAACCCGCCCAAAAACGGGGCCACGCAGGTGAAGCTGATGACCGTGAAGGCCAGGGCACCGAACACCGTGCCGAGCAGGCCACCCCGGGCCTGCCGGGCCTGCAACCGCCGCGCCAGGAAGTTCGGCAGGGTGATCTCGTACATGCCGAACAGGCTCAGGGCCAGGACCAGGAACAGCAGCCCGAGCAAGACGTTCGTCGCCGGGTGGGCCGACAGCCAGGCCATGAACTTCAGCAGGGCGAAGGCCGACACGCCCAGGACGGCGATGATCGTCAGGCAGTAGACGCCGGCCAGCTTGATCCGCTCGCGGAACGACCCGTGGGCGTGCTTCAGGAAGATGCTCACGGTGATCGGGATCATCGGGAAGACGCACGGGGTGACGAGGGAGATGAGGCCCCAGAGGGCGGCCGTGGTCACGAACCCGAGCAAGCCGTCGTCCGGTCGCGTCGTCACCCGGCCGGAAGGACCGCCCGTCTCGGCTTCGAGGCGGCCGCGGATGTCGTCCAACTCGGCGGTATAGACGTCGAGCGGTTTGGGCGTCTTCGGACCTGTGGACGGAGCCGCGGACGGGGCCGGGGCGGTCCGGGTCGGCGGTGCCGGCCTCTCGCGACTCGGGGGTTCGGTCACGACCTCGACGGGTGACGAGGGGGTAATGGCGACGGGCGGTTCGTCGGTCACCTCGAAGACCAGGTGAGGGAGTCTGTCGGCATCGACGGTGATGCACTTGTCCTCGTCGTCCGGGTTCACCCGGCCGCACACCTGCACCGTACTCTTGCCCAGGTCGATCGACTTCCGGCCCGGCGTCGCGGTCGGAGACACCCGGGCGGGGAACTCCCAGGTCACCGTCCGGTCGAAGACCTGATTCACCGGCCCGTCGGGTCGGTTCGGGTCGCGGGGCTTGGGCTTGGAGCCGGGCGGGTCGGTCGCCCCCGGCAACAGGATCAGCTCGTCGGTGAGTAACTGGAAGCGGTTCTTCACCTGCTGCGGGTCGGCGGGGAAGAACGGGTAGGTGTAGGCGATCGCCCCGTCCTTGAAGCGGACTGTCAGGGCGATGGTGACCGTTTCCCCGCGTCGGACCTTGGAGGGGGTGACGCTCACGGAGACGTCGGCCAGGGCGGCGAAACTCTTGGGGAGTTTGTTGACCGAGGAGGTGCCGGCGGGCGGGCCACCGGGTTGGGCCGGGGCGGCGGCCGCGACGAAGAGCAGCGCGGCGGAGGCGACGAGCGAAAGCCGGGGCATGGCAGACTCGGGGAAAGATGGGTCGGTCACGCGGCCCGTGAGTCCGGGTTGGGTTCGTGCCGGGTACGGTTCGTTGCGGCTGGGCTGGCACCGGGGCTGGTTCGTGCCGGGTACGCTCCCGGTAATAGCAGGATATAGCTGACGCGCGGGCATAGTGGGATACGGTCCCGGCCGGGCTGACCTTACAGGACCGGGTTGGGTCGGCCGTGGGCGACCGACCGGTCAGTTGCCGGACCCGAGTGCCTTGCGGACCTCGTCGGCGTAGGCGGGATCGACCGGCACCGGCGGGCCGTCGAGCACCTTCAGGGTCGCCTCGACCGGCACGTCCTTCGGCGGGTAGCAGCGTTCGGCGTCACACACACTGAGTTTGAAGGCGGCCAACTTGACGGTGGCGGTACCGGGCTTGGCGGCGGGTGAGACGACGGCCTTGCGTGTGAACGTCACCTTGCCGGCGTAGTACCTCAGCTCGCGGATACCGGCCTCGGGGTCGGCCTTGGTCTTGGCGTTACGCGGGTTTTCCACCTCGCCCACGAAGATCACGGTGCCGGGGTCGGGGAACTTGAAGACGTTGACCATGCCGGCCGCGGACGGGTCGGCCTGCACGGTCGGGTAGGTGTGGTAGCCGTCGTTCAGCTCCAGGGTGAGGCTGAAGGTGACGGTCTGACCCGGTTTGGCCTCGGCCGGGATGATCTCCGCCGACAGCTTCTTGACGGCCCGCTCGTACCACTTCTGGCCGGTGGTACCGGCGGCGGGCGGGACGGCGACGAGGCCGAGGGTGACAGGCAACAGAAGCCAGGCGAGCATCCGATTTCGTGGCATGACGGTCTCCGGGAGGTCCTGTGGCTCGGCGGCTGGGGGCCGGTTCGGCAGGGGTCGGCCTGCTGCCGCTCGCTGCCGTTCGCTGCCGCTTCTGGGGGGGGCTTCTTGGGGGGTCCGGGGGCGGTCACTTCTTGGGTTCGGGTCTGGGTTCGGGTCGCCGCAGGGCCAGTGGCGGTTCGGCGCCCTGTAGCGGGAGGGTGGAGACGGCCTTGGTCGCCAGGTCGATGACGCGAATCCGGTGGGCGTTGGTGTCGGCGACGTAGAGTTTGCCGGCGGCGTAACTGATGCCGGCCGGCTCGTTGAAGACGGGGGGTGAGAGCCAGCCCCAGTCACCGCCGCCGCCCACGAACGTCTTCAGGATGCCGGTCGCCAGGTCGAACTCCTTGACCTTGCTGTTGTAGGTGTCGGCGATGTAGAGCTTGCCGTCGACGTGGACGACGCCGAGGGCGTGTTGCAGGCGGGCTTCGGTCTTGCTGTCCTCGCCGCCGTCCTGGCCCGGTCCGTCCTGGTCGCCGAAGACGAACAGGCCGCGGCCCACGAGGGTGCGGACGCGGCCGAGCCGGTTCAGGGGTACGCGGCGGAGGGCGCTGACCTCGCTGTCGGCGACGTAGAGGTTCTGGCCGTCGCCGGTCAGGCCGCTGGGCTGGGCGAAGTGGGCGAAGGCGAGCGGGCCGTCGCCGAGTTTCTCGTGGCCGGTCCCGGCATAGGGGCCGATGTCCTTCTTCTTCAGGTCATAGACCCAGATCTGGTGGTGGCCGGCCATGGCGATGTAGAGTTGGTCGCCGTGTAGGTACAAGTCCCAGGGGCTGTTCAGGCCGATGCTCCGGGCCGGTACGGGGCGGTCGAGCCGGCGGTTGGCAGCGTCGTTCTCCTGTTGCCCGGTGCCGGCGATGGTGCGGACGGTCCTGTCCTTGAGGTTCAGCTCGCGCAGGGTGTGGTTCTTGCGGTCGGCGACGTAGAGGGTGTCGCCGCGGACGGCCATGCCCTGGGGGTCGTGGAACTCGGCCTTGTCGAACGGCCCGTCGGCCTGTCCGGGGTTGCCGGTGCCGGCCACGGCCCGGAGCCGGCCGTTGAGGTCGGTGATGACGATGCGGTGGTGGGTGCTGTCGGCGATGAAGAGCCGGTCGCCCGCCTCGTCGGCCACCACCTTGCCGGGGAAGAATAAGGGCGTGTCGCCCGACTCGCGGAACCGGGCCAGGTCGAAGCGGAGCGGCGTCTCGTCGAGGGTCTTCTTCTTCTTGTGTTCGTCGATGACCTTGGCGATCACCTTGTCGAGGATCTCGAAGTTCCCCTCGCCGGAGATCTCGCCCAGGATGTTCCCCTCGGGGTCGATGAGGACCATCGTCGGCCAGGCCTCGACGCCGTAGCGGTTCCAGATCTTGTGCTCGGCGTCGTTCACCACGGGGTGTTCGATCTGGTAGCGGAGGATCGCCTTGCGGATGCTGTTGGTGTCCTTCTCGTTGTCGAACTTCGGGGAGTGCACGCCGATGACGACCAGCTCGTTGGGGTACTTGCGTTCCAGCCGGGTCAGGTCGGGGATGACGTGGATGCAGTTGATGCAACAGAGCGTCCAGAAGTCGAGGAGGACGACCTTACCCTTGAGGTCTTTTTTGATCGAGAGCGGCCCGGCGGTGTTGAGCCAGGCGATGCCGCCGTCCAGGTCGGGGGCGGGGATCTTGGGCCGCTCGTCGGGCGGGGGCGGGTCCGGTTGCGTCGTCGCGCCGCGGTGAGCCTTCGTGTCCTTGTCGGCCGGCGGGTTGGCCTGGTTCGGTCCGCTTACGGCGAGCAGGATGACCAGCGGCAGGGCCAGGCCGCCGACCAGCCCGACGAGCAGGGACCAGGGGAAGCGGCGGGCGGGCCGGGGGGCGATGGGGGCGAGGGGCGGGGGGGGGGACGGGGCCGTCTCGGACGGGGTGACCGGAGTGGACTGACGCATCGCTTGGCTCCTCGGTTCCTCGGTCAACACACCGCTATAGTAACGGTTGCTCGCCCCCGGTTCCAACTCCGTCCGGTTGTCACGGTTTGCCCCTTCGCACTTCCCGCCGCCGCACGGGTCTTCATTACCGTTGGGAACCGACCGAGGTTGTCGGTAAAAGCGTGTAGAATGGGCCGTCGGTTGACATCTGAGTGGGCCGTCGGTTGACATCTCCCGTTTGAACCGGAGTCGTGATGGCCGCGAAGTTTCAGCTCGTCAGCGAGTTCTCCCCGGCCGGGGACCAGCCCCGGGCCATCGAGCAACTCCTGGCCGGGTTCGCCGCCGGCAAGAAGCTCCAGGTACTGCTCGGGGCGACCGGGACGGGCAAGACGTTCACCGCCTCGCACGTCATCGCGGCCCTGAACAAGCCGACCTTGGTGCTGGCCCACAACAAGACCCTGGCGGCGCAACTGTACAAGGAGTTCAAGGGGTTCTTCCCGCACAACGCGGTGTGCTACTTCATCAGCTACTACGACTACTACCAGCCGGAAGCGTACATCCCGCAGCGGGACATTTACATCGAGAAGGACGCCTCGATCAACGAGAACATCGACCGGCTGCGGTTGGCCGCCACCTCGGCCCTGGTGAGCCGCGAAGACGTGATCGTCGTCGCCTCGGTGTCGTGCATCTACGGCCTGGGGTCGCCGTCGGACTACCGGCGGATGATGGTCTACGTCCGCCGCGGTGCGACGACCGACCGTCAGGACCTGCTGCTGCGTCTGGTCGACATCCAGTACCAGCGGAACGACGTGGCCTTCGAGCGTGGCCGGTTCCGGGTCCGCGGGGACACGATCGACGTGTGGCCGGCTCACGAGGAGGTCGCCTTCCGCATCGAGTTGTTCGACGACGAGGTCGAGGCCGTCTCGGTCATCCACCCGGTCAGCGGCGAGGTCCTGAAGCCGCTCGACGAGTTGTACATCTACCCGGCCAAGCACTTCGTCACCCCGGAGGAACGGGTCAAGGAAGCGATCAAGGGGATCGAGGAGGAACTGGCGGCCCGGCTCGAGGAGTTCCGGCAGCAGGGCAAGGTCCTGGAAGCGGAGCGGCTCAAGGCCCGCTGCCGCTACGACCTCGACATGCTCCGCGAGGCGGGCTACTGCCCGGGCATCGAGAACTACGCCCGCTGGTTCTCCGGCCGCAAGCCCGGCGAACCGCCCTACACGCTGCTCGACTTCTTCCCGGACGATTTCCTGCTCATCGTGGACGAGAGCCACGTCACCCTGCCGCAGGTCCGGGGCATGTACTTCGGCGACCGTAGCCGCAAGGAGACGCTGGTCGAGCACGGCTTCCGGCTGCCCTCGGCCCTGGACAACCGGCCGCTCAAGTTCGAGGAGTTCGAGGCCCGCATGAACTGCTGCCTGTGCCTGTCGGCCACGCCCGGCCCCTACGAACTGGAGCGGGCCGGCGGCGAGGTGGTCGAGCAGGTGATCCGGCCCACCGGCCTGGTCGATCCGCTCATCCACATCCGCGGGGCCCGGGGGCAGGTGAAGGACCTGGAAGACGAGGTCCGCAAGCGGGCCGCCCGGGGCGAGCGGACCCTGGTGACGGTGCTGACCAAGCGGATGGCCGAGGACCTGACCACCTACTTCCGCGACGCCGGGCTGAGGTGCAAGTGGCTGCACTCGGAACTCGACGCCATCGAGCGGGTCAAGATCCTCCGCGAGCTTCGCGAGGGGGCCTTCGACGTGCTGGTCGGCGTCAACCTGCTCCGCGAGGGGCTGGACCTGCCCGAGGTTTCCCTGGTGGCCATCCTCGATGCCGACAAGGAGGGCTTCCTGCGTTCCGACAAGTCGCTGATCCAGACGATGGGGCGGGCCGCCCGGAACGTCAACGCCGAGGTCATCCTGTACGCCGACACCGTCACCGAGTCGATGAGCCGCGCCGTCGCCGAGACCAACCGCCGCCGGGAATTACAGCTCGCCTACAACGCCGAGCACGGCATCACCCCGCGGACCGTCAAGACCGCCATCAACAACACCATCGAGGACGAGGCGAAGGGACACGAGGTGGCCCTGGAGGCGGCCCTGGGACGACCCGCCGACCTGGAACTGACCGTCGCCCTGGAGTACGTCCAGCAACTCTACACGGAGATGCTCGAGGCCGCGAAGGCGCTCGACTTCGAGCGGGCGCAACTCCTCCGTGATCAGATCGTCAAGCTCGAAGGCGACTTGCGGAAGAAGTACGGTAACGACGCGGTGCCCAGTGTGCTCGGGGGCAAGGCCGTCCCGGTGAGCCAGCCCCGCCCCGCCCGCAAGGGCCGGCGGAAGAAGATCTGACGCCCGTTCGATCCGGCCGGTAGGTGGGTCGCAATTCGGCCGGTGGGTGGGTCGCAATTCGGCCAGTGGGGCCAGGTCCGGTTCCCCGCCGTGATGGGTCTGCCGGTAGCTGCCAAGCCGCAGGCACCCCCCTGGAAATCCGTCGCCGGTTCGGTATCGTCAAGTATGGTGTCGCTGCCGTTCCCCGGCTTCCGGCTGCCCGGTTGCCCATCCCCCCAGGAGCTTTACCGATGCGTTCCGTTCTCCGTCGGCTGCTCGTGGTCTGCTGTCTGGTCGCCGTGCCCCCGGTCGGCTTAGCCGCACCCGTTCCCGCCGCCCCGGGCAAGGCCGAAGGCCCCATCGCCGCCGCCCGCAAGGCTCTGGACGAAGTCGGCGACATGAACTACCAGAGCCGCACCCTCAACGACGTGATCAACGACCTCAAGGAGAAGGCCAAAATCCCGGTCATCCTCGACAACCTGATCTTCACCTACGGCCTCAACCCGAACCAGCCGGTCGTAACGGTGAACCTCAAGCAGGTGAAGCTCAAGGACGGGCTGAAGGCCGCCCTGGCCCCGCTCAACCTGAGCTACGGGCTGACCCGTGACGGCCTGATCATCTCGTCGGAGGAAGGGGTGATCGCCCGGCAGATGCGTCAACTGGTGAGCCTCAACTGCGACGGCACCGACTTCAGCACGGCCATCGACCAACTGGCCTCCGAGACCGGGACCAACCTGGTCGTCGACCCGCGCCTGGGCAGCAAGGCCAAGAAGCCGGTCACCCTGAAGCTCGAGGGCATCCCGCTCGAGACCGCCGTCCGCCTGTTGGCGGAGTTGGCCGACCTCCAGGCGGTCCGCATGAACAACGTCCTGTTCGTGACCACCCCGGAGCGGGCGAAGATCCTGCGGGAAGACGCGGACGGGCCGACCAAACCGATCCCCGCCATCCCGACGTTCTTCGCGGGCGACAACGCCGGTCCGTTCCCCGGCATCTTCGGTGCCCCCGCCGGCATCGGCGGCCCGGGTGCGGTCCCCGTCCCGCCGGCCGGTGGCGAGGCCGTGCCGCCCCCGCCGCCCCCCGCCCCGGCCGACCCGCCGTCTGCCCCGGCCGTGCCGCCGCCCCCGCCGCCGCCGCCCGCTCCGGCCGTGCCCGTGCCCGTGCCCCTGCCGCCCGTCGACAAGAAGTAAGTAAGTTCGGCCCCTTCTGAAAGAAGCACCGCCCTGAAAGAAGCACCGACGACCGTGAGGTCGCCGGTTGTCGCTCATGCCAGTATGCCAGAGCCGAGCTTCCCCGCGTCTATCCGGGTATAAGCCTGCCCGGGGATACGCCGGTCACCGGCGGGGTTCGCCCCACGCCTGCTTCAGCATGGCGAACCCCACCGGGTCGTGCTTCTCCAACTCGGACCGGGTGAACGGGAAGAAGTCGTTCTTGCCGAAGTAGGCCTCGCTCAGCTCCGCGAAGTACTCGGCGGGGTTCGTCGTGGCATAAGCCTTCCGCTTTCGGCCCCCGTGGATGAACTCGACGGCGTCATAGAGCCGACGCTCCATCGCCTGCTTGTAGGCGGCCTGGAGCGGTTCGTACTTCTCGCCGAGCACAGTGAAATGGTAGGCGTGTGCCAGTTCGTGCAGCACCATCCAGGGCTGCGTCCGCTTCGACCAGGAGACGAAGTTCCTGAGGTTGTTGATCTCGACGGACCGCACCTTCTCCGGGTTGTAGCCGTTCTCGCGGAGCCAACCCGCGGAGACGTGGAACTCGGCGGCCCCGTTCTTCTTGGCCTCCCACTCCACCCAGAAGCGGACCTTCTTGAGGGCGGCCAGGGGCTTCTCGGGCACGACCCGTTCGATCTCGGCGAGCTGGGAGTCGAGTTCGGCAAGGGCGGCCTTGGCATCGTCCGGGTGCTTCTCGACCTCCGGGTGGATCAGGACCGTGAAGCCGCGGACCTCGCGTTTGCTGTACTTCTCGACCGGGTCGAAGGGGGCGGTGGTCGGGCGGCCGGGGGGGAGGCGCTGGGAGGGCAGCAGATCAGCGAGGGTGAGCAGCAGGGCGAGGAGGACGGCGACGGGCATGACCGACTCCGAGGGGGACGCCGCCGGCGGGACGTCCGGTTCACGTCCGGTTCAGTTGAGCGGGACGAGCCGGCTTAGTTGAGCGGGACGAGCCGGCGACCGGTCCTCCAGCGACGCTCGCTCGCCGGTTGCCGGATGACTTCGTTATAGAGCGTGTCGCGTTCGACCGGTACCCGTCCCGCCTCCTCGATCAGCCGTCGCAGTTCGGCCACGCTCAGTTCCTGGGGCGAGTCGCTGCCGGCGGCGTGGTAGATCTTCTCGTGAACGACCGTGCCGTCGATGTCGTCGGCCCCCCAGCTCTGGGCCACCTGGGCGATCTTCACCCCGAGCATCTGCCAGTACGCCTTGATGTGCGGGAAGTTGTCGAGCATCAGGCGGGCGATGGCGATCATCTTCAGGTCGGTCAGTCCCGACGGTTTGGGAATGTTGCGGCCGAGCGGGTTGTTGGCCGGGTGGAAGGCCAGCGGGATGAACGTCTGAAAGCCCCCGGTCTGGTCCTGCAGTTCCCGCAGCCGCAGCAGGTGGTCGATGCGGTGGTGCGGCCTCTCGATGTGCCCGTAGAGCATCGTGGCGTTCGACTTGCCGCCCAGTTCGTGCCACTCCCGGTGGACCCGCAGCCACTGCTCGGCGTCGGCCTTGTAGTCGCAGATCTGTGACCGCACCTCGGGGTGGAAGATCTCGGCCCCGCCGCCGGGCAGGCTGCCCAGCCCCGCCTCCTTCATCTCGGCCAGCAGTTCCTTCGTCGGCCGCTTGGTGAGCCGCTCGAACCAGTCCCATTCCACCGCCGTCCAGGCCTTCAGGTGCAAGTCGGGGAAGGCGGCATGAATGTTGCGAATGATCCCGAGATACCACTCGTAAGGGAGTTGGTGGTGCAGCCCGCCGACGATGTGCAGTTCGGTACAGCCCCGCTCGGTCGCCTCCCGCGCCCGGTCGAGGATCTGCTCGTCGGTCATGACGTAGGCATTCGGCCCCTTCAGGTCGGAGCGGAAGGAGCAGAAGGCACAGCGGTACACGCACACGTTGGTGGGGTTCAGGTGCGTGTTGACGTTGTAATAGGTGACGTTGCCGTTCTTCCGCTCACGCACGTAATTGGCCAGTTCGCCGAGCGTGAACAGGTCGTTGCTGGCCTCCAGGGCCAGGCCGTCGTCGAACGACAGGCGTTCGCCGCGGTAGACCTTCTCGCGGATCCGGTCGAGTGTCGGGTCGGTATTCATGCTGGCCCCGGGGCGCTGGTCGGCTGCGGGAAGGATGTCGTTCTCTATCACCCTATTCACCGTCGGGCTAACCGCAACCGGAGTCGTCGCGCTAACCGGCGTGTCCGCCACCGGCAGACCGGGCCAACTCGGTGATTGAGGGACGCTCCGGGAAACGGCGCGGCTAGACTCCAGTGTCGGCTCGCAGCAACTCCCAGGAGACGCGACATGAAGAGAGTCCTCGTCGGCATGGTGGTCCTGGTCGCCGTGGTGTCGGCCAGCGGGCGGGCGGAGGCGTGGCAGGGCAACCACTGCGGACCGTGGGCCCAGACGGCCGCCTTCCCGAGTGCGAACCCGCCGGGCTGGTACACGAACACCTACTCGTTCGCCTGGCAGTACCCGTGGTTCGCGTACTACAACTACAGCCACGGCCCTTACGCCAATTGGATGGCGGGCGGCGGCTATGGCTACTACGCCTCGTTCGCCGGGGCACCGCCCGTCTACCCGGGGTGGACCACGCCCCTGCCCGCCCCTACGCCCAAAGCGGAGCCTAAGGACGGTGCCGCGCCCCATGCCGCACCCAAACCCGCGGCCATCTCCGTCAAGCTCCCGCCGGACGCCACTCTGCCGTTCAACCCCGCGACGTTACCCGGCAGCGGGGCGGTGCGGACGTTCACGACCGGGCCGTTGCAACTGCCACCGGGCCGGTGATCGGGTCAGGGGTTGACGGCCCGGGTAACTCGCAACGGCAGGACCGAAACGGTGACCGAGCAGGTCGTCACTCGCTCCGGAGAGAGCAACACCCTGACCCTGAAGTTGTGAGGTCGGGGTCACGGCGGGGTCACGGCCGGCGCGTCGTCCGGTGCGGGTGCTTCGCCCAGCGGGTGGGACCGACGGGTCATGGCGGTGGGTAACTTCGCCTTCGCCTCACCGTCCGTTCTGCGGGGCCTTGCGGAGCGTGATCGTCAGGGTGTGTCCGTCGATCGTGACCGTGGCCGTGTGACCGCCCCCGACGGGTGGGGCCTCGGGCCAGTCGACGGCTTGAACGGCCGTGCTGATGCCGCCACGGTGGGCGGCGATCGCCTTGGCCAGTTCCGGGGAATCGGTGGTCAGGTGCAGGGCGATCGTGTCGAGCAGGTCGAGGTCGGCCTTCTTGCGGGCGTCCTGAACCTGGCGGATCACGTCGCGGGCCAACCCTTCGAGTCGAAGTTCCTCGGTCAGCGTGGTGGCCAGGGCGACCTGTGTGCCCTTCTCGGCGACGCCGGCCCAGCCCTCGGGGGCGGTGAACTCGCGCACGACGTCGGTCGCGTCCAGTTCGACGCCGGCCAGCACGAACGGTTTGGCGTCGAGGTCGGCGGGCGAGAGGGTGGCCAGGGCGGCTTCGGCCTCCTTGAGCTTCGGGCCGAGCTTGGCGGCGGCCGTCTTCTTGTTGAGCCGGGCGGTGGCGGTCAGGAGCGGTCCGGCCGCGGCATCGTGCCAGCGTACCGCCTTCACGTTCAGTTCGTCGCGGATCAGGTTGGGGAAGCGCTCGACGGCCCGGCGGTCGTCGGGGCCGCCGCTGACGACGAGTTCGGCGAGCGGCTGTCGCACGTTGAGCCGGGCCGCCTGGCGGGCCGAAAGACCCAACGAGATCACGCGGCGCACGGCCGCCATGTCCTGCGACAGGGCATGGTCGATCAGGGTGGCGTCGGCGGTCGGGAAGTCGCACAGGTGGACGCTCTCGGGGTCGGTCGGCAGCCGCAGGTTCCGCCACATCGCTTCCGTGATGAAGGGCACACACGGGGCCATCACCTTGCACAGCGTTGTGAGCGTCGTGTAGAGGGTGTGATAGGCCGCCCATTTGTCCCGCAGCCCGGCCGCGTCGAGGTCACGGACTTTACTCTGCAGGCGGTCCTTGTTCCGTCTCACATACCAGTTCGAGAGGTCGGCCTCGATGAATTCCTCACACCTCAGGGCCATCGCCATGACGTTATAGTTCGAGTAGGCCGTGTGAGCTTCCGTGATGAGCAGTTGCAGAGTGGAGAGGAGCCAGCGATCGACGTCCTGCCGTTCGGCGACGGGCACCTCGGGGGTGGTGGCTGGGTCGTAGCCGTCGCCGTTGGCGTAGTTGCAGAACATGAAGTAGGTGTTCCACAGCTTGAAGAACACCTTGCTCCGCACCTCGTCGGCCGGGCCGGGGCCGAAGTTGAGGTTCGCGGCCGGGTTGTGCCGGACATAGAGCCACCGCATCACGTCGGCACCCATCGGCCGGAAGGGCACGGCGTTGCCCTTGGGGTCCCTGATCACCCCGCCGGTGTCGGCCGCCGAGATGAACTCGATCGCGTTGCCGGCACTCTTGTGCATCTCCTGGCCGTACTGGTCGCGGACCAGGCCGTGACCCAGGAGTGTGCGGAACGGGGGCCGGCCGTCGGACATCATCGTGCTCATCGCCAGCAGGGCGTAGAACCAGTTGCGGAATTGTCCGGGGAAGCTCTCGGTGACGAAGTCGGCCGGGTACCACTTCTCCCAGTACTGACGGTCGGTGTTGTATTTCAGGGTGGAGAAGGCCACGATGCCGGCGTCCAGCCAGGGGTTGCCCACGTCCGGGATTCGCGACATGAGCTTGCCGTCGGCACTGCGGACCTTGACCTTGTCGATCCAGGGCCGGTGCGGCGTGTGGCCGTCGAACTCGTCCCAGCCTTCGACGGCCCGGGCCTTCAGTTCCTCGTAACTGCCGATGACCTCGAACTTCGTGGGGTCGTCGTCCTGTACCCAGATCGGCAGTGCCAGTCCCCAGAACCGCTTCTTGGAGATCATCCAGTCTCCCATGTTGCGGAGCCAATCCAGCTCGCGGGCGGTGCCGTTGATGCTCTCCGGCAAGAAGCGGACCTGGGGGTTTTTCACCACCTTCATGATCTCGCCGCGGAATCCCTCCTCACTGTGCCTCGGCCCCATGTTGATGAACCACTCGTCGACGAGACGGTAGAGCAGTTCGGTCTTGCACCGCCAGCAGTGGGGGTAGCGGTGGACGTAGCGTTCGACGGCGAAGAGTCGGTCCCTCTTTCTGAGTTCCTCGAAGACGGCATCGGCGGTGGCGGGGTCGGCGGCGTTCAGGCCGGTGAACGGTCCGAAGCCGGCCAGGAAGCAGCCGTCCTCGCCGATCGGTGCGACCGGGACCAGACCGTTGGCCTGGCCCCAGAGGTAGTCGATCTGGCCGCAGCCCGGGGCGGTGTGGACGATCCCGGTACCCTCACTCTCGGTCACGTCGTCGCCGCCGGAGATGACGCGGTGCGACTGGGCGGCCGTGCGGGCCGGCCACCTGCCGCTCGTCCTCGCGACCCGGGCCACCTCGTCGGGGTAGCCGTACTCGTGGTTCTGGGCCGGCAGGTCGTCGAACGGACCGAGGTACTCCCAGCCGAGCATGTCGGCCCCCTTCACCTCGCCGAGGATCTCGTAACTCTCCCCCCGGCCGGCCTTGGACTTGAACATCTGCTCGATGCTGACGAGGTGGGGCACGCCGTCGAGCCACTCCCGTCTCTTTTTGGTCGCCGGCGTTTTGGTTGCCGTCGTTGACACTTCCGGCTCGTCGTCCGCCTCTCCGCTCGTCTCCATCCGGTTCGCCTTGAACACGCCCTTGGAGACGTAGTAGACCTCACCTCGGAGTTTCACCCGGAGGTAAGTGAGTTGCGGGTTGACGGCCGCGCCGACGTTGCTCGTCAGGGTCCAGGGCGTGGTGGTCCAGACCAGGAGGTTCTCGCGGGGGCGGTCTTTCAGGGGGAACTTCACGAACACCGCCTTGTGTTCGACCCAGCGGTAGCCCTCCTTCATCTCCATCTCAGAGATGCCGACACCGCAGCGACCGCACCACGGCATCACGTCGTAGCCGCGGTAGATCAGCCCCCGGGAGTGGCACTTCTTGAGGAACGACCAGATCGTGTAGTTGTTCACCTCGCTCATGGTGAAGTACGACTTGCGGTCGTCGGGCTTCTTGGCCCAGTCGGCGTCGGTGCGGTCCCAGTCCATCCAGTAGCCGAGCCGGATGCTCTGCTCGGTCTGCACGCGGGCGAAGCGGTTGACCCGGTCCTTGCAGCGCCGCACGAAGTAGTCGATGGAGGCGAACGGGTCGCCCGGTACGAGGTTCTCGATGTCCCGCTTCGAGTCGAGCTTGCGGCCCTCGGCCTTGAGTTCCTTCTCGACCTCCACCTCGACCCACAGCCCCTGGCAGTCGAAGCCGTTCTGGTAACGGAGTTCGTGACCGGTCATGGCGAAGAAGCGGTTGTAGACGTCCTTGTAGGTACGGCCCCAGGCGTGGTGGACGCCCATCGGGTTGTTGGCCGTGATCGGGCCGTCGAGAAAGCTCCACGGCTTCTTGCCGGCGTTCAGGGCCTTGCGCTTCTCGAAGATGCCGTGTTCGTCCCAGAACCGCAGGATGCTTCGCTCCAGGGCGGGGAAATCGACCGACGACTCGACCTTCTCGAACGGCATGGCGGGTGAACCTCAGGGGTCGTGCGAACGGGGACAGTTTATCGGCGGGGCCGTCCGCCGTCCGATCCGGGCGGCCCGCCCGCCTTTGAGCCTGAGCGCGGCCGCGCGGTTTGCTCGTGTCGGCGTCGGCCGGAGGTGGTACACTCCTTCGTCTTGGTCGCTCCGCCCGCTCCCCTACACCCGCACCCCGGCCCGCTCATGTCGCAGCGCTACGTCATCGTCGGCATCACCGCCGTCGCCGCCCTGTTCCTGTACGTCGATCGCGTATGTATCTCGATCCTCGCCGACCCGATGAAGGCCGACCTCTGCCTGACCGACGAGCAGAAGGAAGTCGTACTCGGGGCGTTCTTCTTCACCTACGCCCTGTTCCAGGTCCCGGTCGGGGCCTTGGCCGACCGGTACGGACCGCGGCTGGTGCTGAGTGTGTCGATCGCCGCCTGGTCGCTGGTCACCGCCCTGACCGGCCTGGCGGGGTCGTTCGGAGCATTGCTGACGGCTCGTCTTTTACTCGGCGTCACCGAGGCGGGTGCGTACCCGGCGGCGGCCGGCCTGGTGAAGCAGTGGGCGCGACCCGAGGAACGCGGCCGATTCAGTTCCCTCGTCGCCCTCGGCGGCCGGATCGGTGGCGCGATCGCTCCGAAGTTGACGGCCACGCTCGCCGTCGCCCTGGCCGGGGTCGGCGTGTTCGGTCTGGTCGCGGGGCCATCCGGGGTGAACTGGCGGGCCGTTCTCGTGCTGTACGGCCTGCTCGGGGTGGCGATGGCCGTGCTGTTCTGGGCGGTCGTCCGCGACCGGCCGCCCGTCGCAAGCCCCGCCGTCCCCCGAGCCGACCCGCCCCCGTTGCCGGCTGCGACCGTCTCGCCGTCAGCCCCCCCGCCACCGCTCACGTTCCTCCGGCGGCTCGTGCTGCTTTCCCGGAGCCGTGGCCTGTGGTTGTTTGGGACCTTGCAATTCTGCAACAACATCTCCTGGGCCTTCCTGGTCACGCTGCTGCCGACGTTCTTGAAGGACGCCGACGTCGAGATCGGCCTGCGGGGGAACATCCAGACGGCGATACTCACGGCCGGGTGCGTGGGCATGATCCTGGGCGGTCTGGTGACCGACTCGGCCCGGCGGCGGTTCGGCCCGCGCTGGGGCCGGAGCCTGCCGATCGCGTCGATGATGGCCCTGGGGGCCGGGATGTGTGCCGTCGCCAGCACGTCTCCGGGCTTGTGGGTCACGGTCGGGGTGTTGGCCCTCATGTCGCTGTGCCAGGACCTGGGGAACCCCTCGGTGTGGGCCTACGCCCAGGACGTTGGGGGGCGGAATGTGGGGGCGGCCCTCGGCTTCGGCAACATGCTGGGGAACCTGGGGGCGGCCCTCTCGCCGCGGCTGCTCGGCGAGGTGCAGCGTGCCGGGGGGTGGGCGGCAGCCTTCGCCCTGTGTGCCGGGGTGTACGTCTGTGCGGCCCTGTGCGGCCTGATGCTCGACGCCTCCAAGCCCGTGGATGCCGACGACGCCTGAGTCCGGTTCCCCTTCTCGCGCCTCGCGCCGCCGGGGTACAATCCGCCGTTCCTGCAAGAGGGCCACCCATGACCCCGACGTTCGACCGCAAGCGGATGAAGATGATCTACGACTGGGCGGCCGACCGCTACCTCCGCTCCCTACCTTTGGAGCACTTCATGGAAGCGACCGCCCAGGCCACGCAGAGGAAGATCACGCTGGAGAGCTTCGACCTGATCCACGCCCGCCGGCCCGACGTGCAGTGCTTCAACGAACTACTCGTGCAGTACCCCAAGCCCGGGGCCGACCTCGACCACCCGGGTCAGGTCGTACCCGACAACATGGTCGTCATTCACCCCGAACCGATCGTGGCCGACACGAACTACGCCACACTCCTTCAGCCGGTCGGCCCGTTCCTGGTGCTGGAGTACGTATCGAAGCACAGCGTGCGGAAGGATTACGAGATCAACTACACCAAGTACGAGCAGGAACTGCGGGTGCCGTACTACCTCGTCTTCTACCCGGACGCCGAGGAACTGAGCCTCTTCCACCTCCGCGACGGCAAGTACCACGCGGTGCTGCCGAACGCCGCCGGGCGACTGGCGATTCCCGAGCTCGAACTGGAGGCGGCCCTCCTGGGCGGATGGGTCCGCTTCTGGTTCCGGGGGGAACTCCTGCCGCTGCCCGCCGAGTTGTTGGTCGAGCTGGACGCGGCCCGCAGGCAGCGGGACGAGGCGGCGCGGCAGCGGGACGAGGCGGCGCGGCAGCGGGACGAGGCGGCGCGGCAGCGGGACGAGGCGGCGCGGCAGCGGGACGAGGCGGCGCGGCAGCGGGACGAGGCGGCGCGGCAGCGGGACGAGGAGCGGGCGGCCCGAGAGGAAGCCGAGCGACGCGCCGAGGCCGAGCGGGCCGAGCGACTCGCACTGCAAGCCGAACTGGCCCGCCTCCGCGAGCAACTCGGCCGCACCGCCGACCCGGGGGGCTGACGCCGGCGGTTCGGGTTCCTTACAATCTCGGCACGCTTACCACTTCCCTCCCGGAGAATTACCGTGCCGACCAACGCACCGCTGAACCGCAAGCTCCGCATGGGTCTGATCGGGGGCGGCCAGGGGGCCTTCATCGGCCGCGTCCACGCCACCGCCGCTATCCTCGACAACCGGGCCTGCCTGGTCGCCGGGGCCCTCTCGTCGGACCCGGCCCGCGCCAAGGCGTCGGCCCCGGACTACGACATTCCCGCCGATCGCGCCTACTCCTCGTACCGGGAAATGGTCGAGGCCGAGAAGAAGCGGTCCGACCCGGTCGATTTCGTCTCCGTCGCCACGCCGAACCACACGCACTTCGAGATCGCCAAGACGTTCGCCGAGGCCGGTTTCAACGTCATCTGCGACAAGCCGCTCACCTTCGACCTGGCCCAGGCCGAGCAACTCCTGGAGATAGTCGAGAAGAGCGGCATCGTCTTCGCCGTGACGCACAACTACACCGGCTACCCCCTGGTCCGGCAGGCCCGCGAGATGGTCCTCAACGGCGAACTCGGTGAGGTCCAGGCGATCCGCAGCTTCTACATCCAGGGCTGGCTCCGCACCCGCCTCGAGACCGCCGACCAGAAGCAGGCCAAGTGGCGGACCGACCCGAAGCAGAGCGGGGCGGCCGGCTGCTTCGGCGACATCGGCACGCACGCCTACAACCTCGGGCGGTACATCACCGGACTGCTCCCCCGCGAGATCTCGGCCCAGCTCAAGGTGTTCGAACCGGGGCGGGCACTCGACGACTACGGCACGGCGATCGTCCGCTACGAGAACGGTGCCCTGGGCACCGTCACCGCCAGTCAGATCAGCCACGGCCGCGAGAACGATCTGTTCATCGAGGTCGACGGCACCAAGGCGGCGATCGAGTGGCACCAGGAGGAACCGAACAAGCTGATCGTGCGGAAGAACGGCGAGCCGCACAAGGTCTACACCCGCAACGGCGGTCCTTACCTCGGGGCGATGCACGGGGCCAGCGTCCGCCTGCCGAGCGGCCACCCGGAAGCGTTCTTCGAGGCCTTCGCCAACATCTACACCGCCGCCTACGAGGCCATCATCAAGCGGGCCTGCGGCGAGAAGTTCGAGACCGTCGATACGATCTACCCGAACATCTACGACGGCGTGGAAGGGATGCTGTTCATCACCCAAGCGGTCGAGAGCAGTAAACAGAACGGCCAGTGGTTGCCACTGCGTCATCCGAGGAGTCGGAAGTGAGCGGGCCTCGACTACGCTCTCGTCACCGCCGTGGACCGTTCGGGTAGATCCGCGATGGAGATCCTGATCACTGCCGACGCGATCCGCAGCCGACTCGACGAACTGGCCGCCGAGATCACCCACGCCTACCAAGGCCGGCCGGTGACGGTGATCGGCGTCCTGAGCGGCTGCATGATGTTCATGGCCGACCTGATCCGAAAGATCAACCTGCCGATCCGGGTCGGGTTCCTGACCGCCTCGAGCTACCGCGGTTCGGCCACGGTCCCGGGCCGGCTCCGGCTCCATGACGACTGCCTGCCGGACGTCACCGGCCGGCACATCCTGTTGCTCGACGACATCCTCGACACGGGCAAGACGCTGACCCGTGTCGTCGCCCACCTGATCGAGCGGGGGGCCGCCTCCGTGAGGGTCGGGGTTCTGCTGCGGAAAGTCGGTCGGCAGGAGGTGCCCTTCGAGCCGGACTTCGTCGGCTTCACGGTGCCGAACAAGTTCGTCGTCGGCTACGGCCTGGACTACGACGACGAGTACCGCCACCTGCCGCACATCGCCGTCTTGCCCGAACCGCCGCCGCTCCCGGGATGAGCCGAGCCGAAGCCGAACCGAAACGGCAGCGTGTTCGTGCCCCGGCCGGTGTCGTCCGGGTCGCGACCGGCCGTCGTGAACCCGACCGGTAACCCCGAACACCGGGGTATGGGTGGATCATTAGAGTGGAGGAGTCGCGTGGCCCGTCCGGCCCGGCCGGGTCAGTCGTCCCGGGGGCGGGGGCGGTCGGCCCAGTGATCGGGTTTAGGCCCGGCGACGACCACGCCTTTCTCGTGCCAGTTCAGGTACGCCCGCACGTCGCCGGTCGTGTACCGCAGGGTCAGCCCACAGCGGCGGCGGTCGCTCGTGTTCGCGTCGGACCCGTGGAGCAACAGGTCGGAGTGGATCGCGGCCTCGCCGGCCTTCAGTTCCACGAACACCGGCTCGCCGTACTTCTCCACGTCCGGCACGGTCTGGTTCAGCACGTTGCTGGCGTCCTGCTCGGTGAGCTTGTAGGTCAGGTGGCCCAGGACGTGCGTGCCGGGGATGTACTTCATGCAGGCGTTGTTCCGGTCGGCGTCGTCGATCGCCAGCCAGACGGTGACCGCCTTCGACGGCGTCAGCGGCCAGTAGCTCGCGTCCTGGTGCCAGCTCACCGTCTTGCCGTCACCGGGCAGTTTGCAGAAGAAGTGCGAGCCCCAGGCGATCACGCTCGGGCCGAGCAGGTCGGTCACGAGGGCCACCACCCGCGGGTTGGTCAGCACGTCCCAGACCCGGCCGTGCCGCAGGTGGGCGGAACTGATCGAGTAGCTGTCCTGCCCGGCGGCGAGGTATTGCTTCAACAGGCCGTCGAAGTACCTGCGCAGGTCGGCGATCTCCTCGTCGCTAAAGATGCGGAACGGCATGAGGTAGCCGTCGCGGTTGAAGCGGGCGATCTGCTCCGGGGTCAGGACCCGCGGCGCGGGATTGGTGCAGGGGTGGAACGACAGGTCGCGCGCCACGGCGGCGAGTTCGTCCTGGCCGGGGACGGCGGCGAAGGAGGTTGCGGGGTTCACGGCAGGCTCCGAGAGGTTTTGCGCAGAGATTATACGGCCGGGGTTGTTGAACGGTCGGCCGGGGTTGTTGAACGGTCGGCCGGGGTTGGTGAACGGTCGGCGGCGTCGGCTCAGCGCGGCGGTGCGGCCGAGGCGGGTGTCACCGGGCCGGGCCGGTTCGGTCGCGCCGCCGACTGCGTGGGCAGCATCGGCTCGATGCGGATGTTATCGAAGTAGGCCACGCCCACCCCGGTCAGGGCCAGCGTGACGGAGATCTGACCGCTCGGCGGTACCCGGCGGTAGAGGTAGAACGGCGTCCAGCGCGGCAAGTGGCTGACCCGGACGGCGAGCGGTTCACCGCCCACGTCGTCGTAGAAGAGTACGCCGTCGGCCGAGCCGATGATCGGCTGGGGAACCTTGATCCAACCGCTGACCCGGACGAGGCTACCCGGCGGCAGCTTGACGACCGGGCTGTCGACGGCCAGGAACGTGCGCTCGAGCGGGCTTTCGATGGCCGTGCCGCCCCGGCCCTCGCGGTCCTTGGTGGCCCGGTAGCGGACCTCCAGGCGGAGCAACGACTGACCGAGTTCGGGGGTCGGCGGGGTGTAGCCTTCGTCCGGCGTGGGGATCGGTCGGCCGGGGGCGAACGGCCCTCTGGGCGGTTCGGGAGCCTTGCGTGGTTCCGGTTTCTCCGCCAGCTGGGGGGCGGGAATGATGCCGGCGGCCACGTTCACCGGGTCGATGCTGCCGTAGCGGGCGGTCCAGCCGGGCAGCCCCGAGACGGGCACGCCGGCGGCCGGCACCTTCCCGTCGAATTCGAACCCGCCGTGCGGCAGCACGTTCGCCCCGAGGGTCGTGCCCTGCACCTCGTGGAACAGTTCCCAGTGCTTGGGCAGGCTGTAGAAGCTGACGGCATAAGGGCTGGCGGTCGGGGTCGAGAGCGTGGCGGTGGCCTGTTGCCAGTGGTCGAACATGATCACCCGCAGGGGCCGCAAGGCCCGCAGCGCGTCCTGGTAGGCCCGGTCGTAGAGTTCGTTGGCGAAGTGCCGGCGGGCGTCCTCGTGGAAGCGGACGGCTTGCTTGAAGAGCACGTCGGCCCCGCGGACCCGGACACCCTGGGCCGTGAGCCTGGCGTGCACGGCGGCGGTCTTCTCGTATTGCACGGCGGCCAGGTCGAGGGCCCAGCGGGCGGCTAAGCGGCCGTACTTCCGCGCGTAGTCCTGCCACCAGGCCACGAGCCCGGGCCGGTCGTTGGTGAAGACGATCGGGCAGACGAGGTCGAACTCGGTGATGACCAGCTCGGTGCCGCCGACCACCTTGCGGGTCTGCTGGGACAGGCACTCGACGCCGGCCGGCGTGATCCGCCAGGGGTCGGCCCCGTCGTGGACCAGGGGAACGACGACGGTCAGGGCGGGGATGGCACCCTGCGGCGGGACGAACTGGGTACCGGGACCGAACCAGATCGGCAGCAGCAGCGAGCCTCGCTCGCCGCGGAGCAGGGCGGCCTTGACGTTGGGGTTGTTGGTGTCGAGCCACTGGGTGCGTTCCCGGGCGGCCAGGACCACGGGGCTGAGCATGTCCATCTCGGCGTTGAGAATCGCCATGCCCTGGAGCCGGTCCCGGCCGTGGTGCGAGTCGGCCAGGAACTTGTCGGACCAGTAGCCGAGGCCGCGGCAGCCGCAGGCCAGGGCGATGTAGGCCATCAGGCGGACCTGCTCGGGGTGCGGGCCGATGGGGTCCGGGAACGGGTCGTGGGGGTCCTGTCCGATCACGTCGGTGATGTACCAGTCGGGCAGGTGGTTCTGCACCCAGGTCCAGAAGGTGGCCCGTTCGGCCGTGAGGGTCTTGCGCTGGGCGAGCCAGTCGCGGTACTTGGCCAGGTCGAGGTTGGTGAACAGGGGCCAGCGGTGGGCACCGACCACGTCGAGGTAACCGGAGTAGGCCTGGAAGCCGTCCCACAGGTCGGCCCCGCGGGGGCGGCGGGGGTCCTGGACTCGGATGATCTCGAAGGTCCGGGACACCTGGGGGGCCTGCTCGGAGGTGCGGCCGCCGCCCAGGTCCCAGAACAGCACGTCGGTGCTGCCGAACTTGCGCAGGACCGGTCCGAGTTCGTCGGCTACCGCGTTCACCCGCGCGGCCGGTTCGTCGTCCGTGTGGGCCGGGGCTAGCGGGACCGCCGGGATGACGAGCCAGCCCTCGCGGTTGGCGTCGTCCAGCAACTCGGACGGGGTGTCCGGGGGCAGCCAGATCGAGTCGAAGCCGGCCTGCCGCAGGACGTGTAGTGGTGTGCCGGTGTGGCGGATCGCGCGGAAGAAGAACGGCTTGCCGTCGACGAAGATCTGTCCGCCGCGCTGCTCGACCTGTCGGCCACGGGCCTGGCCGTCGCTACGGGGCTGCCTCGTCGGCACGCCGGGTGCCCCTGTCCCGCCTCCGGCTGTCGGGCCGGGCCGGGCCGCCGGCTGCACCGGGCCGATGTCCAGGTCGTCGATCCAGATCTCGGCCGTGCCGGGACCGGTGTACACGTTCAGCACCAGGCGATCGACGTAGGCCCCGGTCGTGTTCACGGCCCGGCCGACCTTCGCCTGCAGGACCGGCAGGTGCTTCCCGATCAGGTCGGGTACGCCTTCCAGCGTCAGCTTGTCCCACTGCCGCGTCTTCTCGTAGGTCTTGCCGACGATGAGCATGGTGAGCGCGGCCTGGGGGTTGGCAGGGTCCGGCTCTTTGGGGAAGACGACACGGGCGCGGAGCTGGACACCGGGCTTGGTCGCCTTCACCCAGACGCCGGCCGAGAGGATCTCTGACACCGGGGCCGGCGGGGTGTCATAGCAGTAGTGGATGAAGGCGGCGTCGCCGGTGGCCGCCTCGGCCGTCAACTTCAGGTGTTCGCTCGACGGCTGACTCTTGAACGAGAGCGTCGAGATGTCATGTTCGACTTCCTCGACCCGGACGTTGGCGTCGCCCCGGACCAGAACGGTATTGCGACCGCCGAAGCCGTGCCGGTGGATCTGCTCGGCCCGGACCGGTACGAGGACGAGTCCGACGGCAGAAGCGGCGATCACGGCGGCCACGGCCGCGGTCGAGCGGGTACGCATCGGGACGGCTTCCTCCCTCTTCCCCTCGCTGAGAACGGGTCCACCGGCCTATATCGCGGCGGCCGGGCGGGGGAAAGGCCAACCGGCACCACCTCAAGCTCCCCGCGGCGGCCGGCCGAGGTTAAAATGGGAACACACGGGGGGCGGTCCATGCCGTACAAACTCGTCGTCTGCGACTTCGACGGAACGTTGGTCGATTCCCTGTCGACGGCGGTCGGGATCTTCAACCGGCTGGCCCCCCAGTTGGGCTTACGGCCGGTGCTGGACATAGCCGCCGCTCGCTCCCTAACCACCCGGCAGTTCTTGCGGGAACATGGCGTGACGTTCTGGCGACTGCCCCGACTGGTGCGACGGTTCAAGGCCGCCGCCGCCGAGCAGGCCGACTCGCTTCGCATGGTCCCCGGACTGGCTGACGTCCTCGCCCGGATGCGCGCCGGCGGGGTGAAACTCGGCATCCTGTCTTCGAACTCCGAAGACAACATCCGCCGGGCACTGCGGGCCAACGGGGTGGAAAACCACTTCGCCTTCGTGGTCGGGTACCCGAAACTCTTCGGCAAGGCCAAGGCCCTGCGGCGGATCGTGCGGGGCGAGCGGCTCGAGAAGTGCGACGTGTTGTACGTCGGCGACGAGGTGCGGGACGTGGAGGCGGCCCACAAGGCCGGCGTGGCCGCCGTCGCCGTCACCTGGGGCTTCCACGACGAGGCGATCCTGCGGAGCAGCCGGCCCGATCACGTCGTAACCGAGCCGGCCGGTTTGCTCGCCCTGGTCGGCTGACTGCCACACTGCACGGGGGGACTTACGTCCCCCGCTCGGGAAGCGCTCACTTCAACCACTTGTCGGCAAAGTCGAGGTACACCTTCCAGTCGTCGGGCGTCATGGCGTGCTTGCCGGGGCGGATGAAGTACCCGAGCCGCTCGGCCGAGAGCTTGCCGCTTTCGGGCATCCTGGCAGCAACGACCGGCTTTTCCACGTCGTACAGTTCGTAGGCCGGGGCGGCGGCGGCCAGCACGTCGAACTGGCCGGACGGGTTGGCCCACAGGTCCTCCTCGGCGTTGGTCATAAGCACCGGCCGCGGCGCACAGAGGGCGACGAGGCAATTCTGGTCGAACGGCAGGCGGGTGGGGTCGTCCCCGAAGGCCGAGAAGTGACCGCAGAACCAGTGCGGGAACGCGGTGGTGATCCGCTTGACGGTCTCGGCCTTGGGGTTGTTGTGGCGGCTGGGGCCGGCCCCGCCGCAACCGGACTGGTGCGGGATGACCACGGCGAGGCGGTCGTCGAAGGCCCCGGCCAGTAGGGCCGTCTTACCGAGCCGGGAGTGGCCGACCACGGCGATCCGCTTGGGGTCGATGGCGGGGTCCGTGACGAGCCAGTCGACGCAGCGGTGGACGCCCCAGGCCCAGAAGGCGATGGTGGCGGTCTCGTCGCCGGGCGCGCCGCCGGGCCGCTCTGGGAGCGTGGCCCGCATCCCCTCCCGCACGTTCGGCCGGTCGGGCTGGATGTCACCGTTGTAGAAGGTGGCGACGGCGTAGCCCCGGCCCAGGGCCTGCTCGAAATCCCAGACGTTGGTGACCTTGCCGCGGCCCTCGGCCGTGGCCCGGTTGTTCTTGACGCCGGGGGTGCTGGCATAACACCAGTCGGGAGTAATGCGGACCCGCTCGTCGGCCACGAGGCAGTGGTTGCCCTGGAAGTTCGCCCCGACGAAGCACGGGGCCGGGGTCTTGCCGTTCGGCGTCACCACCAGCAGGTAGATCTTCGGCCACTCCGGCGGCCCGAAGGTGATCTCCACCTCGCGGAGCGTGCCCTTGCCGGCGAACGCCTTTGCGTCCTCGAACAGCACCTTGCCGGTCACCTTCTCGGGCCTGGCGGGGAAGCGGCCGTACATGTAGTACTCGAACAGCGCCTTCAGCTCGGGGCGACGCTTCGTCTCCCAGTCGGCTCGGGTGGTCACACGGCTGCCGTCGAGCATGACCAGAGGGTTCGGCATCTCGGGACGTTGTGGGAGTTTCTCGGGCGGCGGGAAGTCGGCCGGGGCAGTGACCGGGCTCACGGCGAAGGCTCCGAGGAGAATCAGGGACAGACGCATGCTAAGCCTCCGAAAGTCGATCGGGGGTGAGGTGGGACCGGGGATAGTGTCGCACATCCGGAGGCGTTAAGCGAGCGGCGACGGTCGATTCGCTCATCGCCTGTCAGTCAAGAATACACGGGAGACTGGACGTTCCCCGCTCGGGCTGAGGTCGCTAACGGCGAGCGGGTCATGTGAGTCCCGCAGGTAAGCCGTGAGACGAGCGGGGGAGGTCAGTCCCGCGTGCGGGCCGACGGGATTACTGGTGGGCGATGCCCAGTCGGTACAGCCAGTTGTGCCAGACGTGGCGGATCATGTAGCCGCGCATGTGACGGCGGATGTCCTCGAGGCTGGTCTCGCGGCCGTGGACGCGGTAGCGGAGCTTGTTCATCTCCGGTGTGCCGTGTTCCTGGAGTTGGGTCGTGGTCTTCTGGTCGGTGTGGACCCGGAAGGCCCCGAGGAAGCGTGGCAGGCGCACGAACTTCGCCCCCTGCTCGCGGAAGCGCAGGAGCAGGTCCCAGTCGAGGGCGAAGTGGAACGACTCGTCGATCCGGCCACCGACCTTGTCCCAGATCCGCCGCCGCCAGAAGAGCGTTTCCTGGGGCACATAGTCGGCCCAGACGAGCATCGTGTCGCTGTGACCGGGCAGGACCCAGCGGCCGATCTCGTAGCCGTCCGGGTCGATGATCACGCGGTGGCCGTAGACCACGTCGACGTCCGGGTTGCGGGCGAAGTAGTTGGCGACGGTGTTCAGGGTGCCGGGGAGGAGCAGGTCGTCGGAGTTCAGGTAGGCCATGATCTCGCCGCGGGTGGCGTGGGCGAAGCCGAGGTTGATGGCGTGGGCCTGGCCGTTGTCCTTGCGGGACTCGGCGTGGGTGAGTCGGTGGCGGTACTTCTCGATGATGGCGACCGACCCGTCGGTCGAACCGCCGTCCTGCACGACGTATTCGAGGTTGGGGTAGTTCTGGTCGAGTACGCTGCGGATGGTGGCCTCGAGGAAGCGGCCCTGCATGTAGGACGGGGTGACGATGGAGATGGCCGGCGGGTTGGGCGGCGGGCTGGTGCGGTGGTAGGAGGCCGGGACGCGGAGCGGGCAGGGCGGGTAGTGGACGAGTTTGTCGAGCCGGGCCCCGAGCAACTTCGCGACGATCCGCCGCAGCCGGCCCCGCACCGTCCGGTTGTGCAAGAACGTCTGCAGCTCGCCGATCTGGTGGCGGAGTGCCCGGAGTTCGTTCCGGAGTTCGGCGAGCACCAGGCCCGAGGGGGTGCTGGGGTCGGTCTGGGCCGTCGCGGCGGTCTTCGGCTCGGTCATCGCTCCTCCTGCGGTGGTGCTGAGGGAAGGGGTCGGCGTCAGGCGGCGGCGCTGGCACTAGCCCGGCGGGTGGCGAGGTACCAGGCGATCGTCTTCTCCAGCCCGACCTCCAGGCTCGTTTTGGCCTCGAAGCCGAGGAGTTCCTTGGCCCGTGTCACGTCGAGGCAGCGACGGGGCTGGCCGTCGGGCATGCTCGGGTCGAACCTCAGTTCCCCGCTGAAGCCGGTCTTCTCGGCGATCAAGCGGGCCAGGTCGCCGATGGAGATCTCGTGGCCCGAGCCGATGTTCACGGGGTCCGGGGTCTCGAGCACCTCGGCGGCGCGGACGAGGGCCTCGGCGGCGTCCTCGGCGTAGAGGAACTCGCGGGTCGGCCGGCCGGTGCCCCACACGGGCAACACCCGGTCGCCGCGCTCCTTGGCTTCCAGGCACTTGCGGATCAGGGCCGGGATGACGTGCGAACTCTCCAGGTCGAAGTTGTCACCGGGGCCGTACAGGTTCACCAGCAGGACGTTCACGCCGTTGAACCCGAACTCCTGCTTGTACGCCTGGAGTTGCGCCAGCAGCAGCTTCTTGGCCAGGCCGTAGGGGGCGTTCGTCTCCTCCGGGTAGCCGTTCCACAGGTCCGATTCCTTGAACGGGACCGGGGTGAACTTCGGGTAGGCACAGATGGTGCCGACCATCACGAACTTCTCGACCCCGAGGTTCCGCGACGCCTCGATCAGGTGCGTGCCCATGACGAGGTTCTGGTACAGGAAGGTGCCGGGGTGCTTGCGGTTGGCCCCGATGCCGCCGACCTTGGCGGCCAGGTGCAGGACGACCTGCGGCCGTTCCTTGTGCAGCAGTCGCAGCACGTCCGGCTCGCGGGTGAGGTCGTACTCGCGGGACCGCGGGGCGATGAGGTGGCGGCAGCCGATCTGCCGCAGGCGGGCGAGGACGTGCCCGCCCAGGAATCCCGACCCGCCCGTGACCAGGATCCGCTTGTTCTGAAGTTCCACGCTCGACTCCTTTCCCGCGTGTGCCGGCTGCCCCGACCAGTCAGCCCGGTGAGAGGCTGGCCCGAGCCGCCCACCGGACTCGTGGTCCCGGGGGTGAAGTCCCTGTCGGCCACCCGGCCGAAGCGCATCCGGTGCGGCGGCCTACGCGGCTGTCCCCGGTGAAGCGGACGTTTTCTACTCCTGGCGAGGCAACGGAGTCAACGCCAACCCCGCGGGCGGTCGAGGGGGTGGTCGTGTCGGTGGGCCGGTCGAGACGGGGCGTACTGCCCCAGGGCCTCGTGCGGGTCGGCGTCGAGGGGGTGGCCGTGTCGGTGAGCCGGTTGAGACGGTGACGGCTGGGGGCAGGGGGACGCGGTCGGCGGATTTTACTCCGACTTGATGCCGCGGAGGTGTTCGGTCGCCTCGCGGAGGACGGGCATGAGGAACAGGGCCGCCCCGACATGGGTGGCATCGACCCACAGGATCCTCGGCCGGCCGGCCGCTTCCCAGAGTGCTTGCGCCGCCTTCGGGGGCACGATGTCGTCCCGGCTGGCGCAGATCATGAGCAGGTTCTTCTCCTTCAGCCGCTTGGCATAGGTGATCGGGTCGACCGGGCCGATCAGGAGCTTGAGCGTCAGCTTGCCGCCGAGGGCGTCGACGATCGGCCGGTACGGCCTGGCCTTCGGGTGGTCGTAGTAGGCATCGACCAGGCCGCCGCCGGTCAGCAACAGGCACACGTTCTTGATGCGCGGTTCGTTGGCGGCGACGATCGCCCCGACCATGCTGCCGAGGCTGGTTCCTAGCACGCCGAGGTTCTTCGAGTCGAACTCCGGGCGGCTGGCGAGCCAGGCGACGGCGGCCCGGCAGTCGAGGACGGTCTGCTTCACCCCGTCGATCGTCTTGGGGATGTCGGTCGAGATCAGCCGGGTGTCGCCGTTCGGGGCCCGACGCGGGCCGTAGTGGGCCATGTACACGACCATGCCGGCCACCCCGTGTTGGGCCATCCACATGCACTCCCCGCGTGCCACCAGGGCATTACCCTGAAGGATGTCCAGCACGATGGCGGCCGGGAACGGCCCCTTGCCGGCCGGGAGGAACAGTTCGCAGTGGACGGTGTTGTTCTCGGGGACCTCCGTCTTCACCGGCGAAGGGAAGGTCAGGTCGTAGACCCGGACCCCCGTGTGCTTCAGGTCGTGTCGCAGCGACAGGCGGTAGGGGAAGTCGCGGGCCGGCATGCGGTAGCGCTCGGCGACCCCGGCGGACTCGTCGTCCCGGGGGTCGAAGCGGAAGGTGCCCGTCTCCTCGCGTCGGTCGGCCGCCGCCGCCGGCAGCGAGGCCAGGAACGCGAGGCAGAAACTGACCCGTTGGGCAACTCGGCTCATCATGGTCGATACCGATGTCGGAAACGGCCGGTCGGAAACAGCCGGGTTGAGACAAGATAATTCTACCCGAGCGGCACCGGGGTCGGAAGTTTCATGCCGGTTTCCGGGCCACGACGGTTCCGAACCGGCTCGGTTGCCGGCAAACCGCGACTATCCCGGTGGCGTTGTTTCGGTGGCGTTGTTTCGGTGACGCTCCCGGTGTTGCCCCCGGGCGTGACTCGGGCCATGATGAGGTGTCAGCCGTCACGAGGCCGTCGCGTGTACCGCTTTCCGTCACAGCGTGCCTTCAGCCTGGTCGAGTTGCTGGTGGTGCTGGCGATCATCGCCGTCGTGATCGGGCTGTTGCTGCCGGCGGTGCAGAGGGTCCGCGCTGCCGCCATCCGCACGGCCGACCAGAACAACCTTAAGCAGCTCGGCCTGGCGGTGCAGCACTACGCCGCGGCCCACGGCGTGTTGCCGCCGCTGCGTACCCGTGAGAACGGTCTGATACGCTGGTGGTTCGGGCTGTACGACACGGCCGATAACCTGGTCGATTTCCGCCCGGGACATCTGATGCCCTACCTGGAAAACAACCAGGCCGCCCTGCGAGTTCCGGCCAAGGCTCCGGGCAAGGTGTACCTGACCTACGACGGGGGCACCGGCGGGTACGGCTACAACTACCACTACCTGGCCCCCGTGCGGCCGCTGCCCGGCGGGGGGGAGGTGTGGGAGCGGGTCCGTCTCGAACACATCGCCAGCACCAGCCAGACGGTCTGCTTCGTGACCGCTGTTGCCGTCAGCACGCACTCGCCGCTCACCGGCGGCGTCGGCCTGGTCGAGGTCGGCGGGTCCGAGCCGCCGAGCCGACAAACCCCCACCGTTCACCATCGCTTCCACGGCGGTATCGCCAACGTCGTCTTCGTCGACGGGCACGTCGAGGGGCGAACCGATCGCACCCGCAACCCGCCCGCGCCCGGGGATTCGCCGGCGGTCGTGGCCCTGCGCGACCGGGAGCGGGTCTTCGACCTGGGAAGCACCGACGAACTCTGGGACCGGGACTGAGCGGCCCGCGGCCCGCGGCGAGCAGCGGTCGCGGTCAGTGGCCGGCAGCGGCCGATGAGCGTTGACCGGGGTGACGGTCAACTCGCCGGTCTGTTCGCGAGGTCCGCCGGTCCGGGCAGTATCACGCCGGGGCCGGCGCGGCTCGGTGGGCTTCGGCGATGGCGGCCTTCGCGATCTCGACCAGCTTATCGAACGTCTCGGGGTCGTGGATCGCCGTCTCGGACAGCGACTTGCGGTCCAGGGCGATCTGGGCCAGTTGCAGGCCGTGGATGAACTCGCTGTACCGCAGCCCGCGCATCCGGCAGGCGGCGTTGATGCGGACGATCCAGAGGCGGCGGAATTGCCGCTTCTTGGCCTTGCGGTCGCGGAAGGCGAACACCCGGGCGCGGATCAGGGTGATCTTGCCCTGCTTGTAGAGGTTGTGGCGACCGAGGCGGAACCCCTTGGTCAGTTTCCGCTGCCGCCGCCGCTTGGCCGCCGTCGTCTTCGGACTCCCCGCACGAACCATGACGCTGGTCCCTTAGCTGAGGTGAACGGAATGCTCCAGGAGCTTCACGCCGGGGTCACGAGACGCCCAGGGCGATCTTGTACTTCTTCTGCACCCTCGGGCGGTCGGCGATGATCCCGGCCCGGCGGAGCTGCCGGCTCCGCTTGGCCGTCATGTGCGCGTTCAGGTGGCGGCGGCCGACCTTGGCGTGCTTCAGCTTCCCGGTCCCGGTCACCTTGATCCGTTTCTTGACGCTCTTATTCGTCTTGTTCTTCGAGGCCATGTTCGTCGCTCCGTGCGGGGGAGCGGCCGGGCTGTCCCCACGGCCGACTTGCGGTCCCCCCGTCACCTCGGGGTTCAGGCCGGTCACCACGCACCCCAGTCGGGCGTGGCGAGGGCCTGCCGACGGCGTGGCGGAACTCGGGCCGTTGGCCCCCCGAGTTCCGGGCACGATTCGTCCGGCGGAAAGTGAAATCCTAGAAAGCCCCGGCGGCGGTGGGAAGGGCCGGACGGGCGAAAGGGTCAGACGTCCCGAATCCCAATCGCCATCGCCCCCGACCGACCCCGGGCCGTTGACCCCGCCGTCTTCGTCTGGGCTTGCGAATCGGTCCGCGCATGCGAGGGTTATGTGACCCGGCTCCACTCACTCGACCGGGTTCCGCAGGGTGCCGATGCCCGTGACGCTGATGCTCACGTCGTCACCCGGCCGCAGCGTGAACTCGTCGGGCGGGACGATGCCGGTGCCGGTGAGCAGCACGACCCCGTGGGGGAACTCGTTGTCGCGGAACAGCCACTCGACCAGGCTCTCGGGGGTGCGGGCCATCCGGGCCAGGGTCGTACTCCCCTCGAAGGCCGTCTGGCCGTCGCGAGTGATGACCAGACGGACCTCGACTTCCGCGAGCGGGGGCATGGCCGTGACCGGCGTGACGAGCGGCCCGATCGCGCACGACTGTTTGTAGATCTTGGCCTGCGGCAGGTATAGCGGGTTCTCGCCCTCGATGTCGCGGGCGCTCATGTCGTTGCCGATCGTGTAACCGACGATCCTCCCCGCCGGGGAGATGACCAGGGCCAGCTCCGGTTCGGGCACGCTCCAGCGGGAATCGGCTCGCACCCGGACCGGTCGGCCGGGGCCGACCACCCGCTCCGGTGTGGCCTTCAGGAAGAGTTCGGGACGGGCGGCGGTGTAGACCTTGTCGTAGAACGCGGCGGCACCCCGGCTCTCCTCCTCGCGGGCGATCTTGCTCCGCTGATAGGTCACGCCGGCGGCCCAGACCTCCTGGCGGTCGAGCGGGGCGAGCAGGAACTGATCGGCGAACGGCTCCGGCGCGAACCGGGGGTCGATGATCTCGCGGGCCGCCGCGACCGGGTCGGCGACGTTCAGCAGGTCGGCGAGGCTCGCGATGCTCGCTTCCCGGGCACGATCGAGCACATAAACGGTGCCGGACTCGACGGCCACGACCACGTCTCCCGTCGGGCGACGCATCTTCCCGAATTGCATCGGCTCTTCTCCCATCCGCACAGACTGGTTCTTGGGGCACGCTAGCGGCGTCATGCTAGCTAGCGGCGTCATGCTAGCTAGTGGCGTCATGCGTGTGGCGTCATGCTAGCTTGCGGTGTCACGCTCGTGGGGATGCGGTTCAAGGGGCACCCTTCCGGGGACGCGCTACCCCGCAGGGTACCGACCACGGTGCGGTTCCTCGGTAACGGCTCTGACCGTTCATGACCGTTGTATCGGGACGGTATCAGGACGGCGGTAAGCAGTCGCGGAGCAGGGCAACGGTCCGTTCCGGGTCGGCGGCGGCGGCCTCGATCCTGTCGGCGAGTTCGGGCGTGTAAGGAACGGCGGCACCGGGCGGGGGCGGGTCCGGGACGAGGCGGGCGACGAGGGCCGCCACCAGTTCGGCGATGCCCTGGCCGGTCTGAGCGGAAACCCCGAGTCCCGGCGGGGGTGAGGCGACCCGGTCGATCTTGTTCCAGACGACCAGCCCCGTGGCGGTTTCCCAGGGGTATTCGGTCGTCGGTTCGGAGGCGTCCCGGAGCCACACCACCAGGTCGGCCGTGGCCAACACCCGTTTAGCCCGGGCGATGCCCTCGGCTTCCAGGCCGTCGGCGTGCCGCAGCCCGGCGGTGTCGGTCAGTTCCACGGGCCAACCGTCGAGGGCCAGCGGGACGCTGACCACGTCCCGCGTCGTCCCGGCGACCTCGGAGACGATCGCCCGCTGGTAGCCGGCCAGGGCGTTCACCAGCGAACTCTTGCCGACGTTCGGCGGCCCGGCGATCACCACCTTCCAGGGGGTCACCAGGTGACGACCGACCGGGGCGTAGCGGGCCAATCCGGCCAGTCGGTCGCGGTCGCCCGTTTCCAGGATCGCCCGCACCGCCGAGTCGAAGGCCCCGTGGAGCTGGTCGAGCAGTATGGAGGCGGTCCGCAGGGTCGGGGCGCGGCTGAGCAGCCCGAGGAGCGAATGCGGCGGGGTCGGTCCGGCCTCGACACACCCGAGGGCCAGGAACTGTTCGATCACCCAGCGCACGACCCGTCGGCCGCCGTGGCAGTGGACTTCGACGGCCTGCGGGCCGGTACAGGCCAGGACGACCTCGTCGCCCGGACCTTCGCCGAGCCGGCCGAGCCAGACCGCGTGCGTCTCCGGGGACTCGGGCAGCGGCCGACCGGCGGGACGGAACAGGGCACGGACGCACTGCCAGGCCCGCGGGCCGGTCACCGCGATGGTGGCGATGGCCCCGGCACCGGGCGGGGTGAGTCGTGACACGCGGGTGTCACTCACGGCAGTGCCTCTGCCGACAGGCGAATCCCTTCGAGGGTGAGGGTGGGAAGCGTGTGGGTGCCGGCCACGAACTGGTTGCGGTATGAGTCGAGCAGGTGGTGTCCGCCGCCGGTGATGAACAACTCCGGTGGGGCCGGGCACCGCCGGGCGAACGCGGTCACCAGCCGGTCGACGCCGCCCTCCAGGGCCGCCGCGATGCCGAGGCGGATGGCATCGCCGGTGTTGCCGGCCGGCCGGTCCTCGGTCACCGGGCTGGCCGGGTCGATGAGCGGGAGTCGGGCGGTGAAGTCGCGAAGGGAACGGCCCATGAGCCGGGGGCCGGGGAGGATCGCCCCGCCGCGAAAGGTCCCGGTCGGGTCGATCAGGTTGACGGTCACGGCCGTGCCGACATCGACGGTGATGGCGGCCGTGCCGGGGGCGGTCAGTGCCCGGGCCGCCACGGCCCCGAGCAGTCGGTCGATGCCGACACCGGCCGGCTCCTCGACGCCCACGGCGATCGGCAACTGGCTATATTTCTCGAAGACGACGGCCCGGCCGCGGCCGGCCGACCAGGCCAGGAAGCGGTGCAGCGCGGGCGGGTTCACGCTCGCCACGGCCCACGTCCAGCCGGCGGCGGCGGCCGGCGGCGGCAGTCGCGCCGACCCGACCTCCCAGGCGGCCGGTTCATCGAGCGGTAACCGCAGTACCTCCGTGACCCGGCCGTCTCGACACAGCCCCCACTTCATCCGCGTGTTGCCGATGTCCACCACCACCTCAGGGGTCATCTCCCGGCTCCACCTGCTCCACCGGAGGGGGGGGTGATGTTCGGCACGGCTACGGTCTGAAAGTTCTCGGTGCGGATGGCGGCCTCGGTGGCGAACTCGACGCGCGGCGTGGGGCGGGCCGCCTCCTCGGCCTCGGCCCGTCGGATGTCCGCCAACATCCGGGTCAGGCGACCGACCAGTTGCGGGAGACCTTGGCCCGTGACGGCGGAGATCAGTAGCACCTCGCGGCCCAGGTCGGCAGCCAGGCGCGCCTGCACTTGCTCGGCCCCGGTCAGTTCGGCCTTGGAGACGCAGACCAGCTCGGGCTTCGTGTGCAGGGGCACGGTGTATTCGCGGAGTTCCTTGCGGATGCGGTGGTAGTTCTGGACCGGGTCGCTGCCGTCGCCGGGGAACGGCTCGACGAGGTGGACCAGGACCCGCGTGCGTTCGACGTGGCGGAGGAACTCGTGGCCCAGGCCGACGCCCTGGGAGGCCCCCTCGATCAGCCCCGGCAGGTCGGCCAGGACGAACGACACGTCACCGCCGCAGACGAGGCCCAGGTTGGGGTGCTTGGTGGTGAACGGGTAGGGGGCGATCTCGGGGGTCGCCCGGCTGAGGCGGGACAGCAGGGTCGACTTGCCGGCGTTCGGGAAGCCGACCAACCCGGCGTCGGCGATCATCTTGAGTTCCAGGACGATCCAGCGTTCCTCGCCGGCCTCGCCCGGCTCGAACTGGCGGGGGGTGCGGTTGGTGGCACTTTTGAAGTGGACGTTGCCTCGGCCGCCCCGGCCCCCCTTGGCGACCACGACCTGGGCCCCGACCTCGACCAGGTCTTTGAGGACGTGGCCGCGGTCACGGTCGCGGACGAGCGTGCCGGGTGGCACGAGCAGGACGATGTCCTCGGCATCGGCCCCGGCGCAGTTGGCGGCGGCCCCGGGCTTGCCGTTGCCGGCCCGCCAGTGTTTTTTCATGGTCAGCCCGGCCAGGTCATCGACGTTCGGATCGACCCGGACGATGACCGACCCGCCGCGGCCGCCGTCGCCGCCGTCCGGCCCGCCCTTGGGCACGTACTTCTCGCGTCGGAAGGTGGCGGCTCCCCGGCCCCCGTCCCCGCCCTTGACGAACAGTTCCACGCGATCGACGAACATGCACGGCCTCCTCGCGGCTACGCCCCATTCTACATCCGCTTCGGGGTTGGGAAGCGGCGTCGGTGCCGGGGTTCGGGAGCTACATCCGCTCCACGGTGCGGATGCCGAGCAGGTCGAGGGCCTGCCGGATGACGCGGGCGACCAGATCGACGAGCAGCAGGCGGCTGTCGCGGAGTTCGGGCGTCTCGGCCTTGAGCACCGGGCAGTTCTCGTAAAAGACGCTGGCGGTCTTCGCCAGTTCCCACAGGTAGGCGGTGATCAGGTGCGGGGAGTAATCGGCGGCGGCGGCCTCGACGGCCTCGGGGAAGCGGAGCAGTTGCAAGACCAAGGCCCGTTCGGTCGGGTGCGTTAGCCGGACCGGCGGCGGGTCGGTGCGGTAGCGGGCCTCGTCCACGCCCCCCTCGCGGAGGATGCTGCGGTAGCGGGCGTAGGCATACTGCATGTACGTCGCCGTGTTGCCGACCGTGGCGGTCATCTTGTCCAGGTCGAAGACGTAGTCGCTGGTGCGGTTCTGGCTCAGGTCGGCGTATTTGACGGCCCCCACGCCGACCGCCTCGGCGATGTCCCGCTTCTCGGCGTCGCTGAGGACCGGGACGTCGTGGCCGTGGGCCCGGCGGTCGGCGGCACTGGCCTCGTACTTCTCGAGGCTCAGTCTGGCCGCCTCGTCCAGGAGCGACCCCAACTCGATCGCGCCGCCCTTGCGGGTGCTGAAGATCTTGCGGTCCTTGCCGAGTACCGACCCGAATCGGACGTGCTGGAACTCGACGTGGCCGTAACCCCAGCGGCGGGCCTGGGCGAAGACGGTCTTGAAGTGCAGGGCCTGCGGCGAGCCGACGACGTACAGGATGGCGTCCGGTTGCCAGGTCTCGACGCGGTAGCGGATGGTGGCCAGGTCGGTGGTCGTGTAGGTGAAGGCACCGTCCCGCTTGCGGATGATGGCCGGCGGCTCCTCCTTCTTCAGTTCCTCGTCGGTCCTGGGGACGACGCCCCGGGCGTTGGGAATGACGACGGCCCCCTGGCTCTCGAAGGCGATGCCCTTGGCCAGCATGTCGTCCACGACCGCCGCCAGCATCGGGTTATAGAAGCTCTCGCCGAGGGCGTGGTCGATCCTCACCCCGAGTCGTGTGTAGATCGGTTCGAGCATGGCCAGGCAGGCCGGCATGAAGCGTCGCCAGAGTTCCCGGTTCTCCGGGTCTCCGGCGTGGAGCTTGGCGGTTTCCAGGCGGCAGGCGGTCATGACGGGGTTGTCGCCGGCCGCGTCCTCGTCTTCGCCTTCGGCCAGTTTCGCCAGGTTGCGGACGTGGACGTAGAGGCGGGCCAACTCGCGGACCGGGTCGGCGGCGAAGGCCGTCTCGTCCCGGTAATTCTTGTAGCCGTACAGCAGGATGCCGAACTGCGTGCCCCAGTCGCCGAGGTGGTTGTCGCCGATGACGGTGTGGCCCAGGAACCGCAGGATGCGGACCAACGAGTCGCCGATGATCGTGCTACGCAGGTGGCCGACGTGCAGCGGCTTGGCGACGTTCGGCCCGCTGTAGTCGATGACGAACTTGCGGGGCACGGCGGCCGGGGGCACGCCCAGGCGTGGGTCGCCGGCGACTTGCCGGACCGTCCTCTGCAGGAAGGCGTCGCTGAGGCGGACGTTAATGAAGCCCGGCCCGGCGACGGTCGGCGGCCCGATGCTGTCGGTGGCGGCGAGTCGGGCCACCGCCTCGCTCGCCACCTCCGCGGGCTTACGGCCGAGCAGCTTGGCCAGACCCATGGCGAAGTTCGCCTGGTAGTCGCCGTGCTCGCTGTTGTGGGCCGGCTTGATGGCGGCGAGGTAGTCGGCGGCCTTCGCCGGGTCGGGTACCAGCTCGGCCAGCACCGGGGCGAACAGCGAGCGGACGTGGTGCAGCAGGTTCATCGGTCGTCCCCCAATCGGCGTCCGGGGCCGGGGCCGTCGACCCCGGGGGCACCTTCGTAACCTCGGTACGCCAGCTCAGTACGCCCGGGCGAAGACGACGCGGCGGGCCGACGGTTTGCCCGTGAAGATGCACGTCCCCGGCTCCTGAGGGCCGTCGAACGGCAGGCAGCGGATCGTGGCCTTGAACTCCTTCTGCACCCGCTCCTCCGTTTCCCGGCTGCCGTCCCAGTGGGCGTACACGAACTTCAGGGCCTCGACCGGCAGCTCCTCGTGCTCGTCCCGTTCGGGGAAGAAGTCGCGGAACTCCTCGAGCGTGTTCGCCGTCACCGTGCGGCTGTCGCGGTACTTCTTGGCCCGGTCGTAGAGGGACTTCTGGATGTCGCGGAGGACGGCCTCGATGTGCGCCGCGGCACCGGCCAGGGGTACGCCGAACTGCTTACCTTCCTTGCCGGGCACGTCCCGCCGGGCCACCGCACATGACTGCTTCTCGATGTCCTTCGGCCCGATCTCGACCCGCACCGGCACGCCCCGCACCTCGTACTCGGCGTAGCGGAAGCCCGGTTGCTTGTCGAACGTCGTGTCGATCTTCACGGCGATCGGCTCGTAGCCGAAGAACTCGTCGCGGGGCCGGTCGCGGAGTTCCTTCGCCAGCTTCTCGGCGGCTTCGAGGCACGGCCTGCGCTCGGCGTCGTTCTTGCCCAGAGGCACGATGACGACGTGGAGCGGGGCCAGCCGCGGCGGTACGATCAGGCCGTTGTCGTCGGAGTGCGTCATGATCAGGCCGCCGATCAGCCGCGTGCTCACCCCCCAACTGGTGGCCCAGGCGTATTCCTCCTTGTTCTGTTCGTTTTTGAACGTCACGTCGAAGGCCCTGGCGAAGTTCTGCCCCAGGAAGTGGCTGGTGCCGGCCTGCAGGGCCTTGCCGTCCTGCATCATCGCCTCGATGCAGAGCGTGTAGACGGCACCGGGGAACTTCTGGCCGTCGGACTTCGGGCCGACCAGGACCGGCATGGCCATGAACTCCTCGGCAAACTTCTGGTAGACGCGGACCATCTGCAGCGTCTCGGCCTCGGCTTCCTGCGCGGTGGCGTGGGCGGTGTGGCCCTCCTGCCAGAGGAACTCGGCCGTGCGCAAGAACAGCCGCGTCCGCATCTCCCAGCGCACGACGTTGGCCCACTGGTTGACCAGGATCGGCAGGTCACGGTAGCTCTGGATCCACTTCTTGTAGGTGTTCCAGATGATCGTCTCGGAGGTCGGCCGCACGACCAGAGGCTCTTCCAGCTTCGCCTCGGGATCGACGTGCAGGGGCTTGCCCGGCTCGGCCTTCAGGCGGTAGTGCGTGACCACCGCGCACTCCTTGGCGAAGCCCTCGGCCATCTGCTCCTCCTTGGCCAGGTAGCTCAGGGGGATGAAGAGCGGGAAGTAGGCGTTCACGTGCCCGGTGTCCTTGAACAGCCGGTCCAGGCCCCGCTGCATCTTCTCCCAGAGGGCGTAGCCGGTCGGCTTGATGACCATGCAGCCGCGGACGTCGGAGTTGTCGGCCAGCCCGGCCTCCTTGACCACGTCCAGATACCACTGGGGATAGTTCTTGGCGCGCGGCGTGATGGCGTCGGCCATGAGCGACTCCGAGCAACGACAAAGGGCGGAAACGCGGGCCGGGGGTCTTCGCCCCCGGTGCCGCCGCATGGAGCAGGATTATAGGAACGGACACGCGACCGGGCGGGAGGTGACGATGCCGCCGCGGCCCGACGCGACGACCAGCCCGTCACGAGCGGCCTGTGACGAGCGGCCTGTGACGAGCGGTACTACGACGATCAGCCCTGTGACGATCGACCTGTGACGTTCAGCACTGTACTGTACCGGTGTCCGTATCAATACTGCGCGGACGTGGTCCCGCCGAGCGTCCGGCTGGCGTCGATCAGGATCAAGCAAGCATACTCTCCCGTCTCCAACTCGAGCCGGACTTCGGTCGGCCGGGAGGCCTGCCTCAAATCGAGGACGACCCCCCGCTCCATCCGCAGCGGGCCGGGGGTGGAGACCTTGCTGGTATGGGTCCGTGTCGTCTGGGTCACGGTCGTGACGGCGGCCTGCGGGATGGCCAGCAGTTGGGTCGCAGCCGGCTCGGCGACTTCCAAGGCGATGGTCACCTGGTTACCGGTCACCGTCTCGGGTGCGGGCGGGTAAGGCGGGGGCGGCGGGGGCGGCGGATCGTCCTCGCAGCACGTCACCGGAACTCGGATCGGTGGATTCGGGACGACGTTGACCGGCTCGATGCTGTGTGAGGCCGTCTGTCCGTCCGGGCAGGTCAGATATGCGGTCAGGACGTAACCGTTGGCAACCGCGACCCCCTGGAACGTCGCTTCCCACCGGCCGGCTTGGCCCTGACAGCAGCGGATTTGGTTCGCCGGGATGTTGTTGCCGTTCAGGGTCAGCACGACGGCGGTCACCGGGCAGGCCTGGCGGGACGGTACCGGCACCTCAGGCTGGGGCCGCTTCGCCTCGGAACCACAGTCGTAAGTCCCGCAGACGATGAAGTTCGGCCCCAACGTCGCGCCCGGAGCCGGGAAGGTGATCGTGATCGCAGCGGGCATAGGGGCTTCCTTGTAGCGTGGCTTACGGTTTCGGGTGAGGGGTGACGACGACGTTGCGAAGGCAGACGGAGCTATTCAGCACCCAGATGCCGAACGGGGAGCGAGACTGCCACGCGGGCGGCTGCGACCGCACCAGGAAGGGGTTGTTCGGATTGTTGGGCACGATCTGCAGGAACGTTCCCGAACTGTCCCGCTCCAGACGAGCGACCTCCAGGTCCTGCTCGTCGGGTTCCCCCGCCCACAACACCTGGATCAGGTCGGGGGCGACCCGCGCGGTGATGCGTCGCCACGGCCCGGGTCGGGATTCGAGCAGGGGTATCTCCAGTCCCGCGAACTGGAGCGAGTGTGTCAGCAGCAGCCCTTGATTCGGCTGTTGCTTCCAGAGGGTTTCCATGACCTGGAACTGAGCGGCACCCGGGGGCGGTTTGGCCGACTTGTGAAAGTCCCGGAACACGGCCGCGTAGATGAACTCCTGCGAGGTGGGGTCGGGGTTCGGCTGCCGGCCGAAGTACAGGCCGCAACACCCTTCCAGTCCCCGACCCAGGATGTTGATCATTCGCACCTCGGCCGACACGCTATACTGCTCGATCCCGGGGTCGTCGAGGAGTTCGAGCAGGACGTGCTCGTTCGTCTGGAAGTAGCAGGACTTGTCCCCCGTCGGGGAGTTGCCGAAGTTGGCCGTGCCCAGGTACCACTGGTGCCAGCGGGGCTGGCCGGTCTGCCCGATGAGCACGGCGGGTTTACCGGCAGCGAGTTCGGCCCGGATCTGGTCGCGCGGGTCCTGTGGGGCTTTCGGCCCGTCTCCGCTGGCGGGGAGTTTGGCGGCGGCGACGACCAGGCCGATGGTCGCTAGCAGCGCGACGGCTGCCGTGGCCAGGCCGGTGGCGTGTTGCCGGACCCAGCGTCGCAAGCGGCGGCTGTGGGTCAACGGCGGTGCGGACGGTGCCTGACCGGCCAGGAAACGTTCCAGGTCCTGGGCCAGGGCCTCGGCACTGGGGTAACGGTCCTCCGGCTTCTTCTCCAGGCACTTCAGACAGATCGCTTCCAGCTCGAGCGGCACCTCGGGTCGGATCGACCGGGGCCGCTTCGGGGGGGATTGCACGATGCGAAGCAAGGCGTCCTCGTGTCCGTGGAACGGAGGCTGACCGGTGAGGAGGTGGTACAAGGTCGCCCCGAGTCCGTAGACATCGGCACGGGCGTCGAGCGAACCCCGGCGGGTCTGCTCGGGCGGCATGTAATACGGGGTGCCCAGCGGACCGGAGCCGGTGGTGAGTTCGTAGTCCAGGTCGGTCCGTTTGGCCAGGCCGAAGTCGGAAAGCCGCGGGCTGCCGCTCTCGTCGAGCAGGATGTTGCTGGGTTTGATGTCGCGGTGCACGATGTGGGCCTGGTGGGCGGCGTGGACGGCACGCGCCACGGTGGCGATGACCCGGGCGGCCCGATCGGCCGGGAACAGACCGGCCCGCGCGAGTTCCTGGGCGAGCGACCCGCCGCTCAGGTACTCCATGGTGAAGTAGGGGATCGCCCGGTGGAAGTCATGGCCCAGAACACGGACGATGTGGGGGTGGTCGAGTCGGGCCAAAGCCCGCACCTCATTAAGGAACCGCTCGTAGCAGTTCTGACTCCCGGCCGAGCGAAGGAACTTCATGGCCACGAGACGGTCGGCGGCGGTGTCGCGAACCAGGTAGACATCGCCCATGCCGCCGTTGCCCAGGGTGCGGACGTACTCGTACCCGAGCGGCAGCAGTGTGGCCAGCGAAGGGACGGGCTGCGGCGGTGGCTCGAACGCCGATACCGGTGGCGGCGTGACGGTGGCGACCGCCGGTCGTGCCGGTAACGAAGCGGTGGGTGTATCATCAACCGCTGCCGACGGTCGGCCCGACGGTTTGCGGACCCGCACTGCCGGGCGTCGGGGAATCGTGTCACCGGCCGCCATACAGGTGGGGCACAGGCCGCCGGTCGATTCGCTCGTAAGCGGTCGGGCGCACCGGACACAAGAACTCGAAGCGGTCATGGCTGGCCCTCGAGGTCGGCTCTCGCCATCAAAATCTGAGAGCAGTCTACCCGTCTCGATTCAATCCCACAACTAGATTTCGTCAGTAGCCATTATGGAATCTTTCATGAGATGACGGCTCGAACGTCCGATCCGTTGGAATATCCTGGAACACCCCGCCTGTTACCTGTGGGGGCGGGCCGGGGGCCCTCAGTAGTCCAACCCTGAGCGCACAGCCGTGTACGCGACGCCGCTCGGCACGTCTCCGCTCACTGCGTCTCCGCTCACTGCGTCGCCGCTCAGCTCGCACGCCCTCACCGCTCGGGCCGTAACACCAGCCGGTAACCGAAGTTCATCCCGCCCAGGTCGTGGGCCTCGATCACCCCGACGAAATAGGGGCCGTCTGCGGGCAGGGTGACGACGAGGACCGGGTCCGGCGTGCCGGCGGTGTCGTCGGCCGCGTCGAGCACCCGCTTGCGGGCGTCATACACGGTAACCAGGGCATCGACCGGCGAGCCGTACCGGGCCGCCTGCACCTCGACCCGCCACTTCTCGCCCTTCTTGCCGTCGAAGCGGAAGACGTCCACGTCGCGTTCGGACCTGATGGTCGCCTCGACGGCACACGGCACCGTGACCGGTTGGGCCTGGTCGAAACCGTCGTTCGGTTCCTTCTCGGCCTCGGCCGTCAAATCGTCCCTGAGCAGCAGCCGGTAGGCGTTCGACTCCCCCGCCGGGGACACGGCGGTCAGCGTCACCGTGCCGGGCCTGGCGTCACGGGGAAGTTCGAGTTCGATCTCGGCCTCCGAATCGCCCACCCGATCGACCGGGTAGTTCCCCGGCGGGGTGACGACCCGCGCGGCCAACACCTTCGCCTTACCGTCGGCACCGGACACCGTCACGTCCTTCACGCCCGCCAGGTTCTTCCCCCGTAGCGCGACCTTCTGCTTCTCGCCCGCTCGGACCACGAGCGGCACGGCGTACAGCACCCGCGGGGCATCTTTCTTGGCCGGCGGCTGCTTCTGCGGCGAAGCGGCACTCGGCACGGACGCGAGCACGGCCAGGCCGAGTATCACCGCCGGGCCGAGTATACCGAGGACACACAGGCGTGACATGAACGATCTCCGGGTGTCGGGGCGGGCGGTCGAAGTCGCTGGCGGCCGCGCCGCGTCGGGTCGTAGAATCCCTGGGTCCGCTCAACACGCATCGACCCGGCCGTGACCGGGTAGCCCATTATGCCCCGTTACCTCGTCGGAATCGACCTCGGCACCACGAATATCGCGGTCGCTTACGTGGACACGGCGAGCAGGCCGGCGGGCGGCCCGAGGCTGCACACGTTCAACATTCCTCAGGTCGTGGCCGTCGGGCAGGTGCAGGAATTGCCCCTTCTGCCGTCGTTCCTGTACCTCCCGGGGCCGCACGACCTGGCCCCCGGCTCGATCGATCTGCCCTGGAAGAAGAACCCGCCCGACACCTGCGGCGTCTTCGCCCGCAACCACGGGGCGAAGGTTCCCGGCCGCCTGGTGACCAGTGCCAAGTCGTGGCTGTGTCACCCCGGGGTCGACCGCACCGCCCCGCTCTTGCCCTGGGCCGCCCCCCCCGACGTGCCGCGACTCTCCCCCCTGGAAGTCAGTGCCCGCTACCTGCGGCACCTCGTCGACGCCTGGAACGCCGTCCCCGACCGCCGACCCGACGACTACCTGGAAGCGCAGGACGTGGTGATCACGGTCCCGGCGTCGTTCGACGACGTGGCCCGCAACCTGACCGTCGAGGCCGCCCGGCTGGCCGGACTGAAGAACGTCACGCTCCTGGAGGAACCCCAGGCCGCCTTCTATGCCTGGCTCGGCACCCACTCCGCCGCCGAGGCCGGCATGCTCAAGCCCGGCATGCGCTGCCTGGTCGTCGACGTCGGCGGCGGTACGTCCGACTTCAGCCTGATCCGGGCCGGGGAGGAAAAGGGCGAACTGACCTTCCTTCGGGAAGCGGTCGGGGATCACTTGCTGCTCGGCGGCGACAACATGGACCTGGCCCTGGCCAAGGCGGTCGAGGCCAGGTTGCCCGCCGGCAGGCTCGACGCCGGCCAGTTCGGGGCGCTGGTGCAGGCCTGCCGTTCAGCCAAGGAAGCCCTGCTCGCCAGCCCGCCGCCGCCCAGCTATCCCGTCACCGTCATGGGCAAGGGCCGGGCCGTCGTGGGCGGTACCGTCTCGGTCAACCTGACCCCGGACGAGGTGACCGCCACCCTCTTCGACGGCTTCTTCCCCCTGACCCCCTTCGAGGCCGAGCCGGCCCGCGCCAGCCGCAGCGGCTTGCAGGAGATGGGGCTACCTTACGTCCACGACCCGGCCATCAGCCGGCACCTCGCCGCGTTCCTGCGGCAGCACCTCGGCGCGACCGGGAGCGGCCCCCCGCCGATCGACGCCGTCCTCTTCAACGGCGGCGTGTTCCAGCCCGAAGTGCTGCGGCAACGGGTCGTCGACGTCTTGCGGTCCTGGTTCCAAGGCGGCGGCCGGCCCTGGAACCCGCTCATCCTGACTAGCCCCTCGCTCGACCTGGCCGTGTCGTGGGGCGCGGCCTACTTCGCCTGGCTCCGGTACACCGGCGGGCGACGCATCGGCGGCGGCATCCCCCGCTCCTACTACATCGCCGTGGAGACCGAACCACGCCCCGTGCCGGGAGAGTCGGCCGCGGGTTCGGTTCCCGGCTCGGCCTCCGGCTCGGCCCCCGAAGCGGCCCCCGAAGCGGCCCCCGGCGCGGCCCCCGGCTCGGCCCCCGAGGCCGTGAGTCGTTCGACCGCGGGTCCAGGCCCCGGTGCGGCCCCCGGCCTGTCCGTCCTGTGCGTCATACCCCGCCGGATGCAGGAGGGCGACGAGGTCCGCATGGCCGAGCCGGTGCTGCAACTGGCCCTCGGCGAGCCGGTGCTCTTCCCGCTCTACACCTCGACGGTCCGTGGTGACGACAGACCCGGTCAGGTCCTGCGTCTGCCCCCGGAGTCGCTGCTCCGACTGCCGCCGCTGCACACCGTCCTGCGGGGTGGCAAGCGGGCCGGCACGAAGCGGGTGCCCGTGACCCTGGCCGCCCGGTGTACCGAGATCGGCACCCTGGAGCTGTACTGCGAGTCGAAGGAAGGGAACCGCTGGCGACTGGAGTTCAACGTCCGCGACGTCCTGCGGGAGCCGAACCGCGACGAGCCGGACGACCGTGACGGGGCCGCCGCCGTCATCGACGTCTTCCCCGAGGAGAAGGTGCAGGCCGCCGGCGCGCTGATCCGCTCGGTCTTCGCGGAGGCCCGACCGGCTGACACCCCGCCCCCGCCCGCGCCGGCCGAGCTACCGAAGTTCCTCGAAACGGTCCTCGAAGCGCCCCGCTCCGACTGGCCCACCGGGCTGTGTCGCCGGCTCTGGCAGTTCCTCGAGGAGACGGCCGCCGGCCGCGGGCGATCTCCCGGGCACCTGTCCCGCTGGTACAACCTGACCGGCTTCGTACTGCGGCCCGGCTTCGGTGACCCGCTGGACCGTTACCGCGTCGAGGCGCTGTGGAAACTCATCACGGCGGCCGCGAGTGCCCCGGCGGCGGTCGGCGGTGCCGGCAAGAAGGTCACCACCGTGCCCGAGGGCGGGGCCGATTACTGGATCATGTGGCGGCGGGTGAGCGGCGGGCTGAACGCGGCCCTGCAACAGGCCTTGTTCAGCCGCTTGCGGCCGGTCCTGCTCCCCGCCAAGGGCAAGGCCTTCTCCCGGCCCCCGGCCAACGAGTACGCCGAGATGTGGCGGGCCGCCGCCAGCCTCGAACGACTCGACGCCCGCACCAAGGAGAGCCTCGGCCACGCCGTCCTGAAAGACTGCAAGAAAAGCCCCGTGCCCACCTACGCCTTCTGGGCCTTGACCCGGCTCGGGACGCGGGTGCAACTCTACGGCCCGCTGAACTCCGTGGTCCACCCGGACGTCGTGGAACAGTGGGTCGAGGACCTGTTGTCCTTCGTGCCGGGCAACGACAGCGAGAGGAACGGTTGGCTGTTCTGCCTGTCGCAACTCGTCCGCCTGAGCGGCCTGCGGGCCGTGGACGTGAGCGACGCGACCCGCGAGCGGGTGCGGGCCGTCCTGCGGTCGCACCCCTGCCCGCCGGCCTGGGGCCGGATGGTCGAGGAGGTGGTGACCGATGGAGGGGAGGAGACGGCCAAGCTGTTCGGCGAGAGCCTGCCGATCGGTCTACGCTTGTCGTGCGGTTGACACCGGGCGGGGCCGGTCCTCGGTCAGTGGCCGTACCGCGGCAGTGTGACGCGGAACGTCGTCCCCTTGCCGAGCGAACTGGCGACGCGGACCTGCCCCTTCATGGCCTGTACCAGGTGCTTGACGATCGACAGTCCCAGCCCGGTGCCGCCCACGGACCGGCTGCGGGCCTTATCGACCCGGTAGAACCGCTCGAAGACGCGGGGCAGGTCCTCGTCGGGAATGCCGATGCCGGTGTCGGCCACCTCGAAGTGGGCGGTGTCGCCGGAGGCACCCCAGCGGACCGTGATCCGCCCGCCGTTGGGGGTGTACTTGATGGCGTTATCGACCAGGTTGTCCATCACCTGCCGCAGGGCGTCGGCGTCGGCCCAGACGTAGACCTCGCCGGTCGAGTCGGTGGGCGGCCGCTCCACCATCGTCAACGTCTTCGACTCGGCCCGGGCGTGGTGCCGTTCCACGCAATCGGTGATGGCCCGGCCCAGCGGTACGCTCTGCGGTTCAAGCCCGAGCTGCCCGGCCTCGATGCGGGCCAGGCTCAGCAGGTCCTGAATGAGTGCCTCCAGGCGGTCGGCCTCGCGCGTCACCTGGGCCAGGAACAGGCTGCGGGCCTCGGGGTCCTCGGCGGCCCCGTCGGCCAGGGTCTCGATGGTCGACTTGATGACCGCCAGCGGCGTCTTCAGTTCGTGCGAGACGTTGGCGACGAATTCCTGTCGCAGCTTCTCGGTCTGCTTGTGTTCGGTGGTGTCGTTCAGCACGACGACGGCCCCCGGCATGCCGGAGCCGGGGAACCGCGACACGTACACGGAGATCGTCCGCGACGGCGGCCCCTTCCACTCGAACTCGCCCCGGTGCGGCTCGCTGCCGGACAGCCCCTGCTCGATGATGGCGCGGAACTCCGGCTGGAGCACGACCTCGCACAACTCCCGCTTGACCACCCGGTTGGCGTCGAACCCCAGGAGCACCCCCGCCCGCTCGTTGGCGAAGACGATCTGCCGGTGGTCGTCGATGGCGATCACGCCCTCGACCATGCCCGAGAGGATGGCCCGCAGTTGCTCGCGGTCGTGCTCGAGCAGGTCGAACATCGCCGCCAGTCGGCTGCTCATGGCGTTCATCGTCTCCGCCAGGCTGACGTGCTCGCCGTGTCCGGACACCCGGATCTTGTGACCGAAGTCGCCTTCGGCCAACCGTCGGGCCCCCTCGTTCAGTTCGTCCATCGGTCGGGCCAGCCGCCTAGCCAGCACGCACGACGCCGCCACCGCCACCAGCAGCACCGCCGCGATCGCCGCCGCCACCTCCTGAAACAGGTTCCAGAACACGTCCTCGGCCCGGATATAGATCACCAATCCGACTAACCCGACGGCGGTGATGACGAGAAGTAAGTATGAGGAGAAAAGACGCCAGAACATTCGGATCGACGGGGTGAATTCGCGGTACTGAATTCGTGTTTATCCGGGGAGGGTGCCGAAACCCGGTCGGGCAAGATGATTATACCAGCGTATGTTTCTACCGTGTGTGATCGACGGGGGATGTGTAAAAGTCGCATGAAAAAGACCCGTTTGCCGTTGCGACCGGCTTGCGGTTGCGACCCGCTCGTCGTCGCCCGCCAGCCTACGACCGGACCAGCCGGGCTTGTCAGTGCGGTGGATTCGGCGATATAAAACGGTTCTTCGGCATGCACGTTGCGAGGCCGGCTCTCGCGCGACCCGCCGACGCGCGGCAAGACCCCGGCCGATGGTTGGTTCTGGTGCCGAGCCCCCGATCCGGTCGACGCGGAACGAACCTGAACCGGGTCGCGCCGCGCGTCAGGCTGGCGAGCCGCCGGGGCCGGCCCGTGGAGAGTGACCCGTGACGACGACGGAACCCCTGATCGATTTGCGTGCCCTTTTGGTCGAGCGTGAGGACTTCGAGGGGGGCATGGTGTCCCGGCTCCGCGAGGGGCTGGCCCAGGGCGGCAACCAGGTCCGCACCCTCAAGGAGATCACCGACATCCTGCTGAAGCGCCTGGCCGTCGCCGCCGCACCGCAACAGAAGAAGCTCCACCTCAAGCTCGGGGTCGCCTTCTACTTCCTGGGGCACATCCGCACGGCCATCGAACACCTGGAGAAGGCGGAAGGCCCGCTGGCCGCCTTCTACCTCGGGCAGGCCCACACCTACCTCGGGCAGGCCCGCGCCTACGCCGACGACGACGACACCGACACCACCGACCACTTCGCCGCCGCCGCCAAGGCCTTCGACCGGGCCGAAAAGAGCGGCTACGCCGCCCAGCAGGTCCAGCTCCAGAAGGCCGGCGTCTTCCGCCTGCAGGGCCAGCTCGGCGAGGCCAAGGCGATCCTGACCAGGCTCAAGGACACAGCCGCCCACAACGCCGAGTACTACTACCAGGAAGGGGCACTGGCCGAGGTCGAGGGCGACCTGGTCCGGGCCGCCAAGTTCTACACCCGGGCCGTCGAACTCGACCCCCGCCACGCCGCCGCCCTGTTCCGCCTGGGCTTCCTCAACGACCTGCAGGGCAACGACCAGGAGGCGATCGGCTACTACGAGAAGTGCCTCAAGTACCCGCCGGTCGGCAAGGGCGTCCTGTATAACCTCGGCATCCTCTACGAGGACCTCGAGCAGTACGACAAGGCCACGGAGTGCTTCCGCCGCCTGTGCAAGGCCGACCCGCGGGACGAACGGGCCAAGCTCTTCGTCAAGGACGCCGAGGCCTCACTGTCGATGTACTACAGCCCCGAGGAGGAGCAGCACAACCAGGCGTTCCGCCAGGTCATGGAGATCCCGATCACCGACTTCGAGCTGTCGGTCCGCAGCCGCAACTGCCTGAAGCGGATGAACATCCGCACCCTCGGCGACCTGACCCGCGTCACCGAGTCGCAACTACTGGCCAGCAAGAACTTCGGCGAAACCTCCCTGGAGGAGATCCGCGGCATCATGAGCAGCAAAGGGCTGCGGATCGGCCAGTCCCTGGAACAGGGCCAGAAGTACGAGTTCCGTTACCGACCGTCCCAGAACCTCAGCCCCGAGGAGCAGGCCGTCCTCAACAAGCCGGTGAGCGAACTCAACCTCTCCGTCCGCGCCCGCAAGTGCATGAACCGCCTCAACATCACCACCCTCGGCGAACTCATCCAGCGGACCGCCGACGAACTCCTGGAGGCCAAGAACTTCGGCATGACCTCGCTGGCGGAGGTGCGGGAACGTCTGGCCCAGCACAACCTGAAGCTCCGGGGCGACTGATCCGAAGCGTCGCCGAACGCGGACGACAGGTGACGGGGCGGCGGCGGCAACAACAGCGGCGGCGGCGGCAGCCCCCGGATTGTCACCCGGTCGTGGGCTGGTCCGTCTCGTCACCCCACCGGTCTGATTCTGCCGGCCTGACCCGGCCGGTCTGATTCTGCCGGCCTGACCCGGCCGGTCCGCCCGGTCCGTCAAGCCCGTCCGTCTGACCGATCGTTTCGCCGGTGCTCGCGGCCCTTACGATGGCGATCACCTTCACCGTTCAGGCCACCGATGCCGCCGCCCGGGCCGGCCTCCTCCTTACCCCGCACGGCCCGGTCGAGACGCCGGTCTTCATACCCGTCGGTACCCAGGCCACGGTCAAGGGGCTGACCCCCGAGATGGTCCGCCAGGCGGGGGCCTCGATCATTCTCGGCAACACCTACCACCTGGCCCTGCGACCCGGCGACGAACTGATCCGTGACCTCGGCGGCCTGCACCGCTTCATGAACTGGCCCGGCCCGATCCTCACCGACTCGGGCGGGTTCCAGGTCTTCAGCCTCGCCGCCCAGGTCCGGATCACCGACCACGGGGCGAGCTTCAGAAGCCATATCGACGGCGCGCCCCTCGAACTGACCCCGGAACGGGCCGTCGAGATCCAGCAGAACCTCGGCTCCGACATCGCGATGGTGCTCGACGAGTGCCCGCCGTCGGACTGCGAACCCGAGCGCCTGCGGCGGGCGGTCGAGCGGACGGTCCGCTGGGCGGAGCGGTGCCGGCGACACCACACCCGTTCGGACCAGGCCCAGTTCGCCATCGTCCAGGGCGGGTTGGACCTGGACCTGCGCGCGGCGTGTGCCCGGGAACTGGTGCGGATGGATTTCCCCGGCTATGCCCTGGGCGGGTTCAGCGTGGGGGAGTCCCCCGCCCAACTTCACGCCGCCCTGCCGCCCTGTGCGGCGCTACTGCCCGAGGACAAGCCCCGTTACCTGATGGGTGTCGGTCGTCCCGAAGACCTGCTCGCCGGCATCGCCGCCGGGATCGACATGTTCGATTGCGTGATGCCGACCCGCAACGGCCGCAACGCCCTGGCCTTCACCGACGACGGCCCGGTCCGCCTGCGCAACGCCCGGCACCGGCGAGACCCGGGGCCGGTCGAGTCCGGTTGCCCCTGCTACTGTTGCGCGAACTACTCGCGGGCGTACCTGCACCACCTGTTCGCCGCCGAGGAGATGCTCGGCCCGACGCTGCTGAGCCTGCACAACGTCGCCTACTATACGCGGCTGATGCGGGAGGCCCGCCTGGCCATCCGCCAGGGGCGGTTCGCCGCCTTCCGGGCCGGCCGCCTTGCCCGTTGGAAGGGCGATCTCTAAGTTATGGGTTCCGATTCTGCCTACACCTGCCGCCCGGCCGCCATGACCTACACGCTGTTCGCCCAGGACGAAGCGCCACCGCAGCCGCCGCCCGGCATCGGCGGGCCGATGTTCCCGTTCTTCCTGATCGGGCTGATGCTCCTGTTCTACGTCGTCGTCATCCTGCCCATGGGGCGACGACAGAAGAAGGAACAGGAAAAGATGCTCGCCAGCCTTAAGGCCGGGATGAAGGTACTGACCTCGGGAGGCATCGTCGGGACGGTGGTGACGGCCAAGGACGGTGACGACGAGATCGTCATCCGTTCGGAAGACACGCGGCTGCGGATCAAGCGGAGTGTCGTCATCCAGGTCCTCGACGGCGGCGAGACGAAGTGAGCGAGCGGCGTTCGAGGGGTCGGTGGGGTCGGTGACGGGCCGGAAGGCCGAACGGGCCGGGCGGGCCGGCGGACTCGGCCGGTCACAGGACGTGGGGTCACAGGTGGGGTCATAGGTGGGGTCATAGAACGCCATGCAACGGAACTACCTGCGCGGGTTGCTCGTCTGCCTCATCCCGTGCCTCGTGGCCGGCCTGTTCGCGATCCGGCTCGACAAGTACCGGCTCGGGATCGACCTGGCCGGCGGCACCATCCTCGTCTACGAGATCAACCTGGACCGGACCCAGGAACGCAAGCGGGCCTTGGGAGAGACGCCCGCCGCCGTGCCGTCCGCCGGACCGGCCCGCGGCCTGACCAGCGACGAGATGAACCAGCTCGCCGCCCAGATCAAGCGGCGGATCGACCCGACCGACATCAAGAACGTCACCGTCCGCCCCCTCGGCGACAGCCGCATCGAGATCATCATCCCCTTCGCCAACCCCTTCGCCGTGGCCCGCGCCGACCGGGAGAACCTGACGGCCGAGGAGATCGCCGAGACGAAGCGGCTCATCTCCCAGATGGGCGTTCTGGAGTTCCGCATCCTGGCCAACGGCGTCGACGACCAGGACGGCATTCGCGACGCCCGCAACCTGATCGACAGCCGCTCCGCCGAGGCCCTGAACGCCCGCGCCGTCGAGGGCAAGGCCCCCGAGGGGCCGGACGACGAGTACAACGTCGACATCGGCGACAGCAAGGCCCGCGTCAAGTACGTCTGGGTCGAGCTAGGCCCGGAGGAGCGGGAGTCGTTGGGCCTGTCCAACAAGTTCGAGAACGAGGGCGGATTCTGGAAGCTGGCCGCCGCCAGTCGGGCCGCCGGCAAGACGTTCGCCGTGCGGGCGACCGATCAGGGCTACTTGCCGGCCGACAACGCCACCGCCACCATGGTCCTGTACAGTCGCAACTGCGTCTCGCGGGAGCAGCTCGAGCTGGAGAACGGCGAGCGGGCCCGGCTGCGGCGGGAGAACCCGACCTGGACCGAGGAGGAAATCGAGAAGAACCTCAACGCCAAGAAGTATGAGTACTTCGTGCTGACCCGTGTTTCGCCGGAGGACTCCTTGCGTGTCGGCGGGGACATCACCCTGACGGCGACCGTCGATACCGACCCCAAGACGTTCAACCCCTGCGTCAGCTTCCGCTTCAACGGGGCCGGGGCCCAGCAGTTCGGCCGCATCACGCGCCGCAACAAGCCGTCCAACAACGCCACCCGGCAACTGGCCATCCTGCTCGACGACCGCGTGGTGTCGGCCCCGACCCTGCAGAGCGAGATCACCGCCCAGGGGCAGATCACCGGCCGGTTCGATCGCAAGACGGTCGAGCAACTCGTGCAGATCCTGCGGAGCGGTGCCCTGTCGGCCGAGTTGCGGCCCAACCCCGTCGCCGAGAATACCATCGGCCCGACCCTCGGGCGAGACACGATCCAGAAGGGGACCACGGCCGTCGCCCTGGCCTTCGTCGCCGTGCTGGCCTTCATGGTCTTCTACTACCGCTTCGCCGGACTCGTCGCCTGTATCGCCCTGTTCGCCAACCTGCTGCTGACGGTCGGGTTCATGGTCGCCGTCAACGCCGCCTTCACCCTGCCCGGCCTGGCCGGTCTGGTCCTGACCCTGGGCATGGCCGTCGACGCCAACGTGCTGATCTACGAACGGCTCCGCGAGGAGCGGAACAAGGGGGCGAACATCGCCACCGCCCTGCGTAACGGCTACGACCGGGCCTTCCCCACCATCATCGACACGCACCTGACGAGTATCTTCACGGCCGTGGTGCTCTACACCTTCGGTAACGACCAACTCAAGGGCTTCGCTATCAGCCTCACGGTCGGCCTGGTCATCAGCCTGTTCACCTCGCTGTACATGACGCGGCTCATCTTCGACTACTGGCAGCACCGCCGCTGGCTGACCGAGTTGCGGATGCTGCGGCTGTTCGAGAAACCGAACTTCAACCCCATGAAGTATCGGCACGTGTTCTTCACCCTCACCTCGCTGCTGACCCTCCTGGGGATCGGCCTGTTCCTGTACCGCGGCGAGGCCGGTCTGAACGTCGACTTCCGCGGCGGCACGGTCTTCGACGGGCGGTTGCGTGACGGCGAGGAGCGGGGCCTGATCACCACCAGCGACGGTAAGCCCGGCTTCCGCGAGTTGCTCGGGGAGGCGAACCAGAAGGCCCGGCTGACGCCGGTCTCGGCCCGCTGGGAGAACAAGCCGACCGGCGACGCCGCCCTGGCCAACGAGTTCGTCTACATCATCACCTATGCCGACAACACCACCGCCACCGTCACCTTGAACCGCAAGCCGGCTGGCACTACCGACGCCGAGATGGAGGCCGACGTGCTCGCCCGCGCGGCCGTCCTGCCGGACGTCTCCGTCGAGCAGCGCTTCCTCAGCGGCGAGACCTACCCGGAGGGCAAGAGCCGCTACTTCACCGTGCGGACCACCGAGCGGCAGCCGCAACTGGTACGGGTCGCCCTCGACCGCCTGCTGCGGGACGAGCAGAACAAGTCCCTGCTGGCCGGCGCGACCATGACCTACACCGTCCGCGGGGCCGGGGCCGATCTGGAGTTCTCTCGCCCCAGTTCGCCGGGGTACGTCCTGGAGTTACTCCGGCGGGAGTTCCGCACCGCCTTAAGGCAGGACCTGGGGGCCGATTCCTTGAGCCTGGTCGGGGTGGGGGCCGAACCGGGGGCCAAAGGACCGTTCGAGAAGATGCGGCTGGACGTCTCGAGGAACCCGGCCTTTGCCGCCCTCGCCGCCGAGAAGCCCGACCCCGCCGCCCTGCAGCAGGCCCAGGCCGCTCTGACGACCATCCTGGAGGCCACCCGCTCGGCCTTCGACGCCTCCCCGGAGCCGGAACGCCTGGAGGTCTTCGACAGCCAACTGGCCAGCGAGACGCGGACCAAGGCCTTCTACGCCATCCTCGCCAGTTGGATCGCCATCCTGCTGTTCCTCTGGTTCCGCTTCGGCAACTGGACGTTCGGGGCCGCCGCCGTCCTCTGCCTGATCCACGACCTGTGCTTCACCCTGGGGGCCATCGCCGTCTGCCACTACCTGCACCTGCTGCCCGGCTTCAACCTCCTAGGCATCGAGGACTTCAAGATCGACCTGGCGGCCGTGGCCGCGCTCCTGACCCTGGTCGGGTACTCGGTGAGCGACACCATCGTCGTCTTCGACCGCATCCGGGAGGTCCGGGGCAAGAACCCCAAGCTCACCCCCGAGATGATCAACGACAGCGTCAACCAGATCCTCGGCCGCACCATCCTGACGAGTGCGACCGTGTTCCTGGTGTCGATCGTGCTGTACGTGTTCGGCGGCGAGGGCGTCCACCTCTTCGCCTTCGTCATGGTCGTCGGCGTCATCGTGGGGACGTACAGCTCGATCTTCGTGGCCGCGCCGCTCCTTCTGCTCTTCGGTGAGAGCCAGGAGGACACCACCGGTCTGAGGGACGAACCGGCGGAGAAGGAAGGCTCCGAGGAAGCACAAGCCGTCGAGGGCTGAGCGACGGGCGGGGGCGGGAGGAGGCGGAGGCACGAGCCGTCGAGGGCTGAGCGGCGGGCCAGACGTCCGGCGGCCGGCGCGGCGTCGGGTCGCCGGGGTCCGTCCCGTGACACCGGCCGGTCATAGTCCCGTCCAGGCGGGTGTCATCAGGTAAGTAAGGTAAGTAAGGTGTCCGCGTCGGGTCGCCAGGGCTTGCTCCTCTTTAGCTGAGCCGGCCCGGTCACAGGTCGGTGATCTGCGAGCGGTATGGCTCGTCGCAGGCGTCGGTCACTTCCCGGGCGGCCATCAAGGCGGGGAACAGACAGCCCATCAGTATCGCATAGGTTCCCATCACCAGCGTCACGAAGAGCACCTTGGCGAAGCCGCCCTGGCCGGCGCGTGTCTCGGCCATGACGACGGCGAACAAGAACATGCCCAGGGCCATGAACCCCGGCCCGAACGAGGTGAAGCCGGCCGCCCGCGTGCACTGGTGGCTGAGTTCGCGATCCCCGGCCGCTTGGGCCAGGCACGACAGGAGCATGAGGATCAGGGTGGTGCGGATGATCTCGATGAGGCCCACGACGATGGAGAAGGCCATTTCCCCCTTCGGCACGAATTCCAGGTCGGGATAGAAGAGCTTCGTCAGGTAGAAGGTCACGGCGTCGAGTCGGGTCGGGATGAGGCCGAGATTCCTGGCCGGGCCGTCCGGGTCGAGCGACCGGGCCGGCGAGTAGTCCGTCCCCTGGGCGGCGAGGATCACCAGCAGCAGCAGGTGCAGCGCGGTGGCCCCGGCCGCGGCCGTGCCGTACATCCAGTGACCCGGGCTGGCCGGACCGCTCAGACACAACCCGACCCCGATCGCGCCGAGTACCCAGCCGATCGCCCCGACCGCCCCGGCGGCGGAGACGAACTCCGGCGTCTGTTGGATCGCGGGGAACGCCGACTGGATGTAGAACCCGATGATAAGCACCATCGAGAGCATGAACAGGCCGAAGGAGATCATCAGCAGCCGGCTGCCGTGGGCGGCCCGGCGGAAGGCCCGCAGGAGGGCGTCACGTTCCTCGGCGGAGAGTTTGGAGACTCCCCGCTTTCGCCCTCGTTTGCTTTTCCGCTCTACTCCTTCTTCGGGGTCGGGCGGGTCGAAATCGCGGTTCTCGGGTTTCGCTGCGGCGCGGGTCGGGGCCTGCGGCGGGGGGCTGTGACCAGGTGCTTCGTTGTCCTCGTCCTCATCCGTTCGGGAGCCTGTGGGGCGGCGGCTGCGGGGCGGCTTCACCCGCTCGGCTCGGGTCGGCGTCGGTACGGGGGCGGGCGGCGGCCCAGCCGGTAGCTCGGCCGGTGGCTCGGCCGGCGGCGCGAACACGGCCCGACAGGCCGGACAGCGCACATACGCACTGGTCCCGTCCGGCACTTCCAAGCCGCTCCCGCACGTCGGGCAGGTGAGGATCATGGTACGGCCTACCGGATCGTCGGGGGCGGCTACCCTTTGCGGGCTTTGCGAGCCAGGCCGAGTCTCGTGTCCTTGGCGACCAGGGCACCCAGGAGTGCCATGAAGGCATAGCCGGCAAAGATGACCATGGACACCAAGCCGGAGATATACGGGATCGATTCGATCATCCTAGCGGATCGGACGATCACAGCCGCGACCAGGGCCAGGATGGCCGCCGCGCCGCACACGATGCCGGCCACGATCACGCTCAGACCGGCCTTTCGCGTCCAGTAGTAGCCCTCGGCCCGGCGGGCGTATGCCTTGAGGGTCAACAGTATGAGGATCATCCGGGCCAACTCGCACGCCGCTGCCAGGAAGGACAACACCAAAGAAGATGTCGAATGAGGATCCCTGGGGCATGTAGATCAGTAGCGGCAAGATCATGTCCAGGATCCAGAGGGTGGTGCCCAGGAACAACCAGTCGATGCCGCTGATAAGGACACCCACCGGTAGCCCTTTGATCTCATTGTGGCAAATGAGTGTGAGGATTATCTGTACGGCGGATACCGCGGCCGTGGCGATCGCCAGCCCGCGTGCCGGGGTCGGACCGGCGATACTGTAGCTCGCCCCGATGATGGTCAGCACGGCCATCGTGATCCCGGCAAGAGCGGGGAAGACGAACAGTTCCTCCGGAAGGTTTGTGAACATACTGATCAACATGTAGAGGGCGAGTACCGCGAACATGCCGGCGTAACAGAACAGCCCGATCGAGATGAGTTGGGCCCCGATCGCGGCTGAGCCGAAGGGGTCGGCCTTCTTCACCGGCCTCCGGTCGTCGTAGTCGTCGTCGTCGCGTCGTCGCTTGGCACGGGGTCGGTCGTCGTCGTCGTCGTAGTCGTCGTCGTCGTCGCGTCGTCGCTTGGCACGGGGTCGGTCGTCGTCGTCGTAGTCGTCGTCGTCGTCGCGTCGTCGCTTGGCACGGGGTCGGTCGTCGTCGTCGTCGTAGTCGTCGTCGCGGGATCGCTTTTTTGTTCGGGGTCGGTCGTCGTCGTTTGTCTGGTCGAGCGGCTTAGCGGGTGCCGCGGGTGCGGGTGACGCTTGTTTCGCTGCTGGCGTCGGCTCGTCCTCGACGACCTCGAACGCCGGCTGGGGGGCGGGCCGTGCCGGGATGACGAAGATCGTGCCACACTTGGGACACTTGCCCTTTCCGCTGGCCCCGTCGGGGATACGGAGCTGGGCCGAGCATTTGGCGCACGCGATGGTGGGCATCAGTGAGTCCTAAGGTTCGGTCGGTGGGTGGGTGTCCGTCCGTTGGGGGGGGCATCCCGGGAATGTCGGGGGGGCGTCCTGGGGGTTACTGTTTGCCGGGGATTACTATTACCATGTACAGTAACGGGCCAGCAATACATGTTGTCACCGGTGTTACGAACGGCTGCCTCTCGGCGGTCGCAAGGAGTATACTGCCCCAACGGTCCCCGTCCCGCGGAGGTTACCTCGATGAAGTACTGCCGGTTCCCGTTACCCTTGCTGGTGGCATGTGTTCTGCCCTTGCCGGTCGTCCACGCGCAGGCCCCCCGGGCCGCCGAACCGCCCGCGACCGACCCCGCCACGATGAACGTGCTGAAGGGGTTCCGTGTCGAGTTGCTGTACTCGGTACCGAAGGACCAGCAAGGTTCCTGGGTCTGCATGTGCACGGACCCCAAGGGCCGGCTGATCGTGAGCGACCAGTACGGCGCGCTTTACCGGGTCACGCCTCCGAGGGTCGGTGAGACGGGGCAGGTCGCGGTCGAGAAGATACCGGCGGCGATCGGCTCGGCCCAGGGTCTGCTGTGGGCCTTCGATGCCCTGTACGTCGTCGTGAACGGCCCGAAGAGCGGCTTGTACCGGGTCACCTCGTCGAAGAACGATGACACGCTCGACACGGTCGAGTTGCTGCGGGCCTTCGAGGGCGGCGGCGGCGAACACGGCCCGCACGCGGTGCTGCTGCACCCGGACGGCAAGCGGCTCACGGTGGTCTGCGGCAACCAGACGAAGCTGACGAAGTACGACCGCACCTGTGTCCCGCCGTTCTGGGGTGAGGACCACCTGCTGCCGCGGCTGCCGGACGGCAACGGCTTCATGAAAGGCGTGCTGGGGCCGGGCGGGGCGATTTACAACGTCTCGCCCGACGGCAAGACCTGGGAACTGTTCAGCGTCGGCTTCCGCAACCAGTACGACGCGGCCTACAACCGGGACGGCGACCTGTTCACCTATGACGCCGACATGGAGTGGGACTTCAACACCCCGTGGTACCGGCCGACGCGGGTCTGTCTGGTCACGAGCGGCAGCGAGTTCGGCTGGCGGAACGGGGCGGGCAAGTACCCGGTGTACTACCCGGACAACCTGCCGCCTGTGGTGGACATCGGGCCCGGCTCGCCGACCGGGGTGTGTTTCGGCTACGGGGCGAAGTTCCCCGCCAAGTATCAGGATGCCCTCTACATCTGCGACTGGAGTTACGGCAAGCTCTATGCCGTGCATCTGGAACCATACGGGGCCGGCTACCGGGCGCAGTTCGAGGAGTTCGTGACCGGCACGCCGCTGCCGCTCACCGACATCGTCATCAACCCGGCGGACGGGGCGATGTACTTCACCATCGGCGGCCGCAAGACCAAGAGCGGTCTGTACCGGGTGACCTATACCGGCCCCGAGGACACCAGCCCCTCGACGGCCCGGCCCCGGCGGCGGGCGAGCGAGGCGAGCGCGGCCGAGACCGACCTGTTCCGGGCGCGGACCGGTCTGGAAGCCGAGATGCACAACCGCAACGAGCGGTTGGCCGACCTCGCGACCGATTACCTCTCGTCGCCGGACCGCTTCCTCCGCTTCACGGCCCGGGCGATCGTGGAACACAACGTCACCCACCGCCGCGACGACCGCGGTCTGTCGGCGAAGGACCCCACGGCCCGCATCTGGTACGCCCTGGCCGTGGTCCGCAGCACCGCGACCTGTCCGGAACATGACCGACTACGCCAGCGAGCGGGCGACCCGAAGCTACGGGCCCGCATCCTGGAGGCATTGGGCGAACTCGACTTCGCCACCCTGACCACCGAGCAGAGGCTCGACCTGCTGCGGACTTACCAGGTGCTATTCAACCGCTTCGGCCCGCCCACGCCCGAGGAGCGGAAGGCCTGGTTGACGAAGTATTCGCCCGCCCTGCCGGACAAGAACCGCTTCGTCAACGGCGAGTTGTTGCAACTGCTCGTGTACTTGCAGGACGAGTCGGTGGCGGCCAAGGCGATCGCCCTGCTCAAGGACGCCCCGACGCAGGAGGAGCAGATCGAGTACGCCCGGTCGCTGCGGTTCCTTCGTGCCGGTTGGACGCCGGAGTTGCGGAAGGACTACTTCCTGTGGTTCGTCAGGGCCGCGAATTACAAGGGCGGCAGCAGCTTCCAGGGCTTTTTGCGTCTGATCAAGGCCGACGCCGTCGCCACGCTCCCGGAGAGCGAGCGGGTCGCCCTCAAGGACGTAATCGACGCCAAGCCGCAGGCCGTGAAGCTACCCGAGGAAGCGCCACGGCCCTTCGTGAGGGCCTGGAAGGTCAGCGACCTGGAGAAGGTGCTGGAGACGGGGCTGAAGTCGGGACGGGACTTCGACCGCGGCCGCAAGCTGTTCGCCACGGCGAAGTGCTTCGCCTGTCACCGCTTCGACAACGAGGGCGGGAGTAACGGCCCGGACCTGACGGGCGTGGCCGGTCGCTTCAGCCCCCGCGACCTGCTCGAATCGACCCTCGAACCGAGCAAGGAGATCAGCGACCAGTACGCCGCCGTCGAGATCCGCACCGACGACGAGCGGATCGTGGTCGGCCGCATCGTGAACCTGAACAACGACAACGTGATGGTGAACACCGACATGCTGAACCCCGGCTCGACGGTGACCGTGGACCGCAAGTCGATCGCGTCGATGAAGCGGTCGCGGATCTCGTTGATGCCGTCCGGCCTGCTCGATACCTTGCGGGAGGACGAGATCCTTGACCTGATGGCGTACATGTTGTCGCGGGGAGACCGCCGACACGCCATGTTCCAGAAGTGACGGCCGCCGCACCGGCGACCGAGGAGACCGGGCGGTCGCCACGCGGCCCTCGTTCTCGATGCTGTCCGCGTCCGGAGGACCGGTCCGATGATTCCCGCCGACGTGCTGCGGCAGGTCCGACGGCTCCACTTCCGGGCTCGCCGCCTCGTGCAGACCGATCTGGGGGGCGTGTACCACTCGGCGTTCAAGGGGGCCGGACTGTCGTTCGAGGAGGTCCGCGAGTACCAGCCCGGCGACGACGTGCGGAACATCGACTGGAACGTGACGGCCCGGACCGGCCAGCCGTTCATCAAGCGGTTCGTGGAGGAACGCGAGCTGACGATCGTGCTGGTCGTGGACGTGTCGGCGAGCATGTCCTTCGGCAGCGGGTTGCACACCAAGCGGGCCGCCGCCGCCGAACTCGCCGCCCTCCTCGCCCTGTGTGCCGTCAGTAACAACGATCGGGTCGGCCTCGTCGGGTTCTCGTCCCGGGTCGAGCGGTTCGTGCCGCCGGGCAAAGGGTCGCGACACGTCCTGCGGTTACTTCGCGACATCCTGGCGTTCGAGCCTCGGGAGCGGGGCACCGATCTGGGAGCGGCCCTCGACTACGTCCTGAAGGTGCAGCGGCGGCGGGCCGTCGTTTTCGTACTGGCCGACTTCCAGAGCGGGGCGGCTTACGAGGGGGCGTTCCGCCGGGTGGCCCGCAAGCACGACCTGGTCGCCGTCCGCACTACCGACCCGCGGGAACTCGACTGGCCGGCCGCCGGCCTGCTCCGCCTCGAGGACGCCGAGACGGGGCGAACCCTCCTCGTCGATACCGGCGACCGCGGCGTGCGCGACCGCTTCGCCGCCTCGGCCCGGGAGCGAGACGACGCCTTCCGCAAACTGGCCCACGGCTGCCAGGCCGATGTCATCGAGGTCGGGACCGACGGCAACCACTTCGACGCCCTGCTCGGCTACTTCCGCAAGCGGGACCGTCGGCGGAGGCACGGATGACCGCCCCGGCCGCTGCCTTCCTCTTCGCCCTGCAGCCGGCTGCTGCCCCCGCTATCGACTTGGCCTTTCTGGCTGCTCCGGTTGCCCCGGCTGCTCCGGTTGCCCCGGCGGCTCTGGCTATCCCGGCGGCTCTGCCGGTTCCGGCTTCAGGCCAGGCCGTTCTGGCCCCCCTGGCTGCCGCCCCGGCCCTACCGGCCCCACCGCCGACCGTGACCGTCACCCCCGACCGCAAGACCCTGAGTCTTTCGGAGTCGCTACATGCCATCCTCACGATCGAGGGACCGGCCCCGCTGCGGGTCGAGGTGCCGGCCCCGGTCCTGCTCCCCGCGTCGGAACGTGATTGGCGGGTCCGGCCGACCGGGCCGCCCCGGGTTTCGCCCTCCGGCGACGGACGCGAGACCTGGACACAGGGTTTCCGACTCGACCCCTACACTCCGGGCGAGCAGTACGTGTTGTTCGCTCCTTTCACGGTGAACGGCCGCGAGGTGCCCGGCCCCGGTTTCGAGGTGCGGGTGATATCGACGGTCAGCGAGGCGAAGGCGGAGGCGGCTCGCCCGGTGACCGGGGTGGAAGACCCCCCGTCGCCGGCCGCTGACAGCGGGGTGTCACGCGCGCCTTGGGTCGTGGGCGGCTTGCTCGGTGTTGCGGTCGTCGTGGTCGTCGTGGCCGTCGCGGTCGTCGCCCGGTGGTACCGCCGCCCGCCCGGGCCCGTTCCCGCCTACGGCCGGGCCCTCGCCGCCCTCGATCGCCTGGAGCGCGACGGCGTGTCCGGTCAGGCCCTGGCCGAATCCGTGGCGGCGATCCTTCGCGAATTCGTCGAGGGCCGGTTCGGTATCCCGGCGGCGCGTCTGACGAGTTCGGAACTGCTAGCGGCGGCCGAACAGGCGGTAGGGTCGGTCGAAAAAGCCGACCGGTTGCGGCGGATACTTGACGGCCTGGACCGGGTACGGTTCGGGGGGGAGGTAGCCGACGACCGTGGGTGTCGGGGGTTGGCCGATGCCGTTCGGGAGTGGTTGCACCAGGTAGGCCCCGCCGGCCCCCGGCCAGGGTAAGGGCGGCTGTGGGCGGTCGCGACCCCGCAACGCGGTGCCGGGGAGCGGGGTCCAGAGCCGCGGCTCGCCCCAACCACCGGTCGCCAATGGCGGGTGTCGGTCGATGTAGGGGTTGCGGGACCGGTCGTAGAACAAGTCCTGGGAGTAGGTCGCACTCGGACGGGCCGTCCGGGCATCGACCGCCCCGATGTACACCAACGCCTCGAGCACCACCTGCACACAGATGTATTCTTGCCCCGGCCCCACGGGCTTGCCGGCGAACCGCGTGACGATCGGGTTGCGGGCCCGGAACAGGGTGAGCTGGCGGGCGTACTTCAGCAGGTCGTATTTTTTCCCGTCGGCCATCAGCGCGAACTCGGTCAACCGCCGGTCCTGCTCGGGCGAGAGCGGCACGGTGCGGGGCCGTACCCAAAGGTTCCCCTTGTACAGGTTGAGGGCGTAATCGAGGGGGGTCAGTCGCGTCCAGCCCGAGAAGCTGAAGCCGGATTCGAGCAAGCCGAGTCGGCCGTCGGGTATGGTCACCACGATACCCGAGTGGGCGGGCATGCCGGTCCTTGCCAGGCGGTGGAGAACGAAAAACAGCGGGTCGCGGTCGCTCATCAGGATGACGTCGCCCGGCTGGGGCGTGTAAGGTGCCGCGGGCGGCCGGGGTAGGGGATGCAGGTCGACGGCCGGCTGGTACAGGTAACCGAAGGGGGCTTCGGCCGGGACATAGACCGGCGGGTAGTACTTCGGACCGGTGGGGTCGCCGCCCGGGGTCAGAACCACGGCGAGGGTCAATAATTCGGTCACTCCCGGGCTCCTTGATAGGCTCCTTGAACCGGTTCAAGCGTGCGACGACGGGGGGCCGGACCGGGGCACCGCCGCCCGGTCGTCCGTCAAGTCGCCAGTCGGCCGTTGCGAACAGTATGAAGCCACAACCTCGTTAAAGCAACCGACTTGACCCTGAACCCGCAGACTCACCAGAACCCGGCAACGACGTAATCCTTTCGGGCGAACCAATCGGTCGAACCGCTCCGGTCCGCTTGGTGTTCGTTGCCGGGATGCCGCTCTGTCTGCCGCGACGCCGCTCAGTCCTTCGTCCTGACTGTCCTTCGTCCGTCCTGACCGGATGCTGGATGTTGGACGAGGGTCCACCAAAGTTTTCTGGTGGTGATCGGGGAATTTAGGTAGACTTGGGCGAGTTGTTTCTTTTCTCTTCTCACAGGGATGTGAACCATGACTACCAAGGTGCTGATCGAAGTCCCCGCCCAT
>Ga0308417_1000046_pt1 | contig 98936 bp, 86 predicted proteins | sample HotsprSampleOS65_FD_203528 | JGI IMG/M metagenome (GOLD analysis project Ga0308417, IMG submission 203528) | Hot spring phototrophic mat microbial communities from Octopus Spring, Yellowstone National Park, Wyoming, United States - 20090730_OS65 ... | reverse complement strand
TTTGTCCGGTCGATCGCCCTCGAGGGGCGGGCCTGCGGCCCGCGCTCCCAGGGGCCGGGTTCGCCTCGGTGGCCGTGGGCGGGGTTGAGGCGGGATCAGGGTGTGGTTTTTTCACGGCGTCGAGGGTGGCGAAGCCGGGGCGGCCGGCGGAGGTGGGGATTGGTGGGCAGGAGGAGGGAAGCCGCTGTGCACGGCCGTGGGTGACGCCCCTCGGTGTGAGAGTCGGTGCTTACCGCCGTGCTGCGGCTGGCCGCCCTGGACGTGAGCGGCTAGGGGCGCTGCTTGAGGTTGCCCGGCAGCTCCTCCACCGCGTAGCGCAGCAGCTTGGCGATCTCTTCACCGTCGGCGGCCTTCACCAGGTTGGCGACAGTGGCGCGGTTGCGGCAAATCCACGACAGGCGCGCCAGCCACCGCAAGTGCGCCATGTCCTTGCGTAGCGCCAGCAGGAAGAAGAGGTGGGTCGGGCGCTCGTCCGGAGAGCCGAACGCCACCCCTTTCTTTGAGCGGGCCAGGAAGAGAAATTGCCGCGGAAACTTCTCGGCGGCGCGGTGACGGGCATGGAGGAAGGCAACGCCGTTGGGCATCGCCGTCGGCACCATCCGCTCCCGCTCGGTGAGCGCCGTCTCCAGCCATTTGGCATCGCTGACCAAACCCAGCTCGCCAACCCTCGCCACAATGGCAGAGATGACGGCCTCCCGGGTCTCTTCCTGGAGATCGGCGACCACGTGGGTCACGTCGAAGAGCTCCGAGAATCCTGGATCAGCCGCTTCTACAACTCCAGGTGTTTCGGGATCGTTCACGGCCACTCCTTCCCCCCCACTGCGGGGGGCTCATTGTAGCCCAGCCTCTTCGCACAGAAGCGTGAAGGTCCGCTCCAGGTGGTGCTCGCGAGTACCTAGATTGCCAACTGCAACCCGCAGGCACAGCCTTCCTTTCAGCCGCGTGTGGGAGAGATAGGCCTCACCACGGGCGTTGACGCGCTCCAACACGGCCAGGTTCAAGCGCTCCAGCTCCTCCTCGTCGCTCACTGCGGGGGGGCGCACGCGAAAGCACACCACCGAGAACGGCACCGGCGCCAGGCGCTCCAGGCCTGGGTGCTCGTCCACCCACGCGGCGAAGGTGCGCGCCAGGCGCACGTGGCGCCGCACCGCCTGTTTAAGCCCTTCGGTCCCAAAGTGCCGGAACACGAACCACAGTTTGAGGGCGCGGAAGCGCCGCCCCAGCTGAAAAGAGTAGTCCATCAGATCCACCACCCCGGTGGCGTCGGTGCGCAGGTACTCGGGTACCAGGGAAAAGGCGCGGCGGAACACATCGGGCCGCCCGGTGAGCAGCACCGAGCAGTCGATGGGGGCAAACAACCACTTGTGGGGGTTGGCCACCAACGAGTCGGCCTCTTGGCAGCCGGCCAGCGCCCAGCGAAACTCCTCCGCCACCGCCGCACTGCCGGCGTAGGCGGCGTCCACGTGCAACCAGACGCCGTGCCGGCGGCACACCTCGGCGATGGCCGGTACCGGGTCCACGGCCGTGGCCGACGTGGTCCCCACCGTGGCAACCACGGCGAAGGGCAGCCTTCCCTCGCTGCGGTCCTCCCGCAAGGCGTGATCCAGAGCGTCGGGCCGCATGCGGAAGCGATCGTCGGTGGGGATCCGCCGCACGTGGCGGCGCCCCACCCCGAGGACGATGGCCGCCTTCTCCACCGACGAGTGTGCCTCCTCCGAGCAGTACAGCACCAGCGGTGGGATCCCCGCCAGCCCCTCCTCCCGCACGTCCACCCCCACCGCCTCCCGCGCCGCGGTGAGAGCCACCAGGGTCGACGTGGACGCGGTATCGGTGATCATCCCGAACCACTCGGCCGGCAGACCGAGGGCGCGGGCGTACCACCCCACCACCACCTGCTCCAGCTCGGTGAGGGCCGGGCAGGTCTTCCATAGCATCCCGTTGACGTTGAACGCCGCCGCAATGGTCTCCGCCAGGATGCCGGGGGCCGAGCCGCTGATGCCGAAGTACGCCAAAAAACCGGGATGATTCCAGTGGGTCACCCCAGGCATGACGATACGATCCAGATCCTCCAGCCAGCGCTCCACCCCATCGCCGTGTTGGGGCGGCTCGAGGGGGAGGGCGCGACGGATCTGCCCGGGCTGAACCCGCGCCAACACCGGGAGGGAGGCCACCGTCCGGCGGTAAGCCGCCACCCATGAGGCGACCTTGCCTAGCGCCGCCTCCAGTTCCTCCGGGGCAAGGTCGTCCCGCCCCTCCTCCTCGTCTCCCGCTGCCATGGTTCTCCTCCCGCCCATGCGCTGCCGCACCTGCCCGGTGGGTGTATCCTTGGCCTTCGCCGGCTCGCCAGGCCGGCATCATGGTGGAGTGGCCGTGGGTCCGTCAAGTGTGATCGACTGCATCGGCAACACGCCGCTCATCCCCGTGCGCCGCATGGTCGAGCCGGGCATGGCGGCGGTCTTCCTCAAGATGGAGGCGTGGAACCCCTCCGGATCGCTGAAGGATCGCATCGTCAAGATGATCCTCCAGCGCGCCCGGGCCGAGGGCCGGCTCAAGCCCCACCACATCATCATCGATGCCTCCTCGGGCAACACCGGCATTGCCCTGGGGATGATCGCCGGGGTGATGGGCTACCGCTCCCGCATCTTCATGCCCGAAACCAAGTCCATCGAACGGCGCAAGATCATGAAGGCGTGGGGGACCGACGTGGTGCTGACCTCGGGTCAGGACCAGAACTCCCACATTTGGGCCGTCGAGGAGGCCGCCCAAGACACCGAGGCCTACTTCTACCTCAACCAAAACGGGGACCCCGGCAACTGGCAGGCTCACTTCGAGGGTACCGGCGCCGAGCTGGTGGCCCAGACGGGCGGGCGCTTGGACTGCTTCGTCGCCGGCGTAGGAACCGGGGGCATGCTCATGGGGGTCTCCCGGCGACTCGCCCTTGCCGGCCTGGCCACCCGCATCGTCGCCGTCGAGCCGGCCGACGCCCACTCCCGCATCGAAGGCCTTCTCCACTTCGACGGCGCCTACACCCCCCCCATCTGGGAGCCCCAGCGCATCCACCGCCACGCCAAAGTCACCGATGAGGACGCGTTTCGCACCGCGCGCCAACTGATGCGGGCGGAGGGGATCTTCTGCGGTCCTTCCACCGGTGCGGCGTTGTACGTGGCGCTGGAGGAGGCGCGCCGCCTGGGCGAAGGCAAGGTGGTGGTGGCCGTAGCGTGCGATCGGGGCGAGCGCTACCTGTCCACCCGCCTCATCGAAGGGTAGCGGCCCGCCATCACGGGGCGTCGAGCAGCGCCCCAGGGCGCCGCCCGGGCGCCCTGCTCTTTAGCGCCACTTGATGGTGCAACCCAAGGCCTTGGTTTCGGCGATGGCCACCTTCTGCCCCTGCGCCACCGCCTGCAGAGCGTCCGCCAGATAGCGCTTAGTGACCTTCTCGGGCTCGCGGGCGTTGTCGTCGATGGCTCCGTGGTAGACCAGCGTACCGGCGCCGTCGAAGAGGAACACTTCGGGGGTGCGGGTGGCGCCGAACGCTTTGGCCACCCCGGAGGTGTCGTCCACCACGTAGGGGAAGGCGAAACCGCGCTCCTTGGCGCGCTGCTGCATCACCTCGTAGGAATCCTCGGCCACCTTGGCGGGATCGTTGGGGTTGATGACGATGACGCCGAAACCCATCTCCTGGGCGCGGTTGCCCAACTCGGCGAGGCGCGTCTCCCACGCCTTCACCCAAGGGCAGGCGTTACACGAAAAGATCACCAAGGTGCCCTTCTCCCCCCGCACGTCAGCGATGGACAGCATCCGCCCACTCACGTCTTTCATCTTCACCGTGGTGGCCGGGGCCACGTCGCCCAGCTCCAACGCCGACGCGATGCCCGCCACCCATCCCACCACCGCTGCCAAAACCAGGATCCTCTTCATACCTGCTCTCCTTCTCCCTCACTGGATTGCGCCGCTGCCTCGACCGCGGCGCGAAACTCCTCGAAACTGGCGCCCCCTTCCCAGAACCGCACCAGATCCCTCTGGCGGTTGAACACGAAGGTGGCTGGCAACGCCCCGGACCAGCGCTTCGCTAGAGCATCGATGAACTCCTCATCGCCCCCCTCCTTCAGGTACGAAGGGAAAGCCACACCCTGCGAAGCGAGAAAACGGCGCGCCGCCTCCGCCTGGTCGGGAAAATCGGCGGACACCAACACCAAATCCAACCGTTCCTGGGGCAGGGATCGCGCCAGTTGCAGCAGCGCCGGGAACTCCTCCCGGCACGGCACGCACCACGTCGCCCATACGTTGACCAGCACCACCTGGGCTTGGGAGCTGCGCACCCGCTGCATCAACTGCGCGCCGTTCACCGACACCAGCTCGGGCCCGTTGCCCTTGCCGCCGCCTGCCGGCGCCGACCTCGGCTCCGACCCGCCACATCCCCACAGCCCAGCGCCCAACGCCACCGCCAGCGCCGTCTTTCCAAGACGTACACCCATCGGCCCACTCCTCACCCCCCGGCCAACACGGGACGCACCAACTCTGTTCCCACCGCGGCGTGGGGCGAGAGCAACGTCTTCTCAGGGGAACCGGCGGGTGATGTTGAACCCCAGCCGGATGTCGCCCGTCTTGTACCCACCCGGCAGGTCCGTGCCGGTGAGCAGATCCACGGTGGTGGCACGCGAGTTGCCAAAGAAGATGAGGAAGTCGTGGCCAGGCACCCCCTTCACCACCCCCACCGCCCACGCCGTCGTACCCCCCGGAGCGTCGTGGTTGGCGGGCGTCAGCTCCGCCTGCACACCCCAATCCCGGGGCAGGTGCCAAGCGGCGGCCACGCCCACATTGGCAGCCCGCCGCAGGCTCGGGGTGTCGGAGGCAAACGACGGCACCACAAACACCTCCACGTACTCCGACAAGCGCCGCGCCACCACCACTTGGGCGAAGCCCAGCCAGCGTTCCTCCACCCGCCGAGCGGCGCGATAGCCGCTGCCCACCCGCACCGCCAACCCCACGGGGGAGCCACCGTCCTGCCGTGCCAGGGTGAGTTTGGCCGCCGCCTCCACCTGCTTGAAGAACGACGAGCGGTACAGGCTGACCTCCAAGTTGCGCGCCAACCCCAGATCTAGCCCAATGCCCACATCGGCACTGGAATCGAGGCCGAACAACTCTCGGCCGCCCCCATCGGCCACCGACTGGGTGAAACGGTGGGTGAACACCACCTGCAACATCCCGCGCCCCATCGGCAAGTGGGTGGGGAAATTGACGAGACGGTTCTCCGCCACCGCGTCCCCCGCCAGCGCCAGCCAGAGCCCCCCGACTACCGCCAAGCGCCACCCGCCAAGCACGCCCACGACACCTCCTTCACTAATCGCGGGGAGCCCCGCGCCGCACCCAGTCGCTCACCAGCCGCACCTGTGCTTCCACGTACGGGCCGCCGGGGGGCATGCGCCCACCGGAGATGTCGGCATCGCCGCGCATCTTCTTGACCAGGTACGAGCGTTCCGGGTCCCCCGGCTCCACGCGCTTGAGGCCCGCGCGTTGCACGGCGGGGATGCCGACCAGATTCCCGTACGCCGCCGCCGGTGAAAGATCCAGTCCCGAGGCAGGGGCGGTCCCGGTGTGGCAGCCCGACAGGGCGCAGGACACGGCGAACACCTCCCCCTGCACGCGGGTGAAGGTGGCGCTGGGGTCGGGGAGCCCCCCATCCGGGCCGGTGGCCAGCGGCTTGACCTCGCCGCACCCCAGGGCAAGCGCCGCCACGGCCGCCAGCAGCCACCCCCTGTAACCCCAGAAAATCCTAGTTATTGGGCGCACCGGCGAGGATCCAGTCGCGCAGCAACTGCGTCTTCTCGGTGGACAGGAACGGTCCCCCGGGGGGCATGCGATTGCCGCTGATCCCGGGGCCCCCTACGACCTTGCGGTAGAGGTACGACGCATCAGGATCACCGGGCTTGACCCGCATCAGCGCTGGCTGCTGGGAGGAGGGGACGTTCACCAGGCTGCCGTGACTGTTCCCCCGCTCCAGATCCAGCCCCGCGTTGGGTGGGTGACAGCCGATACAGGATCGATCGAAAATCTCGTCCTGTACGCGACTTAAAGTGGCCGTCGGCGCCGCGTTCACGGTGATGGTGCGGGTGTCGGGGGTGGGGTCTGACAGTCCCTTGGCGTCGGTGGCCGTGAAGGTGACGGTGAACACCCCGGCGCTCACGTAGGTGTGTGGACCTGGATTGAGCTGCGTCGAGGTCACGCCGTCGCCGAAGTTCCACAGCACGGTCACCGCATCGCCGTCGGGGTCGCTGACGCTGCCGGCAAAGGTTACCGACTGGCCCGCAACGATGGTCACGTTCCCGGGCGGCGAAATGATCACTCCCTCTGGAGCCCGATTCGCTTGGGTCACGGTGATGACCCGGGAGTCCGGCGTGGGATCGGCGGCACCATGCACGTCGGTGGCTGTGAAGGTAACGGTGTAGGAGCCGGGGGTGCCGTAGGTGTGGGGGCCGGGATTAAGAGCCGTAGAACTCTGCCCGTCGCCGAAGTTCCACAGCACGGTCACCGCATCGCCGTCGGGATCGCTGGCACTGCCGGCAAAGGTCACCGACTGGCCCGCAACGATGGTGACGTTGCCGGGGGGGGACGTGATGACGCCGTCGGGAGGCCGGTTGAGCGACCGCACCAGGGCGGCAGGGATCGCCTGGGCGGGCTCGTGCAGGCCGTCGTCGGTGAGATTGTCCACCAGGGAGGCGTAGATGAACACCGGCGCGGTGGCCGAGTAGGTGATGAAAAAGGCGGGCTGCGACTGGGCCCCCGCGGGAACACCCGGGATCAAGGCGTGGTACGCCGCCAAGTCGTTGGCCCACGGGGCGAGGGTGCGCTGGCTTGGCGGTGCCAGCTCCGCACCGCCCGGGGTGCGCAGGTTGAAGGTTACGGTCACCGGGAACGGGTTGGGATTGAAGTACCCGGCATTGAGGCGGAAGTCGCGCCCGTCGGCTTTCGGCCGGTGCGAGCCTAACAGCAGTGCGCCGCTGGAAAAGGCGCGCTCGCGGCTGAGAGCTTCCACGAACTGCCCGAAGGTGCCGCTCCCCGCCGCCCGTTGGTCGTTAAAGGTGCGCGCCGCCGCGCGCAGCGCCACAGTGGACGCGATCCCCAGGGCACCGCGGTCGTTGGCCGCAAACAGGGTTCCCACCACGTCGTTGATCACCGCCTCTCCAGCCGCGGCGACAACCACGCGGCGCACCGCCGCCGGCCCGGCGGCTCCCCCGCCCCCTTTGGGGAACCAGGAGACGAACACCTCCGCGTCGCTGTCGGCCAGGTTCAAGATGCGTAGGTCGGTGACGAACACGCTCGAGCCTTGTCCCGGGTTGCGCGCCACCACCGGCAGGTAGAGGGTGGTCTCGGTGGCCCCCAGCTGCCCCCGCAGCGCGCCGGCGGGGAATTCGGCGTTGTGGACGTTGACGTAGAAACCCGCTGGATTTTGCCGAAGAGCGTCCCACTGCGGGTCGGTTATCGGCACACTTCCCGCGGCTTGCCCATCCACGAACGTGGCACCCGTGAACCCCACCGCCACTGGGCCCGACACCCCCGCCGCCCCGGTGTGGATGTGGGCCGCGGTGGGAGGCCCGATGTTCTTCACCCAGAGGTAGAAGATCAGGTTGGCGCCATGGCGGAAGACGGTGGCATGGCCACTGCCATCGTTGTCCCCAGGGGCGGGAACCTCCCGCGCTCCGCGCAGGTCGGTGGCCAGCGCCCCCGGCGCCGCGCCCTCACCCAACAGCTGGCCCCGCACCGCGCCGCCGGGAAACTCGGCGTTGTGCACGTTCACGTAGAAGGCCGTGGGGTCGGCAGCGATGGCCGAGGCCACACCAGCATCCACCTCCACCCAGCCCACGGCACGGAACACGCCTCCCCCCAGGTGGGAGAAACTTGCGGCAGGGAAGGAGATAGCAACTGGCCCGTTGGCCCCCGGCCGCCCGGCGTGGACGTGAGCCGCCGTGGGCGCGGCAACGCCGGAGAGCCACAGAAAGAAGTACGCCCGCCCGCCGTCCAGGGTGACCACCGCATGCCCCCATCCATCGGGGTCCCCTGCCGCCCCCACCTGGCGGTCCCCGCGCAGGGACACGGAAAAGGTCTACCCCAAGGCCACGGCTGCGCTCAACACTGCCACCACGAAGACGAAGAAAAGCCGTCCCATGTCCCCCCCAAGAAACGTCGACTGCGAGCGGTCCTGACCGGCCTACTTCAAGGCTTTACTTCACCTTGCAGGAGCTCAGCCCGAACGGTAGATAGGCCGGACAGAAGCGAAAGATGGCCGTGCCGAGAGGCACCAACCCCAGCAGCCCCCACCAGCTCTTGAAGTACAACCCCGCACCGAGAATCGCGACGCCCACGACGGCCCGCGCCACGCGGTCTAGACCCCCCACGTTGTGGATCATGTGCACCTCCACACCCAGAACATGTTCCCATTCTCCCTGGGGAGTGGGAGTTGTCAGTGACTTTGGTCACCAAAGACCGTCCACACGGCGGAGCAGGCCCTCGCTGTCGAGCACTTCCACCCACCCGCGGTGGGTGCGCACCAGCTGCGCCTCTTCCAGCTGTTTCAAGGCGCGGGTCACCACCTCGCGGGAGGTGCCCAACTCGGCGGCCAGCTGCTCGTGAGTAGCGTGCACCCGGGGCCCGCGCCGGCTCAGCACGGCGGCCAGCCGTTGCGAGGTGGTGGCAAAGGCCAGCATCGCCACCAAGGTCATGAGGTCCACCAGCCGACCCGCAAAGAGGCGATGGCACGCCGAACGAAACCCCGCCAACTGATCGTAAAGCTCCAAGAACAGGGAACGGGGAAGGAGAATCGCCCGTATTGCCTTTTCCACCACCCCATCGGCCGGGTAGGAGACCTCGCCCAACAGGCAGCTCATGGTGATGGTGCACAGCTCCCCGGGATGCACACGGTACAGCAGCACCTCGCGCCCCGAGGCGGCCGCGGCGCTGACCCGCACCCTGCCCGCCGCCAGCACGGCCAAGTGGCTGCAAGGATCACCCGCCCGGAAGAGAAACGTCCCAACGCCGGCCTCCAAAGGGCGCGTCGCGGCCAGGAGGCGATCCTGCAGGGCACTCGGGACGGTTTCTAATCCCGGGACGTACCTGCTCAGCTCCGACAGGGTGAGGGACATGGGTGGTCATTCTATCTCCGGTTCACCGGCTGGCGTTCCCCGCCGCGCCGCGCTACCATGACTTCGCCCCCCACAACGCCCCGGTTCGGCGGCCCCCGTGCGGCCCGCTTGGCACAAGGGAGAACGCGATGAGCTCGAAGATTCAGCTTGCCCAGACCACGGTTGGCCAGAAGCTGCTCCTGGGCGCTACCGGTCTCATCCTCTTTCTCTTCGTAGTGGGCCATTTGCTGGGGAATCTGCAGATCTACCGCGGCGCGGCGGCGCTGAACGCCTACGCTGCTTTTCTCCACGCCAACCCCGGCCCGCTCTGGGTGGTCCGCCTCGTCCTCTTGGGCTGCGTGGCGGTGCACATCGCCTACGCCGCTCGCCTGGCCTGGCGCAACTGGCGCAGCCGACCGGTACCCTACGCTCGCCGACGCTACCGCGAAGCAGACGCCGCGGCCCGCTCCATGCTCCTCACCGGCCCGGTGATCGCCGCGTTCGTGGTGTACCACCTGCTCCACTTCACCTTCGGTAGCGTCCACCCCGAGTACGTCCCCGGCGACGTGTACCACAACGTCGTCGCGGGCTTTCGCGTCCCCCTGGTAGCGCTCGCCTACATGCTGGCCAACGTACTGCTGGGCGTGCACCTTTATCACGGGATTTGGAGCGCCACCCAGACCTTCGGTCTCGCCCACCCCCGCTGGGATCCCCTCCGTCGCACCCTCGCCCGCCTGATCGCCGCCGGCATTGCCGCGGGCAACGTGTCGATCCCCCTGGCCGTGTGGCTGGGATGGGTCGCCTAGATCGGCAAGGAGTCACGGATTATGAACCTTGACCCGCACCTGCCTTCGCCGCCCCTCGCCACGGCGTGGACCCGCCACAAGGACTCCCTCCCCCTCCTGTCCCCCGCCAACAAGGCGAAGCACACCGTGCTGGTGGTGGGCACCGGCCTAGCGGGCGCGTCCGCGGCCGCTACCTTAGGCGAGCTGGGCTACCGAGTGCTGGCGTTCTGCTACCAAGACTCCGCCCGCCGCGCCCACTCCATCGCCGCCCAGGGCGGCATCAACGCCGCCAAGAACTATCAGAACGACGGTGACAGCGTGTATCGGCTCTTCTACGAGACCATCAAGGGTGGCGACTTTCGTGCCCGGGAAGCCAACGTCTACCGCCTCGCCGAGGTCTCCAGCGCGATTATCGACCAGTGCGTCGCCCAGGGCGTCCCCTTCGCCCGGGAGTACGGCGGCACGCTAGCCAATCGCTCCTTCGGTGGCGCCCAGGTGTCCCGCACCTTCTACGCCCGCGGCCAGACTGGTCAGCAACTCCTGCTGGGCGCCTACTCGGCGCTCGCCCGCCAAGTGGCGGCGGGCACGGTGATGGTCCACCCCCGCACGGAAATGCTGGACCTGGTGGTGGTGGACGGCCGTGCCCGGGGCATCGTCACTCGCCACCTGGTTAGTGGAGAGGTGCAGGTGTGGTTGGGCGATGCCGTACTCCTGTGTACCGGCGGGTATTCCAACGTGTTTTACCTGTCCACCAACGCCAAGGGGTGCAACGCCACCGCCATCTGGCGGGCGCATCGACGGGGCGCCGGGTTCGCCAACCCGTGCTTTACGCAGATCCACCCCACCTGTATCCCCCAAACGGGGGAGCATCAGTCCAAGCTCACCTTGATGTCCGAATCCCTGCGCAACGACGGACGTGTTTGGGTACCCAAAAAACCCGGGGATCCGCGCCCCCCCGTCGCCATCCCCGAGGACGAACGCGACTACTACCTGGAGCGCCTCTACCCCTCTTACGGCAACCTCACCCCCCGGGACGTGGCATCGCGGGCCGCCAAACGCATGTGCGACGAGGGGCGCGGCGTCGGCCCCGGCGGCCGCGGGGTTTATCTGGACCTCACCGGGGCCATCCAGCGCCTTGGGCGTACGGTGATCGAGGAGCGCTACGGCAACCTCTTCGAAATGTACCAACGCATCACCGGCGAAGATCCCACCCAGGTACCCATGCGCATCTACCCCGCCCCCCACTACACCATGGGGGGGCTGTGGGTGGATTACAACTTAATGAGCACCATCCCCGGGTTGTTCGTGCTAGGCGAGGCCAACTTCTCCGACCACGGTGCCAACCGCCTGGGAGCGTCGGCGCTCATGCAGGGGCTGGCGGACGGCTACTTCATCGTGCCCTACACCTTGGGGGCGTACCTGGCGGGTGCCCGCTTGCAGCCCGTCCCCCGCGATCACCCCGAGTGTCGCGCCGCCGTTGCCCAGGTGAAGGATCGGCAAGCCCGCCTGCTCGCCCTGCGGGGACCGCGCACAGTGGACGACCTGCACCGGGAGCTGGGGGCGCTACTGTGGGACTACTGCGGCATGAGCCGAAACGCCCAAGGCTTGCAGCAAGCCATCCCCCGCATCGCCGAGCTGCGCCAGCGCTTCTGGCAGGAAGCCCGCGTTCCTGGCCGGGGGGAGGATCTCAACCAAGAGCTGGAGAAAGCCGGGCGGGTAGCCGACTACATGGAGCTGGCCGAGCTCATGTGTCGGGACGCCCTGGCGCGGGAGGAGTCCTGCGGCGGCCACTTCCGCGAGGAGTACCAAACCCCCGAGGGCGAAGCCCAGCGGGACGACCAGCGCTTCGCCCATGTGGCGGTGTGGGAGTGGACGGGGGAGGGGCGCGCCCCCATCCGCCACCAGGAGCCACTGGAGTTCACCACTGTGAAGCTCGCCACCCGTAGCTACGTCTAAGGCCATAAGGCAAGGAAGGAGCGCACCTATGCATCTGGAACTCCACATCTGGCGCCAGGCCGGCCCTCGGGAGAAGGGGCGGTTCGTCACCTACCCTGTAGACGGGGTGAGCGAGCATATGTCGTTTTTAGAGATGCTCGACCACTTGAATCAACAGCTCATCGCCCGCGGCGAGGAGCCGGTGGCCTTTGAGCACGACTGCCGAGAGGGGATCTGTGGCTCCTGCGGACTGGTTATCAACGGCACCGCCCATGGTCCCTTGCCCGGCACCACCGTCTGCCAACTTCACATGCGCCACTTCGCGGACGGCGAGGTGATCTTCGTCGAACCGTGGCGGGCCAGGGCGTTCCCGGTGCTCAAAGACCTGGTGGTGGACCGCAGCGCCTTCGATCGCCTCATGGCGGCTGGCGGGTACATCTCCACCCGCACCGGCTCCGCCCCCGACGCCAACGCCATCCCCGTCCCCAAGGCGGCGGCGGAGCAAGCCATGGACGCCGCCGCCTGCATCGGCTGCGGCGCGTGCGTAGCCGCCTGCCCCAACGGCGCCGCCATGCTCTTCGTAGCCGCCAAGATCACCCACCTGGGACTGCTCCCCCAGGGCCAGCCCGAGCGCTACCTGCGGGTGCGCTCCATGCTCGCTCAGATGGAGCGCGAGGCCTTCGGCGGCTGCAGCAACTACCGCGAGTGCGAGGCGGTGTGCCCCAAAAACATCTCGGTGGCCACCATCGCCCGCCTCAACCGGGACTACCTCAGAGCGAGCCTCACCGGCTGACCCAGATTGAGGCTGCCACTGCGCACCTTTCCCCGTCCACCGGTGCGGCCCGGCTGGGCTGGGAACCCCAGTCGGGGCATGGGAGCGAGAGCGGGGCGAAAGATTCATCGCATCGGTCTTTGTCAGTACTAAGTATTGCGATTGAAATAATGTTTCACAAATGGTAAACTGGCCCACGGGGGTGGGGGATGCGTTGGTGGGCTGCGATCCTGGTGGTGCACGGTGTCTTGGGCAGTGGCCTCGCAGCTGGGGCAGACCTGGTGCAGCCGTGGAGTCGGGGGTTTTCCAACCTGGAGGTGCACCTCACCGCCAACCAGGAGCGCCGCTGGACCTTGTCCACCGTGTTGGGAGGCAGCCCGATGGAAAACCTATCCTTGGGCGTGTTCGCCAGCCTCGGGGAGGAGGACGACCTGGGGGGACTGGCGATCCTCTCCCTCCCACTGGATGAGGAGGTGAACTTGGACCTGTGGCTGGAGGTGGGGGGCTTCGTCCTGCCCCGGGAGGCTGAGCAGCGCCAGGCGTGGTACGGTGGCGGCGCAGAGATCTCTTGGCCATACCGGGGACTGACTCCCTACGCCCGCCTCACCGCCTACCGCCAGGCCGACGGCTGGGCGGTGCACCCCCTGCTCGGCCTCCTCGTGCCAGCCGGGGAGCGCTGGCGTTTCCACTGCGAGGTATCCGGTGAAAAGACGCCCGGCAACCCCTGGCCCCTCCACCTCACTCTGGGCCCCAATGTGGCCCTCGGACCGAGTGCCACCTTGATCACTGAGGTTTCGTACCTGTGGGACCGCACCTCCGCCCGCAAGAGCTGGGCGGGTTCGGTGGGGTTGGTGCTGGATCCCAGCACTTTGCTCGTTGGCCGGTCCACGGGTCGCTTCTAAAGCAGGCGCCGCTGGCGCCGCCGCGCCGCCCACGAGGGGCCAAGAGGGTCCCGCCTCTAGTGAAAATCCCGCGACGGAGGGGCTGGCGTGGCAGCCAACAGGGGGCGCACCTCCTGAGCGAGTAGGGTGACCACACCGTCCCGCGACTGCACCACACCGTCCACTTCCAGCAGCGCCTGGCCGGCAATGACGGCGCGGCGGGCGCGAAATAGCTCCGGCTGGACCACCACGTTGGCAAAGCCGGTCTCGTCTTCCAGGGTAAGGAAGCACATCCCTTTGGCAGTGGCGGGGCGCTGGCGCACGATCACCGCACCTCCCACCCGCGCTCGCCGGCCGTGGGGCTGAGCCTCCAGCTGGCGAGCGGCTAGCACCCCGCGCCGCGCCAGCTCTCCCCGGCGCAGGGCCAGGGGGTGGCGACCCACGGTCACCCCGGCGCCGGTCAAATCGGCGGCGTAACGTTCAGGCAGGGACATCTCTGGCAATGGGTTGGGGGACGGGTCCCCCTCCATGGCGCGGGCCAAGGGAGGTCGCCGCCCGTCCAGCGCCGCCGCCTGCCACAGCGCCGTGCGGCGGCTGGCCCCCAGGGAGGCGAACGCCCCCACCTGCGCCAGCACCGCCAGCTCCTCGGCGCGTAAGGCGCAGCGGTAGGCCACCTCCCGTACGTCGGCGAAGGGGGCCCGGGCTGCCTCTTCTTCGATCCGCCGACCCGCCTCCTCCCGCAGCCCCTTGACGAAGCGCAACCCCAACCGCACCGCCAGCTGGTCCTTTGCCTCCCGCTCCACCCGGCACCCCCACCCCGAGTGGCTCACATCGATAGGGAGGACGCGTAGGCCGTGCCGTCGCGCATCCTGCACCAGGGTGGCGGGGTGGTAAAACCCCATCGGCCAGGCGTTGAGGAGGGCAGCCAAAAAGCACGCCGGGTGGTGCGCCTTCAGGTACGCAGAGGCGTAGGCGATGAGGGCAAAGGAGGCGGCGTGGGACTCGGGAAAGCCGTAGAGGGCGAACGAGGTAATCCCCTGCACGATAGCCTCAGCGGCCTCGCCGGTGATCCCCCGGGCCGCCATCCCCTCGCGCAGCTGCCTCTCCAGCTTGGCCATGCGCTCCACCGAGCGCTTCGCCGCCATGGCCCGGCGCAGCTCCTCCGCCTGCCCTCCGGAGAACCCCGCCGCCACCATGGCCACCCGCATGAGCTGCTCCTGAAACAGCGGCACCCCCAAGGTGCGGGCCAGGATGGGCTCGAGGTCGGGGTGAGGGTAGGTCACTGGCTCCCGCCCCTGGCGGCGGTTCAGGTAGGGGTGCACCATCTTGCCCACGATGGGGCCGGGCCGGATGATCGCCACCTCCACCACCAGGTCGTAAAAGCGCTGGGGGCGCATGCGCGGCAGGGTGGCCATCTGTGCCCGGCTTTCGATCTGGAACACCCCCACCGTGTCGGCGGCGCGAATCATGGCGTAGGTGGCTGGGTCGTCGGGGGGCAGGTGAGCCAAGTCCACCTCCACCCCTTCGTGGGCGCGGATCATGGGCACCGCCTCCTGCAGCACCTTGAGCATCCCCAGGCCCAGCAGGTCCACCTTGATGATCCCCACATCGGCGCAGTCGTCCTTGTCCCACTGGATGACCCGCCGGCCCGGCATGCTCGCCGGCTCCAGGGGCACCACGTCGTCCAGCCGCCCCCGCGCCAGCACCACCCCGCCCGAGTGCTGCCCCAGGTGGCGGGGCAGGTGCAGCAGGCGCGCTGCCACCTCCACCAGTAGGCGCGCCCGGCGCTCGCCGGGATCCAACCCGGCCTGGGCCAGGTAGCCCTTCAGCTCGGTGCGGGGGTCCTTCTCGAACCCCCAACCAGAGATGAACTTGCATACTCTGTCCAGATGCTCCTCGGCAAAACCAAGGGCCTTGCCCGCCTCTCGCACCGCCGAGCGGCCCCGGTAGGTGATCACGTTGGCGGTCATCGCCGCGCCGCGCTCGCCGTAGGTGGCGAAGACGTGCTGGATCACCTCCTCCCGCAGCTCCCCCGAGGGCAGGTCCAGGTCGATGTCCGGCCACTCCCCCCGTTCCTCGGAGAGGAAACGCTCGAACAGCAGGTCCATGGCCACCGGATCCACGGCGGTGATGGCCAGGGCGTAGCACACCGCGGAGTTGGCGGCGGAGCCGCGCCCCTGGGCGAGGATGCCGCGGCGCCGGCAGTAGCGCACGATGTCGTGCACCACCAGGAAGTACCCCGCCAGACCGAGCTTGGCGATGAGGGCCAGCTCCCGCTCCAGCTGCGCCACCACCCGCGGCGAGGGGGTGCCGTAGCGCTCCCGCGCCCCCTCCGCCACCCGCGCTCGCAGCTCGGCGTTCTCGTCCCGCCCCTCGGCGAGCTGGGCGGCGGGGAAGCGGTAGGGCAGCTGCTCCAGGCGAAAGGTCAGGCGTTCAGCCACTTGCGCGGTGGCGGTCACCGCCTCGGGCAGATCGGCCCACAGGCGCGCCATGGCGGCGGGCGAGCGCAGGCAGCGGGCACGGTTGACCTCCAGCCGCCGTCCGGCGCCATCCAGGGTGGTATGGGTACGCAGACAGGTGAACACGTCCGCCACCGGCCCATCGGCGGGGCTCGCCAGGAGAGCGTCCTGGGTGGCCACGCAGGGAACACCGGCGGCGCGGGCCAGGCGCACCAGGGCGGCGTTGCGCGCCTCCTCCCCGCGCCGCCCATGGCGGTTTAACTCCACCGCCAGGTGCGCCGGCGTGAAGATCCCCACCAGTCGCCGCAGCACCCCCGCCGCCGCCTCCTCCCCGCCCCCGTGCAGCGCCCGCACCAGCGGCCCAGCCACCCCACCGGTGAGCGCCGTCACCCCTGCGGCGTGGCCGGCCAGCAGCTCCCAGCTGACCCGTCCCTCACCCTTGGGGCGGCCCAGCGCCCCCGAGGTGAGCAGCCGGCACAGGTTGGACCAGCCCTGGGGGGTCTCCACCAGCAGCGGTAAGCGGGCGCCGTCCTCCAGCACCACCTCCGCCCCGGCCACCGCCTCCACTCCCACCTGCCGGGCCGCCTTGGCGAAACGGGGCAGGCCGTACACGCCGCCGCGGTCGGTGACGGCCACCGCGCCCAGGCCCAGGGAGGCCGCCCGCTCCGCCACCGCCTCTGGCTCCGCCGCCCCCTCCAGGAAGGAGAAGGCGGTGTGCCCATGGAGCTCCCGATAGTCAGTCGTACACCCCATCGGCCCACCACCTGCCCTCCAGTCGGTCGAAGGCCAGCCGCCATACCGTGCCGTCGGCGGTGGCCACGTCGTACTCGTCGCGGGCAAAGGGCTCCTCGCTCCACCACTCGCCCACGAAGCGATAGGGACCAGCGCAGCGGGCCACCACCCCGCCCCATCTGCCCAAGCGCGCCACCACCGGCCGCGACCCCACCGTCACCACCTGCACCGGCCGCGGCGGACGGAAGCGGCGCAGCACCGGCCCTCCCCTGGGCTGCTGGGCTGCCTCGTCACCCGCCACTGGCCGCGGCGCGAACGGCACCACCGCCGCGGGGTCCGGCCGGTGGCTGTCGCGGACGGCGGGGGCCCCCACCCGCCCCGTCCCCGCCAGCGCCGCCAGGCGCGCCAGGGCCTGGGCGAGCTTGCCAGGGGCCGGCTGGGGCGGCCCGAACAGCGACCCCTGCACCAGCCGCAGCCGCCCCGGCACCACCCGCACCGCCACCTCCTCCACCGGCGCCCCCGGCGGGTGCGCCTCCAGCTGCAGCCGCACCATGGCCTGCACTGCCGCCACCTCCCGGGTTACCGCTACCAGGCGCAGCGGGAGCTCGTAGGTGCCTCCTCCCTCCAGGCCCAGCTCCAGGAAGACGTCGGCGAACCCTTCGCCGCGCACCTCCAGACGCTGCGCCAGGCGCGAGAGCACGCCGTGGAGCACGAACAGAAACGGCTCCAGGGAAGTGAGGGGGAACTCCAGCGGCACCCCCTCCCGCAGCTCCTCCGGGCGAAGATCGGGTACGAACGCCCCATCCTCTTCCCCCGCCGCCAGCCGGTGCAGGCGCACCCCTTCCCGCCCCAGGCGCAGCGCCACCTCCTCCCGGGCCAGCGCCGCTACCTCCCCGGCGGTGGCCAGACCCCAACGGGCTAGGGTCGCCAACACCGCAGGCGGCGGGTCGAGCACGGGCAACGGCAGCGGCGCCAGAAACTCCCGCTCCTGGCCGGGCGGGACCACCACCACCCCCTCACTCACCCCCTCGGCCAACCGCGCCGCCACCCGCGCCACCTCGCCGCTGCTCGCCACCCCCACACACCCCTCCAACCCCACCCGCCGGCAGCGCCGCAGCACCTCCCCGGCGAGGCGCGGCTCGCTCCCCCACAACGGCACCACCCCTGCCACGTCCAGCCACACCTCTCCCGGGGCCACCCGCCGCAGGCGAGGGGAAAACCCTTCCGCCACATCGGCCAACGCCTCGGCGGCCGCCGCCGCCACCTCCGGGGGGGTCACCGCCACCTTCACCCCCGGTGCCCGCTGCCGCACCTGCGCCGCCGTCCACCCCACCCGCGCCCCCAGCGCCACCGCCTCTGCCGACACCGCCACGATCTCGTCCCGGGGGGTGGGACCGGCAGCCACTGCCAGGGGCGTCTCGGCCAGCTCCGGGCAGCTGCGCCGCAGCGCCTGCACGGGAAAGCTCGGCACCCGCAGGCACGCCACCCGCCACCCACTCACCAGCCGGTCACTGCTCTTCTCCCCTCCCCGCGTTCGGCTCCCTCCTCCTCCCAACTCCGGCTGGCGGTTCATGAACCTGCCCTCCACCCCACCCGTTCCCCTGCCTCCACCTCCGCGGTCGTCACTTCCAGGGCAACCCCTTCCAGCCACCTTAGGGAGCCGTTCCCATCCCCTCCCCACCGCCCTCCCCTCCCCGCCAGTGGCACCACCGCCCCCGCCAGCGCGCCCGCCCAGGGGTGCCCGGACAACACCAGCACCACGGCGTTGGCGCGCTCAGCGGCGCGGGCCAGTCGCAGCCGTAGCGATCCCACCGACGCTCCTCTCCCCCCACGGTGCCACCGCTGGCGCCTCTGGCCACCGTGCACTCCCACCAGATCCACCACCACCACGGGGAACCCTCCCACCTCCAGCACCACCTCGGCCGCCCGCACCGCCCCCTCCACCCCCCTCACCCGCACCCACAGCAGGCGCTGCAGGTCCACCCCAGCGGTCTGCGCCGAGGGGGGGTCGAAGGCATCCGCCGCGTCGATCCACGCCGCCACCTCGCCGCGCCGCGTGGTCGCCGCCACCGCCGCCATCGCCGCCGTGGTGCGCCCTGACGAGTCCGGCCCCAGCAGCTCCCCCACCTTGCCCACCGGCCAGCCGCCGCCCAGCACACGGTTCAGCTCCGGCGCCCCGGCGTCCAGCCGAGGGCGCTCCAACTCCCGGCGCGCCCAGCGCCGCGTGTCCTCCCGCAAGCGCTGCAGCACCTCGGCAACGGGCTGCGCAGCATCGGCCAGGGGCGCCACCGCCGCCATTTCCCCCTCACCACCGTTCTTCGGCAGAGTACATCATAGTGATCATGGCTAATAATATGATTGACATTTATAGTTGTCAACCGCTGAAACGTGCTACGGTGCGCCCGTGGAGCACGCGGTCATTCCTCCCGCCTGGGTGGACACCCACGCCCCGGTGGCCTCCCTCCTCGCCCCCCTCCACCCCCACTGGCCGTGGTGGGCGGCGGCCCTGCTGCTGTTTACCCTCGCTCTGCTGCTGGCCCGCCGCGGCTCGGGCTGCCACCCCCTCGCCGTGGCTCTCGCCGCCCTGGGGGCGACGGCCCTGGCCATCGCCTGTGATGGCCTGGTGGACGACGCCTACATCCAGTTCCGCTACGCCGCCCACTGGGCCGCCGGGGAAGGTCCCGTGTTCAACCCCGGCGACCGCCTGGAGGGGGCCTCCGGCGGCGCGTGGATGGCCGTCGTGGCAGCCGCCAGCCGGCTCACCGGCGTCTCCACCGGCACCGTCGCGCGCCTCCTCTCCCTGCTCCTCGCCCCGGCCACGGTGCTCGCCGCTGCCGCCGCCGCCGCCCGGCTGGCCCCGGGCGCCGCCGTCCCCGTGGGGGTGGCCTGGGCCGCCCTGGCCACCCCGGCCCTGTACGCGGCCACCGGCCTAGAGACCGCCTCCTGGGCGTTCGCCCTGTGGTGGCTGGCCGCTGGACTGGCTGCCGCCCGTCCCGGGGTGGCCGGCGCCGGAGCCGCCCTGGGCGCCGCCGTGCGTCCGGAGGCCCTCGTCCTCGCCGCCTTGGCCCTGCCCAGCTGGCGGCGCCTGCCCCGCGCGGGACGGGCCGCCCTGGCCGCTGCCGCTGCCACCCTGGCGCTCCTGGCCGGCGCGCGTTTCCTCTACTACGGTAGCCCCATCCCTTACGCCGCCCTCGTCAAAGGCGTCACCGGCGCCGCCGGCGCCGCCGCCGGCGCCCGCTATCTCGCTGCCGCCCTTCTCGAATGGTGGCCACTGCTCCTGGTGGTGCCGGTCCTGTGGCAGCAGCGAAACCGGCTCCTGCCCGCCCTCCTGCCGGTGGCCGGCTGGACGGCGCTGGTGACCGCCCGGGGCGGCGACTGGATGCCCGGCAGCCGCTACCTCCTGCCTCTGTTGGTGTTGTTGACGGTCTCCCTGGCCTTGGCGGAGCCGCCCCGGCGGCTTCAGGTGACCGTCCTGCTGGTGGCCCTGGCGGCTTGGCGCCTGGCGCCGCTGGAGCAGCCCGGGATCAGCCGGCCCGGCGACCTATGGCGGGCCATGACCACTCACCGGCTGCAGTGCCGCTGGTGGGAGGCGCTGGGCGAACGTTTGGGCCGCCAACTTCCCCCCGGCACCCGCATTGCCGTGGGTCCCGCTGGGGCGCTGCCCTACGCCAGCGGGTTGCCCACCTTCGATTTGTACGGCCTTAACACCCCCGTGCACCGCCACGGCGGCGTCACCCCCGGCCACACCCTGTGGGGGTTGCCGGAGGCGGTGGCGCGGGGATGCGCGGTAATCGTTCCTGGCCGCCCGGTGCCTCAGACCGCCGATGCGGCGGCGCTCCATGCCGCGGCGGTGGCGCTGGCCGCGGAGGTCCCAGCCCTGGCCGAGAAGTACCGTCCCGTGGTGCTTGTCCACCCCTCCCAGCGGCAGCTGGATATCGTCCGGGACATCCTTTGGGTACGGCGAGAGGCCAGCGAAGAATGACTACCATAGATGGACAAGCACATGGACTCGTGGTAATCTGACCACGATAGGAGTCGTATGAACACCGCCCAGCTGGGTCTGCGGATTCGGCAGTTGCGCCGCGAAAGGGGATGGTCTCAGGAGCAGTTGGCCCGCAGCGCCGGCCTGTCGCGCAACTTCGTGGCGCAGATCGAACGGGGGGAATCCACCCCCACCGTCGCCACTTTGGGGCGGCTGGCCCAGGCCCTCGCCACCACCATCGCCGAGCTGCTCGGCCAGGACGTCGCCACGCCGGCTGGCGAACTGGTGGCGGTGCCCCTAGTGAGCGATACCATCGCCGCCGGCCCACCGGCGTTTCTCACCGATCACGTGGAGCGTATGGAAACCCTCCCCCGAACCCTCCTCCACGCCCTAGGTGTGGACCCTCGGCACGCCGCCCTGGTGCGTCTGGGCGCCGATCAGGACTCCATGGCCGACACCATTCCGCCGGGCTCCACGGTGCTGGTGGATCGCGCCCCCGTTCGGCGAGTGGTCCCCCGTGCCATTTACGCGGTGCGGGAGGAGGTGGGGGGAGAGGTGGGGTGCACGGTCAAACGCCTGGTCCTGGATGGGGCGGCCCGGGTGCTCATCCTGCTCTCCGACAACCCCGCCCACCTGCCCCGGGCCGTCCGCCTGAGGTCAGGGGAAGCCCTGTCCAGCACCATCATCGGCCGAGTGGTGTGGTGGCTTCCCCCGGCCCCGCCCGGCCCGTGAGCGCCCCGCGGGCGACCTCCTCCAGAGCCGTCGCGTAGGACGCCCAACTGTAACGCCCAGCGCTGGCCTGCGCCCCCTCCGCCAGGCGCGCGCGCACCACCGGGTCCACCACGCGCTGCAGCGCCGCCGCCAACGCCGCCGGCTCGCCGGGGGGCACCAGCAGGCCGTTGCGCCCGTCCTCTACCACCTCGGCCAGCCCCCCCACGCGGCTTGCCACCAGCGGCAGACCGTACCCCAGCATCAGCGCCGCCACCGCCGATCCGGTGGCGCGCCGGTACGGCAGCACGGCCACGTCCGCCGCCGCCGCCCACCACGCCACCTCGTCCTCGGCCACCCACCCCAGATGGGCGCGCACCCGCCCCGCCAGAGCCGGATCCCGCAACCGCTCTTGGACCACCGCCCCCACCCCTCCCCACGGCTCCCCAGCCAGCAGGAGCACCACGGGCGAATCCGCCGGCAGAAGGCGCGCCGCCTCCAGCAACACCTCCACCCCCTTGTAGGGGCGGATCAGCCCGAAACACAACACCGCCGTGGTCCCCTCCGGCACCCCCAACTGCCGGCGCGCCGCCTCCCGGTCTGCCGGCGGCCCGGCGAAGGCCGGCAAGGGGTGGACGGTCAGTGCACGGCCTGGAAACTGGCGGCGCAGCGTCTCGGCCACCTCCCCAGCGTGGCACAAAAACCCGCAGCAGCGGCGCAGCACCGCCCTCGCGGCACGGCGCTGGGCCGCCGAGGCGTCGTGGTCGGCGACGTTGTGCACCACCGCCAGCGTGGGGAGGTTGCCACGCCACTGCACCAGCCGGAACAGGGGCGCCCACGCCCACGTCCAGTAGGGCAGGACCAGCACCCGGGGGGAGGCGGCGCGCAGACGGCGCAGCAGCCGCCCCCACGTCCACGGCTCCAGCACCGAGTAGCAGCGTTGCGCCACGGCGAGGCGCGGGCAAGCGGCGGGGTCGAGATCACCGCCGCCGGGGTAGAGCCAGCGGGGGTACTGCCGCTGCGGCGTCAGGAAGGCGGCCAGCGTCCCCCGCTCCGCGAGGGCCGCCGCCAGCTCCGTGGTGGTGCGGGCGATCCCCCCGCGGAAGGGCCACGACGGCCCCACCAGCGCCAGACGCAGCTCAGCCACCCTCGTGCGGCGCCGCCGCTCCCACCCGCTCCTGGATCAGGTACAACGGCCGGCGCTTGACCTCGTCGTAGATCCGGCCCAGGTACTCCCCCAGCAGGCCGATCATCACCAGCTGCACTCCCCCCAGGAAGAGAATGGCCGCCATCAGGGAGGTGTACCCGGGCCAGGAAATCCCCACCACTTTCAGCGCCAGCACCACCAGGATATAGGCGAAGGCCAGGGCGGAAACAACAAAACCCATCCAGGTGGCAAGCTGCAGAGGCAGGTGGGAAAAGGAGGTGATGGCGTCCACCGCGAAGCGCATCATCTTGCGCAGAGGGTACTTGGTGTCGCCGGCGTGGCGCGCCGCGCGGTCGTAAAGGACGCCGGTCTGGGGAAACCCCAGCCAGGCCACCAGGCCCCGGGTGAAGCGGTGGCGTTCCCCCAGGCGGCGAAACGCCTCTACTGCGCGCCGCCCCATGAGGCGAAAGTCACCGGTATCTACCGGGATCTCCACCGCTGTGATGCGCTTGAGCAAACGGTAGAAAAGCTTGGCAGTAAAAAGTTTGAACGCGCTCTCCCCGTGCCGCGCGCGGCGCACGGCGTAGACCACCTCCCACCCTTCCCGCCAGCGCGCCACCAGATCGGGGATGACCTCGGGCGGATCTTGGAGGTCGGCGTCCATGATCACCACCGCCTCGCCCCTGGCGTGCTCCAGCCCGGCAGCGAAGGCCATTTGGTGGCCAAAGTTGCGGGAGAAGCGCAAGCCCCGCACGCGGCTATCCTTGGCCGCCAGTTGTGTCACCAGCGTCCAGCTGTTGTCGCGGGAGCCGTCGTCCACGAAGACCATTTCGAACGACGCCACGCACCCCTCCAGCACCGCCACCAAACGGCGGTACAGCTCCGGGATGTTCTCCTCCTCGTTGAAGACCGGTACGACCACCGAGAGCTCAGGGGCCATTACTGGCCCCCCTATCGCCTCGGCGCAACACCACCACGTCGCTGGCCCCCACCGGCGACCACACCTGGCGGGTAAAAAACCACCGGATAACGTTCCCCGGCGTCGCCTGCCCCCACTCCTCCACCCACCAGGCCCGCAGCGGGATGCGTTGGGCTCGGTAACCTGGTCCCAAGTTGGCCTGCGCCACCTCCTGTTTTTCCGGGTCGCACACCACCAGCGGCGGCCGCATGCCGGCCTTGGGGATGTCCCAGTACACCGGCAACCCTAACCATTGCCATGCCAAAGGCCAGGTCGCTTCCCCTGCCACCGCGGCGGCCGGGTTCTCACCGGAGTCCGCCAGCGCCATCCCCTCCCTGGCCAGCGCCCCCGCCTCGGGGGTGGTCTGCACGAACACCAACAGCTCCGCCCGATCGCTGGAGGTGGTGGTGGCCGGGTACAGGAAAGTCACCGCCACTGCCGACCACACGGTGGCCAGCAGGCCGGCAGCCGCCACGACCCGCGACCACGGCCGGCCGCGGGGCGAAAAGGTGCGCGCCAGCTGCATCCCCGCCAGGGGCACAAAGGGCAACACCTGGTGCACCAAAAGCCAAGGCACCTTCTCCCCTAGGTAGGCGTACATCCCCACCGAGGCCAGGCCCCACCACAGGCAGAAGACCTCCACGCTGTGCAGCCGCCCGCGCCGCCGCACCACCCAGACCAGGGCGGCGCCGATGATCAAGAACTCGTACAGGGCGAGGCGCGGCAGGTAGTAAAACCACGGCCCCCCCACGCGCTGGATGGTGTGCTGGTGGTACCAGTACTGAAACGCCTTCAAGGGGAAGGCCACGTCCTCGGGGTGGATGAAGAACACCGTGTAGGCGGTGAGGGTGATGATGATGAACACCAGGACGGCGCTGGCCGCTGGCGCCGCGTATTTCTCCAGCCAGGCCACGGTGCGGCGGAACGCCACCGCCAGGCGGAGCCGCAGCAGCACCCCAAAAGCCCCGGCGGCCAGCAGGGGTAGCAGCACGTAAATGGTTTCCTTGGAGAGGGCGTGGAGCGCCAGCATGGCGCCGGCCCACGGCAGCACCCGCCAGCTGCCGCGCCGCAGCAGCAGGAACAGCACCCCCGCGGCGGCGGTGAACAGGCTCACCGGCAGGTCCTCGCGGGCAAACCGCGAGTAGTAAAGGAAGCTGGGGGAGATCGCCAGGAGCACTCCGCACCACAGCGCCGCCCGAGCTCCCAAGCGACGGCGAAGGAAGAAGGGTAGCCCCACCAGCGCCACTCCGGTGAGCACCGGGTAAAGCCGCAAGGTAACCAGGTTCTCCCCCAAGAGGGCGAAAACCCCGGCGTTGAAAAAATAGAGCAGCGGCCCGTGGTAGGTGGGGTCGTAGCGGTAGTTGCCCCGCACCAGCACTTCGTGGGAGAAGTGGCCGTGCACCGCCTCATCGTGGTGCGGGGGGCGCTCCCCCAGGTCCCATACGCGCAGCACCAGCGCCAGCAGCAGCAGGGCCAGCCAGCACACCTTTTCCCGCCGCCTCATGAGTGCCTCCTCGCGGATCCCCGGCGTGGCGGGGTGGTGGCCCCCCGGACCCGCCGTCGCCTCCCAGCGCCATCGCCCATCGGCGCACTCCCCCATCCTGCACCGGCCCCTGCCCGGGCCGATGCCACGCCGCCGTGCCCCGGCGCATGAGCTCCTGCCACCCCGGCGTCCGTACCCAGAGCGGGCTCCTCCCCTCCCCAGGACACCGCCCCGGCGATCCGATACCTCCGCGCCAGTGTCCGCAGCAGCGTCGGATCGCGCCCGTGCGCCAGCTCGCCCATGTGCCCCAGGCGCAGATCGATCTCCCGCCCAGCGCGACCGCCTCGCCCCCCTGGGTAACTCCCGCCCACCGGCACCGGCAGCCCCGTGAACGCAGGCACCCACAGCGACAGCGGGTCGGGCAACGCTGGGAGTTCGTACACGGTGGCACCGTAAGGCAACGCGGCCAGCACCGCAAGTACCTCCCGCCGCTGGGACGCCAATTTGGCCAGGTGCACCTTTTCGTCCAAGGAACGCCGATGGCCGCTGGCGGCCGTCAGGAGGCTCATCCCCAGCCTTACGTACGCCTTCCAGAGCAGAAGGTGCAGCCGAGCCCCCAGCTCCCATCGGGCGGCGGGCAGGGATCCCGTCGCCACCCGCGCCCACCCCGCAGGTCTGGAGAACCGGGAGAGACGAGTCATGGCGTGCGCTCCCCACCCAACCCCCCACTGTCAGCGCTGCCGGTACGGAGCCACCCCCGGTACCGTGAGCTCCTTCGGGTGCCAGTTCGTCGAGGCCGGCAGCGGCACCCGTTCCAAGAGGGCCCGGGCCACCGCCGGAGAGCACCCAGCCGTCTCCACAACCACCCACACCGGCGGGTGGTCGTACACCGACAGACTCTCCTCGACGCCGATGGTGGACAGCGGTCCCACCCGCCGCTCAAAGAACGCCGCCAGGCGAAAGCCCCAAGCGCCCGAAAACAAACGGTGGTATAGTACTCCCCGGTGATGGGGTAGGCGTCAGGCACCCGGCAGATCGACCCCACCCCCCCTGGCTCGCCAGCACCACCGCCTCCGCCAACTTGACCGCCGCCGGGGCGGCCACTCCCAGCACGCCTCCCTCCCCCCGCACCCACCCGGCGGCCGCCGCCCAGCTGGCCCGCGCTGCCCCGCAGCTCCAGTCATGGCCGCCATGGGTATCAGCAGCGCCACCACTAGGCTCGGCTTGCGCGCCGTGGCCAGCCCCACCCACCCGCCGGCCCGCCGCACTCGTACCAGAGTCACCGGCCGCCCCACCACCTCCCACGCCGCCGCCACCAGCAGCGTCGCACCCCACATGCCCACGGTGGCGAAGCGGGCCTGTTGGACCAGCAGCGGTGCGCTGCTGTACAGCGCGCCGGCGAGCCCGGCCCCCCGCGGCCCTGCCACCCTTTGCACCACCCCCATGGGCAGCACCATGCCGCTGAGATCGACGAAGATGGTCAGCCCCGGTGGCGCCACCAGCAGTTCGGGCAGCTGGACAATGCCAAAGGGGCTGTGGCCGCGGCATAAGTTGGGGCGGCAAGGCGCCGTAGACGTCAAAAGTGGTGCCGCGGTTGTTGGAGTTGGCGAGGGTGCGCCAGGGATCCAAGGCCTCCGTCAGGGAGGAGGGCACCTTGAGCTCCTGTGCTGCCATGGGGTGGCAGCGCTCGTCCGGGTGCTGAAAGGTACAACCGTCCCAGGCCACCCCTGAAAGGCGCAGCACCGCCCCCCGCACGACCACCAGAATCAACCACTTCTTCTGCTCAGTCGTGGACTTGGATGAGCTCGATCTCCCCCGCGGCAAAGGCCGTGCGCCCCGTCCGGCGCACCACCTCCAGCCCTTCGGACCCGTAGATTTGGCGCTCCTTGCCTCCCACCGCGACGAAGCGGGCGCCCAGCTCGGCGAGGGCCGCCCGCACCGCTGCTTCGTCACCGGAGGTATACACCGCTTCGATCAGCTTCTTGCGGCGCTCGGTTTCGGGCCGCACCTGATCGCCCCGCCACACCAATTGATGATTCTCCCAGCCCAGCACCGCCGGCACCCCCGACGCCGAGGATAGGCGGGCGGCGTCGGAGTAAGCGTCCCCCACCGCCTCCACCAGCGACACCTCGACCCCCTTCTGGCGGTGCAACCAGCGCGCCGCCTCCCGCTCCCCCGGCGCCATCCAGGTGAGCCCGCTCCACTCCGCCGGCAACGCTGGCCCGGAGCGCCACGCCAGCACCGCCAGGTGTGGCAGCCCGGCGAGTACCACCAGGGCCGCCGCCACCACCGCCCGTGCCGGGCGACGGCGGCGCAGCCAACCCAGCAGCACCGGCGCCACCACCGCCAGCAGCGTGAACGCTTGGTGCGATGCCTTAAACACCGTGTTCATGCGGAAGTACTCCGGCCCGTAAGGGTCCTTGACGTACACCACCTCCATGGCGACCAGCAACAGAACCGCCACCGCGGCAAGCGCCCACACCGGCCGTCCCCTCCGTCTTGACCCCCGCACGGAGGTGGCTAGGAACGCCACGGCGATGCCCAGCCCCAGCGCCAGCAAAGGTTTGCCCGTCACCGAGGCGACCACCGTCATGGCTGCCAGCCAGCTGGTGACCGCCAGCTGGCGCCGGGCGGCGGCGAAGGAGCCCCAACGCCGTACCACCTCCCACGCCACCAACAGCGGGGGCAGCAGTACACCCCCAAGGAAGAGCAGCATGTGATCCCAGCGAGTGCCCTGGGGCACCCAAGCGAAACCCATGGAGGGGGGCGAGAAATGCACCCAAAACGGGGCGAAAAGCAGCCACCCTAGGGCCCCCGCCGCCGCCACCTGCAACCACACTGGCCACCCGTCCCGGCGCCGGGGGTCTGAAAACCCATCCTCCCGGGCCACCACCAGCGACAGCACAGCTACCCCCGTGGGCAGGGCGCACCAGGGGTTGGCGGCGGCCGCAGCCCCGTAGGTCACCGCTACCAGCGGGACCGCAACCCTGGCGCGCACGCCACTACACCCCCAGGAGCGCGCCAGAAACAGGGCCAGCAGGACCAGGGGGGTGGCCAGCAGGTGCGGGTGGAGGTCCCCCAGGTGGAAAGTGAACAGGGGGAACTCGGTGATCGTCCCGGGGATTTGTCGGCTGGAGGCCCACAGGTCGATATCAACCAAGGGGACCCCGGCCAACAGCTGCCGCCACCCGTCCGGCGTGCCGGCAAACACCACCAGAAACGACGCCAGACCGGCGCTGCGCCGGCTGCCACCCAGGCTGCGGGCCAGCGCCCAGGCGATCTGCGCCGTCACTGCCGCTAGGGTCGGCACCAGCAGGTTGTAGAGCTGGTCGGGCGCCAGCCCCAACAGCTTGGCCGGTGCCACCCAGGGCACGAAGCCCCAGTAGTAGTAGGGCAGCGCCTCCCCAGCTAGCCACGGGTCGGCCGGAGGGAACCCTCCCGGTCGCATCAAGGTGGCCAAGATGGCGAGATCCATGGGCTTTTCGGTGCCGGAGATGGCCATCACCGGCACGCGCAGCCAGGCCAGCAGCACGAAGGCAGCCACACCCACCACTTCCACGTCGACCAATGTGGCCGGCGCCACGCCCCGCCACCACCGCCAACCCACCCCTGCCAGCAGCGGCAGAACGGCCAGCGCCACCCACCACCACTGCGTCAGGCCTGCCACACCGGCCATCCAACCGACGAAGCCCATCCCCACCAGCCCCGCCAGGCGGGCGACCGCCCAGCTGGCACCGGCGCCGATACCCAAGCGACGCAGCGCACCCCAGGTGGCGACCCCTGCCACTGCCACCGCCACGTACCACACTGTGGCCAGCATGAGGAGCTTCATCCGCCGGCGATTCTAACACTGCGGTCAGCGTGTTACCCTTGCTCGTGGGCATGCCGGTGTCACACCTGTCACCGTCACTACGGACCCCTTGGCTGGTGTGGGGGGTGCTGGCGCTGCTCCCCTTCAATGCGACGGCCGACCCCCTCCAGCGAGAGTTTTGGCGTCCCGACCCCGGAGTCGGCGGGCATCCGGTGGAGGTACGGGTGCGGGCCTCCCTTCAGGCCGCGGGAGCCCACCTCATCGTCTACCGGGAGGACGGGTACGTGCCCGCTGCCGGAGTCGACGCCACTGCCGTCGCCCAGCTGGTCACCGCCTTCGACACGGCTCTCCACCCCTGTCTCTCCGCGGTGTTCGGCGCCCCGCCCGACATCGACGACAACGGTGCGGTGATCGTGCTGATCACCCGTTTGGCGGGGGAGTCGGCCCGCTTCTGGCGGTTCAACCAACTCCCCGACGACCACGCCCAACGCTGGGGATTCCACTCCAACGAAGCGGAAATCCTTTACACCGACATGGCCTTTGCCGGTAACCGGGAGAGCGACAATCTGGTGGAGTTGGCCCGCGCCTACGCCGAACTCCTGCTGTACGCCCGCGACCCCGCCGAGACGGCGTGGAGTCGCGCCTTGGCGGCCTACGCTCCCTTCCTGTGCGGCTTGGTGGGCCCACGAGCCCTGTGGGATGGAGGCGCCACCCCCTTCGCGGAGGACATGGGCCGCTCCCACCGCGATCACCGGCTCTGGTTGCCAGTCCTGCAGTACCTACGGGAGCGAGCCGGCGATACCTCCCTGGCCGCCCTGGCCGCCAACCCCAAACCGGGCCTAGCAGCCCTGGAGGAAGTGGTGCACCAGAGGGGCATCGCCGACAGCGCCGGGGCCTTCTTCGCCGATGCTGCCATGGCGGCGTGGCTCGACGACCACCATCTGGCGCAGGGGCGCTTCTCCTTCCGGGATGTGCACCCGCCGCGCACCCCCGAGGGGGTGAGGGTGGACGCCTCTCGCGCCTCTGCCGGCAGCCTGACCATCCCGGCCGGCACTCCCGCCTACCTACGCCTGCAGCGCAGCGGTGACCGGGCCCAACCGCTGATTCTGCAGGGTCAACCCGAAGTGAGCTGGGCGGGGCGCGCGGTCCTCCTGCGCCCCCGCGGTCCCGACCTCGAACTGCCCCTGTCGTTTTCCTCTGACGGCACCGCCCATCTAGACCTAGCCTCCCTCCAGCCGGGTGAACAGGTGGTGGTTGCGGTCATCCCCCTCCCTGTCGCAGCACCCACCTTCGACCGGCGCCAGGTGCAGCTGCAGTGGGGACTGGGCTGGATCCCGCGGCTTCCCGGCCTGTCGGCCACCGACGAGCTGCGGCGAATGCTGGCGGCCCGCTTTCCCGACGGTGGCGCTGGCGCCACCGCCAGCTTGTCCGCGGTCATGGGGCGCCTCGCCGGCCTGCGCTCCCTCCCTGGCGGTGGGCAGGTGACCACCCGCTACGCTTGGGCGCCGGAGGCGGCGCGTGTCCCCGAGCTGCTCCTCGCCGAAGCCGCGGAGCGCCGGCTGCCAGCCCGACGCCAGTCCTTCCTGCGCGTCACGCCCACCCGCGTCGCCCAGGAATGGACCAACGTCCTCATCGAACTCCCCGGCAGCGACCCGCGGCGCTGGCCGGTGGTGGTAGCGGCGCGTTGGGACGCCGCCCGCACTCACCTGGACGACTCCTACCGCCACGCCCTCGGCGCTCACGACAACGCCTCGGGGGTGGCGGTGGCCTTGGAGGCGGCGGGGGCCATTGCCCGCTCGCGCCACCGCGCTCCCGTTGTGGTGGCGTTTCTGGCCGGGGGACGCCACGGGGCCGCGGGCGCCCAGGCGCTGCTCGACGAACTCCAGGGCCGGGTCAGCGCGTGGCTCGAACTGGACGCCGTGGGCGTGCCCGAGGCGTTTCCCCGACACACCACCATCACGGTGGAGGGCGACGCGCGCATTCCCCAGTTCAACGCCGCCCTCCTGCGGGCATTGCGCGAGCAAGGCCTGACCATGCGGCTGAGCGACAGCCACAGCGCCGCCCACACGGGGGCGGTCGCCGCTCGCCACCGCGGCATTGCCGCGGCCGTGCTGCGCAGCACCACCTTCACCCCCGCCGCTCCCGAAACCGACCTGCCCGCCGAAGTGGACCTGGCCCTCACCTCGCCGGAGCTCATGGTGCTGCTCGCCCGCGCCGTGGCCTCCACCGCCGTCGCCCTCGCCGGACCTGCGCCGCCCTAGAGCTAAACGAAACTCTTTCTTGTGAGGAGGTTGCCATGCAAATAGCGTTTGTCCCCGTCGAAAAACCGGAGAGCACCAATTTCATCTTGGGACAGGCCCACTTCATCAAAACGGTGGAGGACCTGCACGAAACCATCGTCACCACCGCGCCGCACCTGAAGTTCGGCATCGCCTTCTGCGAGGCGTCCGGGCCGGCGCTGGTGCGTCGCAGCGGCAACCAGGCGGATCTCATCGAGTTGGCCTGCCGTAACGCCCTCGCCGTGGGCGCCGGGCACAGCTTCTTCGTCTTCCTAGAGGGGGGCTTCCCCATCTCCATCTTGAACGCCATCAAGAATGTCCCCGAGGTGTGTCGGATATTTTGCGCCACCGCTAACCCGACCCACGTGGTGGTAGCTCAGGGGGAGGGCGGACGGGCCATCCTCGGAGTGGTGGACGGCGTCTCTCCGAAGGGGGTGGAGTCGGCGGAGGACGTTCAGGCTCGCATCGCCTTCCTGCGCACCATCGGCTACAAGCTGGGAGCGTGAACGGCCTCACCCTCCCCGTGCCGTTCCCCGCCCTGGTGGCGGTGGGGTTCTTGGTTTCCCTGGTCACCGTCGCTATCCCTGGGCCGATCACCATGGTCGCCACCCATCTCGCCCTCGACCGCCGCATCTCAGCGGCGGTGTGGTTTTTGGTCGGCACCACCGTCCTGGACGCGCTGCTGTTCGCCTCCCTAGCCGCCGGAGCCGGCCCGGCGCTGCGCCGCATCGGCGCTTTACCACTGGTGGAGATCGTGGGGGGACTGGTGCTCCTGTGGGGGGGTGTCGCCTCCCTGCGCCGGCGCTCTCCAGGGGGGAGTGCCCATCCCCCAGTGCGCCACGAACCTCACCGTCCCCTCGGCTACTTCGCCCTCGGACTGCTGGTCTCCGCGGCCAACCCCCACTACTGGATCTGGTGGGTGACCGCCGGTCTTGCCTTCGTCGAGGTGGCCCGCGCCCACGGCACGCCCGGGCTGGCGTGGATGCTGGCCGCCCTCATCGCCGGGGTCGTCGCCTGGTACATCCCGTTGCTGTGGGCGCTGCACCGCGGACGGACGCTTCTCTCCCCTCGCCGGGAACGCCTGGTGGTGGCCGTCATGGGCACGGCTATCGTGCTGCTGGGCGCCGGACTGATCGCCTTCGGCACCTGGCGGTTACTGTGAGCCCCTAGGCGCGCCGGTGCCCGTGACCGTGAACCTCACCAGACCTACCGTGATGGGTATCTAAGGTACCGCCGCCGTCCCCCCGGCGGGTACCCTTGCGTACCCACTTCCGGCACGCCGGAAGTCGTGGTGCAGGGCCCAGTTGGCTGGGGGGCCACGCCTCTGACAGAGGCGCAGGTGGAGGGCACGCCAGCCGGAGCTTTGCCACCTCCCGGTAGGCGCCGCGGTGCCACCGACCTGGTCGAGTTGGTGCGCCACCAACGGGTCCACTGCGCGTCGGGACGTAATCCGGTGCCGTCGGCCGCCTCAGGCCGGGCGACGGCCGCACGGGTGCGGCACCAGCACGGGGGGCCCTGCGCTGGGCAGGAGGTGCCCCTCGCGAACGTGGACGACCACGTCTACGCAGCGAGCCGTTGTGTCACCGGCTGGACCCTGGCCGGGAACAGTAAAACACCCGAACCACTTCCTCCTCACCACTGGGCCGTGGCGGGGGGAGGACGCCCAACCGGCGGCGCTGCGCCGCCTGAGCAGCGCCTCGGCGTCGCCCCCCACGACGCCTGCTCCCGAGCCATGGACGCCAAGGATCTGGTGGAGTCCCTGGCCCTGGGGCTGGCGGCCTTCCTTGCCGACCGGCTCGTGGGGCGAGGGGGTGACCTACGTGGTGGTCAGTCAATTGGGCCGCCACGGGCGCGTGAACGCCCATCGGGGTACCGACCACGGACAGGGCAAGGTCATATCTGTCCTGGGCGGTGGCGTGGGCGGCGGGGTGTACGGCGACTGGCCGGGCCTCGCCCCCGAGCAGCTACACGACGGGGCCGACCTGACCATCGCCACCCACTACCGCCGCGGGCTCTCCGAGACCGCCATCCGCCGCGTCGCCAGCCCGGTCATTTCGACCACCTTTCCTGGCTAGCAAAGGTACACCCCGCTGGGTGTGGTGGAGGGCAGCCCCGGGGACACCGGCGTACGCCCTCGCCCGCAACCCAGGCGAGGCCGCCACCACCCCCGCCACCGGAGGCCCGGCGGGCGGAGGGTCGGCCGTCAGCGGTGGGAGGCCAGGTGGCGGCGCGCCGGACGGGACACTGACCCCGACCCGTCGATGGTCACCAGGTGCACGGCCGGCGAGGGCAGGGCCACCTCCAAAGCGCCGCCCACCAGGTCGGCTTCGTCCCCCTGCTGCACCAGGGCGAGAGCACAGTCGCCGGGCACGCAGGGGTGGCGGTCGGCAATCTCGTAGACTCTGTAGGCGAAGCGAGCCGGGGCGCCTTCCAGGTGCAGGCGATACCCACTGGCGGCGCACCCCTGAGTGGCGATGAGCACCCGCACCCGCGACCCCGACTCGTCCCGCCCGGCCAGGATCGTCACCCCCGCCCCTTCCCCCCCGCGAGTAGCCAAACGCACCGGCGTTTCGTACAGCTGGGCGAGGGCAAAAAAGGCCAAGCCGGTGCGGCCCCACGCCGGCTCCACCACCCCGTCCCCCAACACGCCGAACATGTCCACGCCGTCGGTGCGGTAACGAAACGCCCGCGGCAGGTCGGTGTCCTGCAGCTGGGTGAGGGCGGCAACCAGGTGGGCGGCGTTGTAGGCGCCGGTGAGGTAGGGGCGGCACCCCTTCGCTTCACAGGGGCCGCCGGCCAGGTTCCACTCGGTGAGCAGCACCTGAGCGCCGGGGAAACCCTCCTCGTCCACCAGGGCGCGAATCTGCCGCTGCGCCCGCGCCAGGGTGCGGGGTGAGCCCATGTGGTAGATGTGCCAGGAGACGAAGTCCACCGGCGCGCCGGCGGCGCGGGCGTGGCGCAGCAGGCCGCGCAGCCAGCGCTCGTCGGTGTGCCCGGCCATGCCCGGACCACCCACCTGGGCGGTGGGGTCGGCGGCCTTGACGGCCAGTGCGGCGCGGGCAAACAACTCGTAAAACTCCTCCTTGCTGCCCGACCAAAACAGCGGCCCGTTGGCCTCGTTCCAGATCTCCCACCAACGCACGCCGGCGCGCAGGCCGGCGGCGAAGTCGCCGTTGACGTGCTCCACCACCCGGCGCACCACCTCCGCCCAGGAGGCGGCGCTCATGCGCGGCGACTTGGGGCCCCCGTAGCTCTCTCCCAATCGGAAAAAGAGCTCGAACCCACCCGCCAGCGCCTGGCGGATCGCCTCGTCAGTGGTGGCGAAGCGGTAGGACGCCGGGGAAGACGGATCGGCGCTGGGCGCGGGGAAGAGCAGGTGCATGTCGTAGGCGGTGTGCATGTCATGCCCGCGGATGGCGGTGACCCCGGCCTGCGCCAGACGGGAGGAGAAATCCACCACGCCGGCGAAGCGGGTGTCGAGGACGGGACCGCGGTTGGTCTGGTTGAGGTTGCGCAGGCGACCCAGTGGCTGCCCGAGGTCCACCGTGAGTGCCAGCGGCGGCGCTGCATCAACCGCCTCCACGAGCAAATCGTCGAACCCCGCCTCGCCCTCGATCCCGGCGCTCACCCCGACCCTCACCTCCAGCTGGGTGGCAGCGGCGGGGGCCTGCACCACCCAGCTCGCCTCGCTCCACGGCCAGCTGCCGGCGAACGCCTCCACCCCGGTCTCCCACACCACCCCGGACGCGTTGCGAAAGGAGAGGATTACGTCCCCTTCCGCGGACAGGTTTCGGGCCAGGAAGCGAAAGCCTACCCGGTACAGTTGCCCGCCTTGGATCGCCACGAGCTGTTGGAGCCCCACACTCACCGGCGGCTCGTCGCAGCTCAGACCCACCCCTGCCCACCCTTGCCCCGCCCCCAGGGGGGTGGCGCAGGCCGGCCAGCTGGCCGGGTACCGCCTCCACCCCTGGGTTCCGCCGTCGAAGGACGGGTTGACCAACAGGTTGGCGCCCACCACCGGGGCCGCCAACAGGGCTGCGACCAGCGCCCAGGCCGGCCGGGTCACCGGGCGGCCCAGCCCAGGAGAGTGTCCCAGAAATCGCACTGCGCACTCCTCACCCCCGTCCCTGCCACTGGCGGCGTGGTGAGCTCCATGAAGGGGTCGTCCTCCACCCGATAGCGCGGCCAGGCGGGGCCGCCGGGGGGCGAAGGGTTGCCAGTGGCGGCCAGCTGCCGCCACGAGACGCCTATGAACTCAGCCAGCTCCAGCTCCCCTGACGTCGGTCGATACGACAGGGCGTCCAGCACCTGGAAGACGTAAAACAGCTCCATGCCGTGCACCGCCCCCATGGCCCGCACCGCGGGACTGGCGTTGTCGGGGGGATGGGTGAAGAAGTAGCGGTACACCGGCGCTGCCTGCCCCTGCGTGGCGGCCCGGGCAATGCGCCGGGCCGGACAGATGAAGTTGGCGTCGGAGGTGAGCGCCGTGAACGCCAGGCGGGGCGAGCCGTACTGGGACACCGGGTAGGCGTTCAGGATGGCGGCGGCCAGCACTGGGTTGCCGTTCACCAGGGCCAGCACCGCGGCGCGGTACTGCGCCTCGGTGACGATCACCACCGCCTCGCTGCCGGTCTCGTCCCGGTTGGCCCCAACCACCAGCGGCACGCCGGCATGGCGGCCGGAGGCAATGAGATCCATGGGCACGTCGGGAAGGACGACGCCGTCGATGACCGGTCCGTACCCGGAGAGCGGCTTGACCACCGACACCTCCGGCGGCAACGTGGTCAGCACCGTCGCCAGCGGCAACCCTTTGAGGCAGGCCACCACCTCGCTGGCGCCGGCGCATCCGGCTGCCTGGGCGTACTCGTGGGCGAACTGCGCCGCCTGCGCGGCGGTGGTCGCCCGGCACCCGCCCGATTGCATCAGCGCCGCCGAAAAAAGGCCCCGCGCCAGGGGGGAAACCAGCAGCATGCACGTCTCCACCGCCCCCGCCGACTCGCCGAACACCAGCACCCGGCGAGGGTCCCCGCCGAAGGCGGCGACGTTGCGGCGCACCCACTGCAGTGCCGCCATCAGGTCCAAGGTGCCGTAGTTGCCCGCCGTGCCCCACGGGCTGTCCGCCGCGAAGCCGGGGTGGGCGAGGAACCCCAGCGCCCCCAAGCGGTACTGGGCGGTAACCACCACCGCTCGGCTGGCCGCGGCCAGCCGCCCGCCATCGTAAAGGAAGGTTCCGTCAGCCAACTGCGCCGAGGCGGAGCCCTGCACGTGCCCCCCACCGTGGATGAAGAACAGCACCGGCAGGCGGGAGGAGGTGGTCGCGCCAAGGGGCGTCCAAACGTTGAGGTGCAAGCAATCCTCCTGGCCGAGAGGGGCGCCGTTGGCATCCAGCTGGGGGCAGGGGGGACCGAAGTGCGAGGCGGCGCGCACCCCACTCCACGGCCGCACCGGTTGGAGCGCGGTCCAGCGCCCCACCCCCACCGGCGGGGCGGCAAAGGGGATGCCCCGGTACGCCATCGCCTGCCCGTCCCGCACCCCTGCCACTACCCCCCCATCCACCGCCACCCGTTGGCCCACCGCTTCGCCCCGCCACAGCCAGCGGCGGGTCCGCACTTCGCTGGCCGCCGCGGTGGCCACCACCGCCATCATTATCACCGTCGCCCAAAGGCTGCGCGTCATGCCGCCCCCCTTTCGAGAACCTTCGCTGCTGGTCATGACGGGCACACCCTGCGGAAGTTGACTCTGGCGGGCTCACCCGCGGGCCGGCCAACCGCGCCGGGCCAAGCCGTCGATGATCAGCACCAGCAAGGCCAAAAGCTTGGGAGGCCCCTCGTCGGCGGCTACGCCCTTGGCGGGGTTGAACTCCACCACGTCGCAGGCCACCAGCGGCACCCTGGCGATGAGAGCTTCCACCAGCTGAAGCAGCTCCCACCACTCCAGCCCGCCGCCGGCGGGGGTGGAGATCTGCCCGTGGATGGCCGCCGGGGTCAGCACGTCCACGTCGATGGTCAGGTAGCAGGGGCGACCCTTGAGGGAGTCGAGCAGCTGGTCGAGGGCAGCAGCTTCGCCCAGCAGCCGCTTGGTGGCTGCCAAGGAGTACAGGTGCAGGCGCGAAGCAAACTGGGGCGCCGCGGCAATGCGGCGGAGGGTGTCGGTACGGGCATCCAGGTCGGTGCGTAAGCCGAGGGTCAGCAGGTACTGCACGTCGGCGAGCAGGAGCAGGTTGGCGGCGGTGGCGGCGTGGTTGAACGCCGCCCCGTCGAGGAAGAAGAGGTCGTTGTGAGCGTCTAGCTGAATCACCGCCAGGTCGGGGTGGTGGCGGGTGTAAGCGCACACCAGGGGCACGGTGACGGCGTGGTCGCCGCCGACAAAGACAGCGGGGAGTCGCCGGCGCACCAGCTCCTCCACCGCCTGCTGGGCGGCGGCGAACAGCTGGCCCACGGTACGGGCCGCTGCCCCCACATCGCCGAAGTCCCGCAGCACCACCCCTTGGCCCAGAAGCCGTGGCAACCCCCCGGCCATGCCGGCCTCGCAGTAGACGCCCCGCTCGAACACCTCGAACCAGTTGGCCCAGCGCTGGCTTACGCGGCGCAGGTGGGCCGGCGCCTCCGCCGCCCCCGCAGAGATGGGGAGCGAAGCGAAGGGCACCCCGGCGAAGGCCACCTGGGCGTCGTCCTCCCCTTGGGGAGGCAAGCCGAACAGCCGCGGCACGTTGAAAAAGTGCTTGGCGTCGGTGGCGGCAAAGGCCTCCCGAGCTGCGGTCACCGCGGCCGGCGTCAGTTCCCCGCCCCCTCCCGCGGCCGCTGCCCCCGTCTCCCTGACCTCCTCCAGGTACCCCCGCTCCACCAGCACGTCCACCACGCCGCGTTCCGCCTCCCCGTCGAAAAGCCCTTTCAAGCGCTCCAACTCCCACCCCTCCCCGGGCGGAACGGCGGCTTTCAGGTGGGAGACCACCCGGTACACGCGTTCGGTGACCTTCTGGGTGGGGACGAAGACGATAGGTGCCCCCCGCGCCAGGCCGTCGTACAGGTAACAAGCTCGCCCCAGGCGCCCGGCGGCCAACGCCGGGAGCAGGCGGTAACGGGTCGTCATGGCATCCTCCTCCCACCCCGCGCCGGCCGCGACCACGGCGCCCGGGCGAGGGTCCGAGCGCAGACGAGACGGTTCAGCGCGAGGTGGAACTCGGGCAGCAGCGTAGCACGGGCGCGTCTAGAAGTCCGGGAGAGCCTTCTTCAACCAGGCGTGACAAACTCGTTTGTACTCCTCCGCCAGGGACGAGTCCTGCACCGGCAGAGTGCGGGCGCGGGTTTCGAGGCCCTTGGCCAACAAGCCCAGGCCCAGGATCACGCCGTTGAGCGTTACCACGTGTACGAGGCCGAACCGCCCGCTCACCAGGCCGGCCAGACCCAGCAGCAGCAACCCCGTCAGCAACCCCATCTGCAGCAGCGCTTGGTGCATCTGGGTGCGCACGAGGCCCTTGAACTTCTCCAGATCCGCCGGCGAGGCGATGGCCGAGGTGTGCCACAGGAAACCGTGCAGCTTCGCCGCGCCCGCCAGCCAGTTGATGACCGCCGCCGCGAAGACCAGCAGGAAGACCGTGCCCAGACTCATGGTCGCTCTCCCTTGGGTTGTCATCATGATACTCACCAGGCGCACCGTGCTCACGGTGCGTCGACCCGCCGGGGGCGGGTCACCGCTGGATGGGATGAGTGGGGCCGCAGCAAACGCGGTTACTATGGATGTAGTGACTCTCGTCCCCGAAACCGAGGCTGCCGTCCAGCTCGACGAGTCAAACCTGCGAGCGCCCTCTCCGCCGCTGCCCCGGCCCAACCAGGTGCACGCCGTCACCCTGGCCAACGGCCTCAAGGTGTGGGTGCAGCCTCACCCCTGGCCGCCGGACCACGTTGCTGTGGGGCTGCACCTGGGGGTGGGCTCCCTGTGTGAGGACGAAGACGAGCGCGGCTTTGCCCACTTTCTGGAGCACATGGCCTTTGCCGGGACGCGTGGCTTCTCCCCCGACGAGGTAACTGCCTTCTTCGCCTCCCTGGGCACCGCCCTCGGGCACCATCACAACGCCGTCACCGCTCTCGAGTCCACCCGCTTCACCCTCGTCCTGCCCTCCACCGCTCCGCCGGTGCTGCAGCGCGCCCTGGCGCTGCTCGCCGACTTCGCCTTCGGCATGACCCTGCCCGAGCCGGAAATCCAGCGCCAGCGTGCCATCATTCTGGAGGAGATCCGCGCCCGCCTGGACCCCGCCGCAGGCGCCCAAGAGACGTTGCTGCAAGCGTTGGTGCCGGGCTCCCGGGTGGCGCGGCGGCACCCCTTGGGGAGCCGTGCCGCGGTGCGCGCCGTCAGCCGCGCGCGGCTCGCCGAGTTTTACCAGCGCTGGTACCGGCCCGGACTGGCCACCCTGGCGGTGGTGGGCGACGTGGCAGTGGACGACGTTCTCCAGGAGGCCGAGGGCGCCTTCGCACCGTGGCGCGACGGCGGCCCCTCACCTCACCCCCCCGACGCCGGCGTTGCCGCCTCGGCGGATCTGCGCGCCGTCGTCCTGCGCTCCCGCGCCCTCACCCACGTCGAGGTGAGCCACCGCGCCGTGCACCCAGACCCGCCGCCGCGCAGCGAGGCGGAGTTGGCCGGCCGCTGGGCGGCACGCCTGGCGTGGTGGATGCTCAACCGGCGGCTGGCCAACCGTGTGGAGGGCGGGGATCTGCCCGGCGAAGAGGTGCGCCTGTCGTCTTCGGCGCTGGTGGCCGGCTGGGCGGTGACCCGTGCCGTGGCCGTGGCCCCCCGCGGCCGCGCCGGCAAGCTGCTGGAGCCGATGCTGGTGGAACTGCACCGCGCCCGCCAACACGGCTTCCACCCCTTGGAAGTGGAGGCGGCCCGTGCCGCCCTGACGACGGCCTTTCGCGGGGCGGCGCGGGACTACCCGAGGCGCCCGGCCGCCGCGGTGCTCGCCGACCTACTGGCGGCGGCGCCTCGAGGCACGCCGCCCCTGGCGCCGTCCCAACGCCTCGCCCTGGCGGAAAAGCTCCTCCCGGCGCTGGACGGGGAGGCGGCCAGTACGGCCTTCCGTCGCGCCTTGCCAGCCGATGCGGGAGTCCTGGCGGCCGTGGTGCCGGCCCGGCAGGGCCTGCCCACCCCCCGCGAGGCGGAACTCTTCGCCGCGCACCGCGCCGCCGCTGCCACCCAGCTAGCGTCCGCCTTCGACCTCCCCGCCACGCAGCTACCGATCCCCCGGCCACTCCCGGGGGCGGTCGTCGCTCGCCGGGACCACGCCGCGCCGGCAGTGACAACCCTGCATTTCCACAACGGCGCCGTCGTCCATCTCGGCGACATGCGCCAGTACCCAGGCCGGGTCTTCGTCACACTCACCTTGGCCGGGGGGAGGATCCGCGAGCGCCAGGGGTGCCTGGGGATCACCCACGCTGCGCTGCTGGCCGCCCAACACCCGGCCGCCGCCGGTATCCCCTGCGGGGTAATTCGCGACGTCCTCGCCTCTCGCTCCGTGTCCCTCGCCGCCAGCGCCGACGAAGATTGCGTCACCGTCTCCGTCACCAGCGCTTCCGACGACCTGGAGACAGCCCTGGAGGTCCTGCACATACTCCTCACCTCAGCGCGGTTGAGTCCCACCGCCCTGCGCCACTGGCGAAATGGCATGGGGCAGGTCCAGCAGCAGATCGCTAGCGACCTCGAGGCGCAGCTGGCGCAGGCGGCAGCCGCGCTGTTGTCCGGTGGCGACGAGCGTTTTCGCTTGCTCACCTACGCCGATGCGTGCGCCATCTCGTGGCGGGTGGCGCAACGCTGGCTTGCGGAGGAGATCTGCGCTGCACCGCTGGAGGCGGCCATGGTCGGGGACTTGGAAGGTGCGCGCATGGCGGACCTGGCGTCCCGCTACCTGGGGTCCCTGCCCACGCGCCCGGATCGCCGGGCCCAGCTGGACGCCCTCCGCTTCCTTGGCGGTACCGCCGCCGCGCTCACCGCCGAGGTTCGCGTCCCCCGGGTCGAGGGTCGCAGCGCCCTGCTGGTGGGGTGGCGGGCAGCGCCGTGGGGCGATCGCCGCAGCCGACATCGGCTCAAGGTCGCCGAGTACGTCCTGGCGCGGCGCCTGCAGGAGGAGCTGCGCGAGGCCCGGCGTCTCACCTACAGCGTGCAGTGCTCGTTCAGCCCCTCCAAAGCTTACCCCGCCCTCTCGCTGCTGGCGGCAGCGTGCCTCCTCCCGCCGGGCCGCCTGGACGAAGCCGCCGCCGCCATTTCCGACACGGTGGCGGAGCTGGCCGCCCGCGGACCTCGCCCAGAGGAACTGGAATCCGCACGCACCTTTCTGGTACGCGCGGCGCGGCGCGCCGCCCACGACCCCCGCCAGCTCTCGCGCTTGCTCGCCGAAGCCGTCTACCGGGGCGTGGATATTGCGCACCTAGCCCGTCTCGACGAGGACTACCTCAGCGCGGATGTGGCGAGCATCCGGGATGTGCTCCGCACCACCTGCACCCCTGAGAGGGCGATTACCGTCCGCGCCCACCCGCAGCGCTGAGCAACTCCTCCTGCACCTCAGGCAACAGTAGCTCCTCCAGCGACAACGGCACCAGCGAACAGATGAGCGAGCCGAGAGCCTGCGGCGAGGAGAGGGCTTCCCCCCCCTGGGCGGCGATGGCCGCCAGCACGTCGATGGCTGCATCGACCAATCGGGCCTCGATGGCGAACGCTTCATCGGAAAGGGGCGGGAAGCCACGGTAGTTGGCCAGGCGCCCCCCCGGGCGTAGCTGCGGCAGTGCTTCGATCCCCAAAAACGCCCGCGCCAGGTCAGCGCGGTACTCCCCCAACCCCTCCACCAGGCCGGCGAAATCCGCCACCAACTCCTCCAGCACGTTGTGCTGCAGCCTCCCGAACACCCGCAGCGTGAGGTAGTGGGTGCACTCGTGGGCCCGCCGGATGAGGAGCGAGCGGGCGTCCCACTCCAGCGGCGAGCAACCCACGGCGCTCGCCTCCAGACCGCTGTAGGGCCCGGCTGCCAGGACGATGAGACGGTCCTGGTAGAGCTCCTTGCGCGCCGCCAAAACGGCAAACTCCTGCCGCCACCCCCCCTCGCCGGCCTCGGGGTGCGATGCCAGCCAGGTTTCCCGATACCGCCGCACCCGGTCCCAGTTGGTGATCCCGGCGACGAGGCACGCCCCCATGGAGTCCGGTACCGCCACCGGCTCGTTGCGCGCGGCGAGCGCCCGCACCAGCGCCACGAAGTCCTCCCGCCGGGCGGCGCTGAGGACCGGAACGGTACCGCCCAGGCAAGGGTGGAGCTGCAGCGTGACTTCGTGCGGGGCGATGAGCTCCAGCGCCACCTGGCCGCCCGAAAATTCGCCGCGGCGGGTGGCGGCGCGATACTCCGGCCACTGACTGATCCCCTCCCGAACGGGAAAACCGAGCTGAGGAAACGACCCAGACAAGGTGACGAGCACGCCGTGGCCGGTGGCGGCGGCGTACTGGCGCCACACCGCCAGGTGGGCCTCGTCCTCCAGTGGAAAAGACAGCCCTGGGGTGCGAGCGCCAGCACCCAGCGAGGGGGCGTTGAAGACGAGGAGCTCATCGGCCACGCCGCCCCTGGCGCCCAGCGCCGCCAAAACTTCCCGGCGCGCCGTCACGGCGAGCTCGACCGCCTCCTCCGCCGCGCCCCACAACGGTGAGCCAGATCTCGACGATAGTCCCTTCACCCTGGTAGTCTTTCTAGGTTGCACCGTACACCAGCCGGCCGGCGGCGCCAAGGGGGCGCGGCGCAGCAGGTGCAACGGGCGGGAGGCCATGATGATCGAGGAGCTCCAGCAGATCGACACATCGTCCATCGACGAGCTGTGCCTCATCAAACAAGAGCAGGAACTGCTCGCCGGCCGCCTGGCCAAGATGGACCAGTTGCGAGAGAAGGTATCCCCGGCGGTGTTCGCCCGGGTGCGAGCCGACTACCTGGCCCGCCAGAAGGTGCTCGAGGACAAGGCGCGCCCACTTAAGGACGCGGCCCGCCAGGAGTACGCCAAGTTACGCAAGCTGTGGGAGAGATTCCAGGCATCCCTCGATGCCGCCACCCTGGACCGCGAAGAGTTGGAGTTTAGGCACGAGCTTGGCGAGTTCCAGGATAAGGAATACAAGGAGCGCCTGCTGGACTGCGAAGCCAGGCTGCAGCGGCATACCGCCGAGCTCGCCGATGCGCAGGCGCTCAAGGAGAGGTTCCTTGCCGCGTTCCTCGCGCCTGAAGAGCTGGAGCAGGCGCCGGCGGCGCCCCCCGCCGAGCCCCCTCCTCCTCCCATTTCCCCCAAGCCGCCCCAACTCGAGCTGGCTGAGGTGCCGCCGCTCCCTCCCGTGCCCCCAGCCGATGCCACCGTAGAGGTCCCCGTCGTAGAGAAGCCGTCCCCCGAGCCTGGGCCTGACCTCGTACCCCCTGATCTCACGCGGGTGGAGCTGCGGCCCCCGGCCCCGACCACGGAAAGCGGGGCGACCATCGTCATCCGCGGCCCCGCTCTCATCGCCCAGGGTGAGGACGGGCTGCTGGCCGAATACCCCCTCAGCCTCAAAGTAACTTCCATTGGCCGCTCGCCCGACAACGACATCCGTGTGGCCAAAAGCGCCGTTTCCCGTAAGCACGCCAAGGTGGTGTTTGGCCCCGAAGGCTACACCATTGTCGATCTGGGCTCGGAGAACGGCACCTTCGTCAACGGCCAACGTATCACCGAGCAGCTCTTAAAGCACGGCGACCGAGTGCAAATCGGCCCCACCGAGTTCGTGTTCAGCGAGCAGTGAAGCTCCATATCTGCCGCGGGGGGCGCCCGCCGGTTGACGGACGCCGCACCGGCGGCGTGACGTCGCGCCGCGGGCAGCTTCCGCCGCCGGGAAGCACACCAGCTGCGCTGGCCGACGCACCGGAGGGGCCGGGTACAGCTTCGCTACCCCAGCGCCCTCGGGGGGGTGCCAGCCCTCCCCCAGTAGGTAACGCCAAAAACCACCTCAGGTCAGATTCCAGTAAGGGCCGCGGGTCCGCGCTGGGTTCCGGAGCGCCCCCTCGTGGGTAACGCGGAGATCCTGGCCATCGCAGTGGGACTGGCCATGGATGCCTTCGCTGTCAGCATCGGTATCGGCACCACCCGCGAGGCCCGCGGCGCCCGCCCCATCTTTCGGCTAGCCTTTCACTTCGGTCTTTTTCAGTTCCTCATGTCGGTGCTCGGCTGGGGAGCTGGGTCGGCCTTTGCAAGGGCCATCGCGGCCTTCGACCACTGGGTGGCACTGGCGCTGCTGAGCTTCGTGGGGATCCGTATGATCCGATCCGGTCTTTGGCCGGTGGACAACCCCCGGCGTCCCGACCCCTCCCGGGGGTGGACGCTGATTATGCTGTCGGTGGCAGTGAGCATCGACGCCCTCGCCGTCGGACTCTCCCTGGCCATGCTCAACGTGCGCATCGTCTACCCCAGCATCGTCATTGGCGTGGTGACGGGGGCGCTGTCGTGGCTCGGCCTTGCCCTCGGACACAGGCTGGGCCAGCGCCTGGGGGCGCGCATGGAAATTGCCGGCGGCGTTTTGCTCATCGCCATCGGCGCGCGCATCCTCTTCGAGCACTTGGGACAGTAACCCTTCGGAAACGCACAAGAGGGCGCGACCGAGGCCAGCCCGCCGAGCAGCGCCCCCTGCCCTCTCCACCTAGGCGTTGGGCGCCATCTTGACACGCCCGAGCGGCAGATGTCACCTCCGCCGGACGCCACCCCGGCCGGCGAAACTGCGAAAGCTCGCTCTTTTACTCACAGCTACGACCGGTCTGGAGGTGGCACGAAGATTGCTTGAAGAAACTTCAAGGACAGACCCCTGAGGCAGTACGCGGGGGCAACGAACGAGGACACGGGCGGCCGAGCACCGATCAACTAAAGCCACTCAATTAGGCCCACCAAACACTGTCCCACCAAAAAGATCCCACCAAACCAGCCCACCGAAAGCGAGGCCGCCTCTGTGTCTGTGCGCCGCCCCCACCCGGCTGGCAACCCGTGGCGGAAGAGCTACCCCCACAGCGAGGGCGCCCGATCAGCCGGCCGCCCCCGCTGGCGGGAGAACCCTCACTCTTGCTTGAGCTTCTTGATCTCCTCCACCATCGGCGGGATGACCTGGAAGAGATCGCCGACGATCCCGTAATCGGCCACCTTGAAGATGGGTGCCTCAGGGTCCTTGTTGATAGCCACGATGACCTTGGAAGAGGACATCCCGGCGAGGTGCTGAATGGCGCCGGAAATGCCGCAGGCGATGTACAGCGACGGCGATACCACCTTCCCGGTCTGACCCACCTGGTGCTTGTGGGGGATCCAGCCGGCGTCCACCACGGCCCGGGAAGCCCCCACGGCGGCGCCCAGCGGCTCCGCCAAGGAACGAATGAGCGCGAAGTTCTCCGCCGCCTTGATGCCCCGCCCACCGGAAACGATGATGTCCGCCTCCGCCACGTCCAGCTCGCCGCCTTCGGCGGCCTTCACTTCGACGACTTTGGAGCGGATCTTGGCCGCCACCGGAGGCAGGTCCACCACCTGGGCGGCAGCGCCACCGCCCTCCGCCAGAAAGACGTTGGGACGCAGCGTCACCACCAGCGGCTTGGCACTGCATCCCTCCACGGTGGCCAGCGCCTTGCCCGAGTACACCGGTCGCACCGCCTGGATCTTCGCGCCCACCAGGGTCACCGCCACCACGTCCGGCAAACAACCCGTACCCAGGCGCGCCGCCAGACGTCCCGAAAGATCCTTTCCGGTGATGGTGGCGGCCATTAAGATGGCCGACGGCGGGCATGCCTCAGTGGCCGCGGCGATGGCCGCAGCGTACCCCTCGGCGGAGAACAAGGCGAATTTCTCGTCGTCCGCCACGTACACGGTTTGTGCGCCCCAGGCGCCCAGGTCGGCCGCTTTGTCCCTGACGCCATGCCCGACCAAGACGGCGCACACATTCCAACCGGCACCCTGCGCCAGCCGTCGAGCTTGGGACAGCGCCTCCAGGGAGGCCTTGCGAGGCGTGCCGCCCCGCTGTTCCACGAAGGTCAGAATGCAGCCCATTGTCTCCTCCCTCCCCCTTCTAGATGGCCTTCGCCTCTTCGCGCAGCAGGCGTACCAACTCCCGCGCCGCCGCTGCCGGATCCTCCTCGCCCTTCAAAATGGTGCCGCCGGCCTTGGCGGGTGGCAACTCCAGCTTCACCCAGCGGGTGGTAGCCCCCCCACCCGCCAGCTCCGCCTCATCCAGACCCAAGTCGGCCGGCTTGTAGGTCTGAATCGGCACCTTCTTGGCGGCCATGATGCCCTTCAACGAGGGGTAGCGAGGTTCGTTCAGACCCTTGTGCGCGGCCAGGAGACACGGCAGCGGTGAGGTGAACACCTCCGTGCCCCCTTCCACGTCGCGCTGCGCGGTGAGTGCGTCGTCTCCCAGCTCCAACTTCACCACGCCGCTGATGTGGGGCAAATCCAGAAGCTCCGCGACCATGGCGCCGACCAACGATTGGTCGCTCCCCACGCCCTTGACGCCGCACAGGATGAGGTCAAAGGGGCCGCTCTTCTCCACCGCCGCGGCCAGCACCCGGGCGATGGCGTACGCATCCCCGAAGGTCGCCTCGCCCCCCACCACGTGGACCGCGTGGTCAGCCCCCCGGGCCAGGCACTCGCGCAGCCCGGTGGAGCCGCGCTCGGGCGCGTAGGTGATGACCGTCACCTCACCGCCCCTGGCCTCCTTGATGCGGATCGCCTCCTCCAGGGCAAATTCGTCGTAGGGCGAGATGATCCACTTGATCCCCCCCTCGTCGATGCGGTTGCCGGCGCTGCCGATCTTGATAATCGACGCGGTATCCGGCACGTACGTCACCAGCACGCAGCACTTCATAGGCTCCTCCTCCCTCTCGCCAGGATTCGAGTTCTTGTGATTGCTTTCTCATTGGGACGTCGGCGACGATCGCGACGCAGTGCGGCATCACTCCCGCACTTTACCAAGAACGATGCACGCGTTGGTACCCCCGAACCCAAAGGAGTTGGAGATGGCGACGCGGATCTCGCGCTGCCGCGCCACGTGAGGGGTAAAATCCAAGTCACACCCTTCATCGGGGTTGTCCAGGTTGAGCGTCGGCGGCACCGTGTCTCGAGCCACGGCGAGGGCAGTGATAGCGGTTTCCAGGCCGCCTGCCGCGCCCAGCAAGTGCCCCGTCGACGACTTGGTCGATGACACCGACAGTCGCTCGGCGTGGGAACCAAAGACTTTCTTGATGGCCAGCGCCTCGACGCGGTCGCCGTGCGGTGTGGAGGTGCCGTGGGCGTTGATATAGTCCACCTCTTCCGGCGCCACCCCGGCGTGCTCCAGCGCACTGCGCATCACCCGCGCCGGGCCATCGCCATCCTCCGACGGCGCGGTAATGTGGTACGCGTCGCCTGACATGCCAAACCCCAACACCTCGCAGAGGATCGGGGCTCCCCGCCGGCGCGCACTGTCCAGCTCCTCCAGCACCAGCAACCCGGCCCCCTCGCCCATGACGAAGCCGTCGCGGTCGCGGTCCCAGGGGCGGGATGCTTTCTCGGGCTCGTCGTTGCGGCTGGACAACGCCTTCATGGCAGCAAAACCGGCCACCGCCAGCGGCGTGATCACCGCTTCGGTACCCCCGCAGATCACGGCATCGCAATACCCTTCCCTGATATAAAGGAATGCGTCGCCAATGGCGTGGGCACCGGTGGAACAGGCGGTGCACGTGGCACTGTTGGGCCCCTTGGCGCCCAACCGGATGGACACCAACCCGGCCGGCATATTGACGATGGAACCGGGGATGAAAAACGGCGTCACCCGCCGCGCCCCTCGCTCCAGAAGGGTCTGGTGGGTCTCTTCGATCATCTTCAGGCCGCCGATGCCCGATCCGATCACCACGCCCACCCGCTGGGCATTGGCGCTGGTCACGTGCAGGTTTGCCGCGCGCACGGCCATCTCGGCGGCGGCCAGCGCGTAGTGGACAAACACGTCATACTTGCGTATGTCTTTGGGTTCCAAATAGTTCTCGGCGTTGAACCCCTTGACCTCGCCGGCGATACGAACGGGGCTCTGGGTCGCGTCAAAGCGGGTAATGGGGCCGATGCCAGTGCGCGACGCGATGAGACTTGCCCACGTCTCCTCGGCCCCGACACCCAATGGGGAAACGATGCCCAGACCCGTCACCACGACGCGTCGCGGCATCACGCCTCCTTGACGTGCTCCTTTAAGTAGTTAATGGCGTCGCCGACGGTGCGGATCTTTTCCGCGTCCTCGTCGGGAATCTCGACTCCAAATTCCTCCTCGAACGCCATCACCAGCTCCACGGTGTCCAACGAATCGGCCCCCAGGTCCTCCACGAAAGAGGCCTCTGGCTTGACCTTCTCCGCATCCACGCCGAGCTGTTGAACAATGATGTCCTTTACCTTCTGTTCGATGTTCATGCGCACGTCTCCTTACCTAGGGTGGTCCTTCACAGCCGCGGCTTTCTAGCACACGCGCAGGCAGCGGCGCAAGAGCCCCTTCCGCGATCCTTCGCACCGCCCTTGGGGTGGACACGCCGTCACCCGGCGAGGACGGCGCGCTCAGCCACGCTTTTCGGCCAGATCGGCACCCCTGCACCACCTCCTTGCCTTGTCCGGCACATGTTCCGCTCGGCGGTCCCTTGAGGCCTGGCACGCTAATTGCAAATTTCGAGAATGCGGTCAGGGACAAGGCCACGACCTGAGCGCACGCATCCAACCTCCTCCTTCTTCCGGGCGGGTCACCCCCGCCCACCTTTTTTCTCCGAGGCCGCCGTTGTCTTTGCCGCATCCTCGTCGCCGCCCGTGCCCGTCTCCGTGACTGTGACGGTGACGGTGCCTGTGTCCGTGCCAGCGATGGTGGTCGCTCCTGCAGCGGGCCCACGCTGCCCAAGGCCGTGGCCGTAGCCCAAGAGCAGCGGGCGCGGGTGGAAATTCCGCGCCATCCACCGGGGTGCGAAGCTAAGCTGTGGTTATGCAAGGGCACCCATCGGCATTCCAACGAGAGCGGGAGCGCACCAGGCGATTCTTTAACCGCATCGCTGCCATCTTCCCGATCATCGAGGGCTGGCTTGCGCCCAGCTACCGGCTGGCCCTCGCCCAGCTCGCGCTGCCAACCCACCTCACGGTGTTGGATTTGGGTACCGGCAGCGGCGAGTTGGCGGCAGCCCTGGCTGCCCGCGGCCACCCGGTGACCGGCATCGATACCGCCGAGCGTTTGCTGCGGCGCGCCGCTCGTCGACTGCCAGGTGTGACTTTCAAAACCATGGACCTCGTGGATCTGCCAGTTCTGGCCGCAGCAAGCTTCGATCTGGTGACGCTGGCGCACGTCCTGCACGGGGTGCCCGCAGCGCTGCGTCAGCTCGCCCTCGCCGAAGCCGGGCGCATCGCCAGGCGGGGCGTGGTGGTCATCGACTACGCCGACAAACTCCCCTTCTACCTCCGCCTGGCCGAGTGGCTGGAGGGGCCCCACTACCGCACCTACGCCCGCGCGTCCCTCCCCGAGCTGGCGGCAGCTGCGACTCTCGAGGTGGAGCGAGCGGTAAAGCTGCCAGGAGCGTCGGCCTGCTGGCTGCTGCGGCGCAGGCGTGACTCGGCCTTGCGCAGCGCCGCTGAGGAGTGCTACGAAGCAGGTGCGGGAGGGTGCGATGCGGGGCATCAATCCGGCCACCGGTGACCTGCTGCGTGAGTACCCGGAGACGGCGCCCGAGGAGGTGCCGGCGATCATCGAGGCGGCGGTGGGCGCCCAGCGACAGTGGCGGCGCCTCCCCTTCGCCGCGCGCGCCCCCGTACTCGAGCGCGCGGCGGCGCTGCTGCGGCAGCGGCGAGATGACCTGGCGCGCCTGGCCGCCCTGGAAATGGGCAAGCCCATTCGCGAGGGACGCGCTGAGATCGACAAGTGTGCGTGGGTGTGCCAGTTCTACGCCGAGCGGGCAGCCGAGATGTTGGCCCGCGAAGAGGTGGCCACCGACGCGCGCTCGAGCTTCGTGACCTTCAACCCGCTGGGCGTGGTGCTTGCCGTTATGCCGTGGAACTTTCCGTTCTGGCAAGTGTTTCGCTTTGCCGCGCCAGCCTTAATGGCGGGCAACGCTGGCCTGCTGAAGCACGCTTCCAACGTGCCGGGGTGCGCGCTGGCCATCGAGCAGGTGCTCCACGACGCCGGGCTGCCCACCCCTCTGTTCCGCACGCTGCTGGTTCCCTCTGCGGCCATCGCCGAGATCATAGCCCACCCGGGGATCGCCGCCGTGACGCTGACCGGTTCGGAAGGCGCCGGACGAGCGGTAGCGGCCTGCGCCGGGGCGCACCTGAAGAAGACGGTGCTGGAGCTGGGCGGTAGCGACGCCTACGTGGTGCTGGCCGACGCGGATCTGGAGCACGCCGCGCGGGTGTGCGCCGCCGCCCGCCTCATCAATTCGGGCCAAAGCTGCATCGCGGCCAAGCGCTTCGTGGTCGAGCGGACCGTCCTGGAGCGCTTCACCGTGCTGTTCACCAGCCACATGCGCGCAGCGCGGGTGGGCGACCCGCTGGACGAGACGACGGAGGTAGGTCCCTTGGCGCGGCGGGATCTGCGCGACCAGCTGCACGGCCAAGTCCAGGCCAGCGTAGCCAAGGGCGCCCGCTGTGTGCTGGGCGGCGAGATTCCCCCCGGGCCAGGGGCCTACTACCCTCCCACGGTGTTGACCCAGGTCGCCCCCGGGATGCCGGCCTGGGAGGAAGAGCTGTTTGGTCCCGTGGCCGCAATCATCGCCGCCGAGGACGAGCACGACGCCGTACGCATCGCCAACGACTCCAGCTTCGGTCTGGGCGCCGCGGTGTTCACCGGCGATGCGCCGCGCGGGGAGCGCCTTGCGGCGGAGGAGTTGGACGCCGGCTCGTGCTTCGTCAACGCCGCGGTGCGCTCGGACCCGCGCCTGCCCTTCGGCGGGATCAAGCTTTCGGGCTACGGGCGGGAGTTGTCCCACTACGGGATTAAGGAGTTCGTCAACATCAAGACGGTGTGGGTGGGATAGCTCGCCATGCTGCGTCAGTACGACCACGGCGCCATTGTGCGGGTGCAGGCAGCCCGCACGTTTTTGGGCCACCCTCTCCACCACGTCTACTGCTTTTTGATCGACGGCCTGTTGATCGACACCGGCCCGCCAGCCACCGCGGCCGCCATGGCGCGTTGGGCGGCCTCCCAGCGGATCCAAACGGTGGTTGTCACCCACCACCACGAGGACCACTCCGGCGGAGCGCGCCTGCTGGCCCGCACCCTGACCGCGCCCATCTTCGCCCCCCCGGCCACGGTGCCGATCCTCGCTGCCTTCCCACGCATCCCCTTCTATCGCCGACTGGTCTGGGGCCAACCTGGTAACGCCACCGTTCTTCCCCTCCCCGAGGTGGTGGAGACGGAACGCTACCGCTTTCGCGTCGTACCCACGCCCGGGCACGCCGCCGACCACGTGGCGCTGTTCGAGGAGAAAGAGGGATGGCTGGTCTCGGGAGATCTCTATATTTCGCCCCGGGCCGTCTACTTGCGCCCAGTGGAGGACGCCTGGACGATCCTCGCCTCACTGGAACGCCTGCGGGACCTCAAACCTAAGCTGTTGCTGTGCTCCCACGCCGGCCTGGTGGCTGACGCCACTGGCGCCCTCGACCGCAAGATCGCCTACTGGCGGGGATTGGCCGAGAGGGCGCGAAAGCTCGCCGTGCCGGGGGCAAGGCCGGAAAGCATCGCACGCCAGCTGCTGGGACGCGAGGGAGCGATGACGGCGATCTCCCTGGGCGATTTCTCCAAGCGCAACCTGATCCGCTCCCTGCTAGAAGACCCCGCCGGGCCGCGCCGCCTAGGCGATTGAAACTCCAGAGCACGACGACCACTTGGCGGGAGTCCAGGAGGGCCAGTCACCGATGGGGTTTGCCGGCGGGCGCTGACCAGCCGGCGCGAGAGGCACTCCCTGCCAACCGCTGCCGGTGACCTAAAGACTCGCCACGGCAACCAGGGACGCCGCCCCAGGCCGGCCTCGACCTTTAACCGGGCATCGGCGGCCGCGACGGCTTGCGCGCCACCAGCAGCCAGTCCCGGGGAGCCGACAGCAGATCATCCAGGCGCGCCGCCAAAGCTCGCACCTCGGCGGGGAGATCCGCCTGGGCCAACCTCTGCTCTGGCGGGAAGGGATGAAGGAGGGTGTTTTCCACCACCTCCAACCCCAGCGCCCGCATCACGAAGGCCACCGCCTCGCGGTGCACCGGCGCGCGGTGGGTGGGGTCGATCCAGAACAGGTTGGCCCCGACCCGTAGCGCTTCGGGGTTGGGGCATTCCACCAGCAGCACGCCGCCCTCCCGCAGCGCCGCCGCCGCCGCCTGGATGAGCCTTGCCCAGGTACCGGCGGGGAGATGCTCGAACAGGTGCAGGGCAGTGACCGCCCCCAGGGAGGCCGGCGCCTGGGCGGCCAGGGCCTCCAGCGCGTCCCCCGCCACTGCCTCCAAGCCGCGTCGCCGGCAGCTCTCCACCATGGCGGTATCGACGTCCACGCCCCGCGCCTCGACCCCTGCGCGCTGCAACACCTCCAAAAGCTCCCCCCGGCCGCATCCTAAGTCGAGCACTGGTCCGTGGTCGGCGAGGCGAGACACGTGCTCGCCCACCCGCGCCAGCGTTTCCTCCCTCCCGCCCCGGAACTGCTCCACAAACGCCAAGTGGGCCCGGCGCAGCGCCTCCGGCAAAGCGGCTTCCACCGCAGCAGGGGTGTCGAGGCGCAGCCCTTCGCCGGCCAGGAGCCGGTCCAGCAGCCCCGCGGTCGCCTCCAGCTGCTCGTGGAGGCGGGCGAGGAGCGCGTCGCTGCGCGCCGCCAGGGCGGGAAGCCGTTGATCGCGCAGCTCCTCGCCCAGGCGTTGGAGTTCGCTCACCCCCCGCTGCAGAGCCGCCAGGCCGTCGGTCACCCTGGGCAGCTGGCTATCACGCAGCGACAGCACTTCCCCTTGCAACTGGTCCCAGCCGGCCTGCAGCGCCGCCACATGTCGCGCCGTCGCCGGCACCGCTTCGTCCCGCAGCCGCTCCACTTCCCGTTGCAGCTCCTGCGCCGCCACGCTCAGCACGCTGATCTCGGTCTCCACTTGTCGCACAGCACCGCTGATCCGCTGGGCACCCTCCTCCAAGCGAGGGAAGCGCACCGCGCCCAACTCTTCCAGCCCGCTTTGCACCGCCACCACGGCCCGGTGCAGGCGAGAGGCGGTGGCCTCCAGTTCGGGCACCCGCCCGTCGCGCACCGCCTCGAATTCGCCCCGCACGGTGAGCAGAACCTGACGAAGCTCGGCCACCTCCGCCACCACTTGTGCGACTTGGGTCTCCAGATGAGCTTGCAGCTCCAGCCGAGCCGTGTCGGCCGAGGCGAAGCGTTCCTCCACTGCGGTCGCCAGCGCCTCTAGGGCCGCTGCCCGTGCGCCGGCGTCGCGCTGGACCGCCTCCAGGCGCGCGCCCAGAGACGCAAGGCTCTCCCGCTGCTCGGCAAGAGTGGCGGCTTGAGTATCGATGGCCGCGCGATGGGCGTCGATCTCGGCGCGATGGGCGTCGATGGCACCCTGGTGGGCGGCAAGTCCCCGGCGCATTTCATCCACCTCCTCGCGCAACAGCGCGAGGAGCACTCGTCGCAGTGCCCGCGTTATCACCCCGCGGCGCCTGCCGGCCGGCGGGGAGCTGAGCTTCACGACGCTGGCGTCCCCTCCGCGCCGAGGGCTTTGACATGCAAAGTGATGGGCACGCGCACCTCGCGGTGCAGGTGGAGCTCGGCGGTGTACGTCCCGACGCGCTTGATATGCTGCGACAACACGATCTTGCGCCGGTCGACGGCAAAACCCTGCTGCTGGATCGCCTCGGCAATGTCAGCGGCGGTGACGGAGCCGTAGAGGGTATCGCCCTCACCGGCCCGGCGGGTAAAGGTCAACTCCAGACCTGCCAACCGCTGCGCCAGCGCCTGGGCGTTGCCCTTCTCCTTGGCCTGCTGGGTCAGCCAACGCTTTTGTTCCTGCTGAAACCGGGCCATCATCGCGGGCGTGGCTTCGTACGCCAAACCTTTCGGAATTAAATAATTCCGTGCATACCCCGCCTTCACTTCGCAGATTGAGCCGCGCTCGCCCAGGTGCTCCACGGCCTCGTTCAAAATGACCTTCACGTTCATTGGGTACTCTCCTCGTCGTCGTCGCCACCACGACGCAGCCGCACAAAGGCGTCAGTCAACCCGGCCGCCGCGACCGCAAGGGCTACGGGCATCTGCACCGCGAGCAGACCCACCGCCAACCGCACCAGACGTTTGGACGCAAGGCGCCGGCCGAGGTAATGATGGATGATAGCCAAACCGTGCACGAAGTACAGCCCAAGCACAGCCACCAAGAGATTGACAGAAAACCACTTCGCAAAACCCGCCGAAAACACCCAACCAAGCCCGCCGAGAATGAAGGCAAGGGGCAACCACTCCTCGGAGGTGAAAGTGGCGAAGCGCTCCTGACCCACAGGCAGCCCGAGCATGGGCAGCCGCGGTCGCAACCACAGGGCCACGGCCGTCACGTACAGCGCCCCCAACGCGGGCGCCAGGGTCGACACCGCGGCCACGGCGGCCGCGATCATGTCCTCTCCGCTCCAGCGGCTGACCCCCATCAACCCAGCCAGACCCGGCGAGGCTGCTGCCCATGGGGCCAGCAGCCTTTCCATGACCGCGGAGGGTGCCTCGGGATAGGACAGCGCCACGAACACCCCCGCCAGTACCGCCAAGGCTCCACCGGTAACCAGCGCCAGCCAGCGCCCCGAACTCCACCGGTGGCGCATCCACAGCTCCACAGACAACGCCGGCCACGCGGCGACCAGCAGGTAGCCGGCCGCAACCGCAATCACCGCAGGCCAGGCGGTGCCCAGCGCCACACCAACCAGCGCCACCAGCACCCACCCCCAACCCAGCACCGAACTCCCGCTGGCCGCCAACAGTTGCACCAGGGGCAGCGGCGATAACACCGCGGTGAACACGCCCAGCAGTGGCAGCCCTGGCAAGCTCAAAAAGAGAATGAGAGACAACAGTCCAGCCAGCCCCGGGCCCAGCCGGCGGAGCAGAGGCGGCAGTGCTGGGGATCCGACGTCGCCGCCGGTCATACGGGGCGCCTTATTCAATCGCCCACGAAGGGCAGCAAGGCCATGAGCCGCGCCCTCTTGATGGCGCGGGTGAGCTTGCGCTGATAAATGGGGTTGGTGCCGGATACCCGCCGGGGCAGAATCTTCCCCGCCACTGGCGTGTACTGACGCAGCAAGTCCACATCTTTGTAGTCGATGTACTCGATCCCCTCCGCCGAGAACTTGCACACCTTCTTGCGCTTGACGAAGAACTTCTTCTTCCCCATCTCACTCCCCCTCGGAAATCGCGGCCGCCTGCGCCGGCGGGGCCTCAGCCGCCTTCTTGGCTTTGCGCGCGGCCCGCACACCCTGCATCTTGTGGCTGCGCCGCAACTCGCGGTCCATGTTGAGGATGAGGTGTCGAAGCACGGGATCGGAGAGGCGCAGCTTGTACTCCAAAGGTGCCACCACCGTCCCCGGCGCCTGGAACGTCCAGAAGGTGTAGAACCCGTCGCGCTTGTGGTTGATGGGGTACGCCAGGGAGCGCTTGCCCCAGTCGTCTTCTTTGAGGATCTCGCCGCCCGCACCGGCGATGAGCTGGCGAACCTCCCCCAAAAAGGCGTCGCGCTCCTCCCCCTCCAGCTCTGGGGTGAGAACAAGACCTAACTCGTACGTTGGCATTCTCTCTCCTTTCGGCCTACGGCCCTCACGTCTCACGGTGAGAGCAAGGATGGCCGCCCCGGGGAGCGGCGGAGAAAGTCTAGCGGATCAGTGGAAAAAAGCAACACTGGGGGTGGCTTTGGCCGGTGGCGGCGCCTCCCCCGGCCCAGCCCACCCCTTGCCCTTCCCTCCCCCGCCGGGACGCAAAGCCGCCCCTTAAGAGCTACAAAAAAGGCTTGACAACACAGAGAGAGAGAGAATGCCAAAATACGATAGACGAGCGATAGGGCGATGGGGCCAAGAAGAGCTGGAGTGGGTTGGCCGGCGAGGACGGGCGGCGTCCTGACCCTGGTGCTGTTGACCGTGGGGACAGGGGTGGTGCCCGCCGCTGGCCAGGAGATAGACCACCAAGACTGGACCTGGTGGGACGAAATCCTCTGCACGGTCTTCGGGATCGGCTGTGGAGGTGCCCCCTGCAGGAGCGAATGTAAAGTCTGTCGGCCTTTTTCCAACGGCATGGAGTGCGCTCTGGCTAACAGTCAGTCTGGGAAGTGCCGGTGCAGCATGCAGGTGCAAGGTACTCAGGTTTACTGTAGTCTAAGTGGGCAGTACTGCGAAGGGATCGTGGTGCCGTGATCAGCTGGTTGTGGCAAGCGCTCTTGATGGCGACGGTAGCTGCCGCTCCGCCGCCCGATGTGGAGGTGGTGATCCACGCCCGCCTCCCCGCGGGCTCCCTGCCCGCGGGGGAGCTGGTCCTCACCCGCAGCGACCACAGGGGGGGGACCCGGCGCCTCCCCCTGGCGGCGACGGTGCCGGTGCGCCTGCCCGAGCGCAGCGTGTGGGAGGTGCTGGCACACGCTCCCGACCACTGGGGTTCCCCCACCGCCTTCGTGGCCGTGGCCCACACCCAGGTTCACGTCCACCTGTGGCCCCTCGCCAGAGTGGAGGGGCGCTGGCGATGGCCCGAGGGGGTGGCTTCCCGGCCCGCGCCCCAGTTCACGGGGGATTTTCGCAGCATCGCCGGCGCCGAGACGCCGTTTTTCGGCCGCCTCCCCTGTGAGAAGGAAGGAACCACGTTCCGCTGTCCCGTCCCGGCCGCCCCCCTGGACCTCACCCTGAAGGCCCCCGGCTTAGCCAGCGAGCTCTTTTGGGAGCTGGCCTTGTCCCCCGGAGCCACCGTGCCGCTGCCCCCCCGTACACTCCGGCCGGGCGCTTCGGTGTTGGGGTGGGTAGAGGACGCCGCGGGCCGACCTCGGGAGGCTGAGGTGACGCTCACCCCCACCCGACCGGGGGTGGGTGAGGTAGTGGCGGGAGAAGATGGGTCGCCGAGACGAGCCGTGCTCTTGCGGGGGCGCAGCACCCCACGGGGGGTGTTCCAGTTCGCCGGCCTCCCGGCGGGGGAGTACGCCCTGGTGGCCACCGGGCCCGCTGGCGAGGTGGCCACCCTGGCACCGGTGAGCGTGCGCTTGGGGGAGGAGACCGAGCTGCGCTACCCCTTGCGCCTCCACCCCCTCGCCCGCCTGGCGGTGCGGGTGCAGCCGCCCCGACACCCCAGTGGATCGCCCTGGCGGTTGGTGCTCTTTTCCCTTTCTTCTGCCTCTGCGGCAGCGGCGGAGACCACCACCGACGCCCACGGTCGGGCGAGCTTTTCCTCCCTCCAGGCGGGGACGTATCACCTGGAGGCGAAGTTGCCCGACCACGACCAGGCAGTCTGGGCGGCTGTGGAGGTGACGCTGCCGGAGCAGGACGAAGTGGAGCTTGCCATCCCCCTGGTGCTGGTGGAGGGGAGAGTGTTCCTCGACGAGAAGCCCCTCCCGGGGGTGGTGGCGTTTGGGGGCAGCTGGGAGCAACTCCGCGTGGCCCTGGAGAGCGATCACGAAGGGCGCTTTTCCGGTCACTTGCCGCGGGCGGGCAGCTGGCGGGTGGCGGTGGCCGGCCGGCGCGTCCCCATCCTCACCGAAACCACCGTGGAGGTCCCCCAACCCCGGGGAGGAACCCCAGCCCACGTGGAGATCCGCTGCCGCAGCACCCGGGTGAGCGGTCAGGTGGTGGACCAAGAGGGCCAACCTCAGGCCGGCGCTCAGATCGAGGCCGCCTCCCACCCCCCGGGGGTGAGCCGTCACCCCGGCGGTCGGTCCCAAGGCGATGGCTTGTTCACCGTTCTGGGGCTGCCCCCGGGACGGGTGGCGCTGCGCGCCCACCACCAGGAGCGCTCCTCGGAGCCCGTGACGGTGGTCGTGCCCGAAAGAGGCGAGGTGACCGGTGTGCGCCTGCAGCTGCGCCCCCCCCGGGAGCTGCGGGGGCGGGTGGTCGGCCCCTGGGGGCCGGCGGGGGGCATCCCGGTGATGGCCATCCTCCTCTCCCCTCTCCCCAGCCCCGGGGTGCGGGTGACCGAGGCCGACGGTTCGTTCTCTTTTCACCTGGGCGTCGAGCCGGGGCCGGTGGCCGTGGTGGCGTTCCCGGAGTTCGGGACCTTGGCGGTGGCCTGCGCCTCCCCCTCCGGGCCCCTGGAGGTGGCCACTCACGCCGTGGGCGGCACCTTGGAACTGCACGGGCTGGCGGGGTTGACCTTTGGCGCCCCGCTGGCGGTGCGCTACCAGGGGTGCGCCTTTTTCTCCCACGTTCTGCTGTCCTGGCAGCGGCACAGCGGCAGCGGCTCACCCCTGGCCGGAGTCACGGCCATCCCCCGGCTGCCCCCCGGCGTGTGGGAGCTGTGCTGGTGGGATTGGGAGGGGGCGGGGCGGGTGCGCTGGGGTCCTTGCGCGGGTGGCCTCCTGCCACCCCACGGCACCCTCACCCTGGCGGTACCCACCCGGGGGAACAACCCTTCCTGAGGGCTGCCCAGGCGCCCGCCAACCGTTCCTTACGAGCCCGCGGTCGGGGGCCTGAGGGGAGGGACGGCGTTGCAGCGGTGGGCGGCGCGCAGCAGCCCCTCGTGGAGCACCGCCTCCACGCACTGGCACGCCCGCTCCACCATGGCTTGGGCCACCTCCACCTCAGCCGGCTCGAAGGGCGACAGGACGTACTCCGCCAGGTCCTGCCACGGCGATTCGCCGCGCACCCCCAGGCGCAGGCGGGGAAAACCTTCGCCGATACTCTCCACCACCGAGCGCAGGCCGTTGTGGGTGCCGGCCCCCCCCCGCTGGCGCAACCGCAAGGTACCGAGGGGAAGATCCACGTCGTCCACCACCACCAATACCTGCCCAGGCTCCAGGGAGGCTTCGCGGCACAGGGACGCCACCGCCTCCCCCGACAGGTTCATGAACGTCTGCGGCTTCACCAGCCAGAGGGGGCGCGCGCCGGCGCGCCGCGCCGCCAGGGAGGAGAAGCGGCGGCACCAGCCGGCGACGCGCCAGCGGCCGGCCAGGGCATCGACGACCATGTACCCCACGTTGTGTCTTGTGGCTGCGTACTCGCTGCCGGGGTTGCCAAGCCCGACGATGGCGCCCAGATCCATGGACCTAGTCGGTGGGCTCCTCCGCCCCCTTGCCGCGCCGAATCACCTCGGGCTCCGCGGGTTCTTCGGCCGCCCCGACAGCCGCCTCGGCACCGGTCTCTTCCAGCTCGGTCACCTTCACGCCGTGGGCTTCCACCGCCACCACCACCGTGTGCGGATCGTCCAAGAGCTTCACATCGGGAGGTAGGGCCACGTCCCCCGCCGCCAGGTGGGCGCCCAGACCCAGCTTTGACAGGTCCACGGGGATCGCCGCCGGAATCTGATCCGCCGGGCACTCCACGGCGAGGGAGCGGGTGGACCAATCCAGGAAGCCGCCCAGCTTGACGCCGGGGGCCTCACCCACCAGCTGCACTGGCACCTCCACCTTAACCCGCTGACCCTTCATGACCCTAATGAAATCCAGGTGCACGAACTGCCGGGTGCGCGGATCCACCTGAGCCTCGCGCAGCATCGCCAGACGCTCCTGCTTGGTACCCTTCATCTTCAACAGGAAAACGGTGTTGCGCCCTGTTTCCTGGCGTAGCAGCTCGGTGACCGCATGACGGTCGATGGTCACCGGCACGGTTTCCTTGCCCCCGCCGTAGACCACGGCGGGGATCTTCCCCTGTTGACGCAAGCGGCGATTGGCACCTTTTCCAGCGGTGGTTCGGCGCTCCACCTCGATAACCAGCTCTGACATGGCACATCCTCCTACGACCCCGCCCCACCCCGCCCCGAGCGAAGGCGGGTACTTTAGCACAGCAGTCGCCGCAGCGCACCCTCGCGAACGTCGCCAGCGGCCGCCCCGGCGCCCCGCCTCAGACAAAAAGACTGGAAACCGACTTGGCCTCGTGAATGCGGCGGATGGCCTCCCCCAGCAACTCCGCCACGGAGAGCTGGCGGATCTTGGGCGAAGCTGCGGCTTCGGGGCGCAGAGGGATAGTGTCGGTGACGATCACTTCCTCGATCTGCGACGCGCTGATGCGCTCCAGAGCAGGCCCGGAGAGTACCGGATGGACGCCCATGGCGAAGATCCTGGCCGCCCCTCGGGCCGCCAGCGCCTCCGCCGTCTTCACCAGTGTGCCGGCGGTGTCGATGATGTCGTCGACGATGACGCAGGTCCTCCCTGCCACCTCCCCGATAACGTTCATCACGTCGGCCTGATTGGGACTAACACGCCGCTTGTCGACGATGGCCAAGCCGGCGTGCAACCGCTTGGCGAAGGCGCGCGCCCGCTCCACCCCGCCAGCATCGGGGGACACCAGAACCAGGTCGGGCAAGTTCATGCGCTTGAGCTCCTCGATCAGCACCGGCGCTGCAAAGAGATGGTCCACCGGGATGTTGAAGAAGCCTTGAATCTGGCCGGCGTGCAGATCCATGGTGAGGATTCGGCTCGCGCCCGCCGCGGTGAGCAAGTCGGAGACCAACTTGGCGGTAATGGGAACCCGGGGGCGGTCCTTGCGGTCTTGCCGGGCGTACCCGAAGTAGGGAATCACAGCGGTAACGCGGGATGCGGAGGAACGCCGGCAGGCGTCCAGCATGATGAGCAGCTCCATCACCGTGTCGTTCACCGGCGGGCAGGTCGACTGCACGACAAAAACATCACCACCCCGCACGTTCTCGTCGATTTGGCAGCCCGTCTCGCCGTCGGAAAAGGTGAACAGCCGCACCTCTCCTTGGGGGATTTGGAGGTAGTCGCAAATGCGCTCGGTGAGCGCAGGGTTGCCACGACCGGAGAAGATGACCAGCGGGAGTTGCTCGAGCACGGCGTCCCTCCCCCCTCACACCCCCCGCGGAGCTGCGGGCTCCGTGGGAGTGGCTGGGGCGGCAGGACTCGAACCTGCACATGCGGGATCCAAAGTCCCGTGGCTTACCAGTTTGCCGACGCCCCAGTCGGCTTGAGAGTCTATCGCGGCCAGCGGCGGAATGTAAACGGATCAATCCTCCGCCGACGTCTCGTTGGTCCAGTACTCCTCGGAGAGCAGCCGAGCCGAGATCTGCTGAGCTGGCGAACGCTTGCCGTCCTCGCCGGGCTCGCCATGCTCCGCCAACACCCGTTCGTACTCGGCAATGATCCTGGCCTCCAACTTGCGCCGGGTCTCGGTATTGACCGGGTGCGCTACCTCCCGGAACGAGCCGTTGCGCAGCCGCCGCGCCGGCATATTGACCAGCAGGGTGCCTTCCCTCCCCTCGGATACCCTGATATCCCCCACCAAAAAGCAGCCATCGATGACGATCTGAGCGAACGCGCGGACTTTGCCGCCGCGATTTAAGGTGATTCGAACATCGGTGATCTCCACGATTCCTCCTCCACCGACGGATGGAGCAGTGACGCCTCCCGCGTCAAGATAGGAGCGGCTAGGGCCCCGGCTGGAGCCAGCCGGTCAGCACACCTGCGTGCCTCCTCTTCGCTGTCGAACAGAGCGAATACCGTGCCCCCGCTGCCCGAAACCTGGGCGAGGCGCGGCTGTTGTGCTGCAAGCGTCTCCAGACGCTCCTTAATGTCGGGAAACTGCTCCATGACCACCGGTTCCAAGTCGTTTCGGCAGGCGTCGAAGGGCAGCTCGCCACCCTGCCGGATCCAATCATATACCGGCGACGGGGGAACGTGACCCAGCGGTGGCGCCTGCAACCAGGCGTACACCTGAGAGGTAGAGACGGGCACCTGTGCGGGAAGCAGCACCACCCACCACGGGGGTAAATCAGGCAGGGGCAGGAGCTGGTCGCCCCGGCCAGTTCCCCACGCCACGCCCCCCACCAGGAAAAACGGCACATCGGCGCCCAGGGCAGCCGCCATCTCCAGCAACTCCTCCCGCGTTACACCGCCGCCCCACAAACGATTGAGCCCCACGAGGGCCCCCGCCGCGTCCGACGAGCCGCCACCCAGGCCGCCCGCCACCGGGATCCGCTTGTGGAGGGTGAGGCGCGCGCCGACCGCCGATGCGGGGTCGACCCCCCGTCGCTGCTGCAGCTGGCGAACCGCACGCATCACCAAGTTCTCCTCACCCGCCGGCGCGCTTCCCGGCGGGCGCACTTCCAGCGTTACGTCCCCTTGCGCCGGCTCAATGATCAACGAATCCCACACACCCACCGCGGCAAACAGAGTCCGAAGTTCGTGGTAGCCATCCCGGCGCCGCCCCAAGACCTCAAGATGGAGGTTCACCTTGGCCGGGCATGCCACCACCAGCCGCTCCGGTGGTGGCGTCAGCTGGGGCACGGCGGCCAACTCAGCCATGCCGGGGCGAGCAACTCTGTCCCGGGTCCCCACTCGGCCAGCTCCAGGACCACTCGCTGGCGGCCAGCGGTGGCCCGCAGCCTTCCCGGCACCGGGCCATGGTGACGGTCGAGGCGGACGACCAACTCCGGCCCCTCCGCTCCGCGGAACCGCACTTCCTGGCAGCGCACTGGTTCACCCCCACACCTCGCCGCCAGACGTCCCCCTTCCACGTTGCCCACCACCCACCCCGGGCTCCCCTCCACCGGCGCCATCCCCGGCGGCAACCGACCCGCCAGGAGCGCGGCCCACAGCGGCGCCTCCACCGAAAGCGTAGTGCCGCCAGGGAGAACGACGCGCCCGCTGGACAACTGGGACAGGCAGCGATCCCCCCTGGCTTTCGCCACCCCCCCTGTGGCGTCGAACCACGCTTCCCAGGCGACGCCGCCGGGGGGAAGGGAAACCGCCACCCACAACCGCTCACCGGCACTGCGCACCACCGCCGGCAGCTGTCGCTGGCCGCAGCAGGTGAGTCGGTACAGGGCTACAAAGGGTGCGGGCGGCCGCGTCAGGTCCATCCAGTTGGTAGGCAGGGGCGGATGCACGCCGGCGCTGCGACATCCGGCGACCAGCAGAGCTAGGACGAAAAGGTATGGCCGGCAGCTAGGGCGCTGCATCCTGCAAAAGCCCCTCCAGCTTAGCCTCGATCCGCTCTCGCTGCCCGGCCTCCTCGACCCGCATGCCCAGGGCCCGCCGGTAGGCTGCGGCCGCCTCCTCACGCTCCCCCCGGAGGGCGTGCAAATCGCCCAGGTGCTCGTGCACCGTAGGGTCGTGGGGCTCGAGCCTAGCCGCCTCCCGCAGGTACTTTTCTGCCCGCGCCAAATCCCCCAGTCGGAAATACACCCACCCCAACGAGTCCAAATAGGCGCCCGAGGTCGGTTCCAGCTCCACGGCCCGGGAGATCAGCCGCAGCGCCTCGTCGAGGTGGACGTTGCGATCGGCGAACATGTACCCCAAGTAGTTAAGTGCCGCAGCGTTGTCTGCCTCGCGCTGCAGCAGCGCACGAAACTCAACCACCGCTTCGTCCCACTGCCCCGAACGCTCCAGGGCCGCCGCTAGGGAAAAGTGCACCGATCGGGCGTCACCCAAGCGATCGCGCGCCGCGCGGGCGTACTGCACCACCTCGGTGTACCGTTGGCACCGCTGTAACGCTGCCAGGGCCGTACTCACGTCCTCCTCGTCGCCCTCCAGAAGAGGCGCCAGTACAGCCTCTGCAGCGGCGTCCTCGCCGGCGGCGAGGAGAAACTCGGCGCGCAACCCGGCGGCCAAACGCGCCAGGTCGCGAGTCTGTAGGTTGGGAAGGCTGTCGAGCCACGCCAACCCCTGCCGCCAAAGCTCCTGGAGACGGAAGTACTCGCCCCACAGCGCCAGGGTGCGGCGGTCGGGCGGTACCGGAGGTAGGCGATCCAACCATTCCCGCGCCGCTTGGGGGCGGTGGTCGATCAGCTCGATGGTCGCCCGCTCCTGGGCGATTTCCAGAGCCACCGGCTCCCCCTGCACCCCCGCCTCCACCGCACGCTTCCACAACCCATCCAGGAGGCGCCTGGATTCATCCAGATACCTGGTATCCAGCAGCAGCCTTGCCAAACCCATGGCCGCGTCGGCATCGTTCGGGTCCAGCGCCAGCACCCTGCGGAAAAGCTGCTCGGCTTCTGCCATCTTGCCCTTGCCGGCGTGTAACAGGGCACTCAGCAGAAGTGCTTCGCGCTGTCGAGGATCCTTGGCGAGCACCTCTTCGACCACCGCCATGGCCTTGTCGCGCTCGCCGGCCCGCGCCCACAGCGTCGCCAGGCGGGTCAGGCCAGCCAGCGTCATACCTTGCCGGGCCATGAACTCCTGCAGAAGTTCCGCCGCCTCTCGCAACTTCCCGTCGCTGGCCAGCACCTCGATCAACTCGGCGGTGGCGGGCTGCTGTGTCTCTGCTGCCTGGCGCGCGTCCTTCAGGTATTCCTCGGCTTCCTGCGGCCGCCCGGCGAGGCGCAGCGCCGACCCGGCCAACAGCTTCAACCGGGGGTTGAGGGGCTGATCGGCGAGCAGCGGCCGCAACGCCGCCAGCGCCTCCTCTCCCCGACCCAACTGCAACAGCGACTGCACCAACACCAACCGCGCGCCGTCCCCTTCAGGCACTGCTTCAAGACCCTGTCGCAAAAGCGGCAAAGCCTGCTCCAGCTCTTGCGGTGACGACGCCGATCGTGCCAGCAACATACCCAACACCGCGTTCCCCGAACGCGAGCGCCTCCGCAAAGGTGTCAACTCGCCCATCGCCTGCTCCGCCAGACCCACCGAAGCGAGGGCGAGCCCCAGCTCCTCCCGCAGCTCCTCGTCGCCTGGACGCAGCGCCACTGCCTCCCGGAAGAGCTGTAAAGCCTCGGCGATTTCGCCCGCCTCCAGCCGCATATGGGCTTGCGCCACCAGCGCCAGGGCGGCACCGCCCCCGGGCGTGGGCACCTGCTCCACGCGGGCCGAAGCGCACCCCCATGCGCCGATGACTGCCACCACTACCCATGCTCTGGCTAGCACCATCGCCTCCATTGGCATTGTAGCTGGCTTCCTTTAATTCGGGGGGTTTCGCCGGCCCCCCACCCACGCCCCCGCCGCGAAACCCCCCGGTCCCCCCTCGGCGCGGCGGCAAAGCCGCACGCGCCTCGACTCTCGCCTCCAACCACCCCACCCGCACCCCCTCCCAGCCCCCGTGGGCTGAGAGAACCCCTGGCGCCAACCGTGCTTCGCCGGCCCCCCGGCTTCCTCCTGCTGGGGGCTCCGCTTCCCGCCCACCCACCCGCCCTCGCTCCAGCCCCCAAGACCCCACGCACCGGGGAGCCAAGCTCCCCTCCGCTCGCCCCCGCCGCCTCTGCCCCTTAAGACTTCCGCCGCTCGCCGGAGGTGAATTCCGGTTTGCTCACCTCGCCTCCAGCCCAGCTCCAGCCTGGGGCGCTGGCCGTGACCGCGACTGGCGGCGCCACAGGCGCCCGCCCGCGCTGCCAATCCGCCGCCGAGAAGCCCGCGGAGCTCAAGCCCCGCCGGGTGGGCGAGGGCGCTGGCACGCCCAACGCCCTCGAGGAACGGGCCCAAAGGCCCGCGCTCCCAACCCCGCTGCGCGAGGCGGCCGGCCGGGCCGGTGTCCGTGCCGGTGTTGGCGACCGTGCCGGTGACCCTGAGCGTATCTGGGTCGGGGTCGGTGGCCGCAGCCACTTCCCGGAGCGGCCGATCCCCCCGTGCTCTATACTCCCGCCGGTGAGTACACAAGCTGTTTTTTCGCTCCGCACCTTCGACGAATTTGGTCTTCCCGAGCCGGTCATCAAAGGGATCCGCGAGGCCGGCTTCCAGCGCTGCACCCTGGTGCAGGCGGAGGTTCTTCCCCTCACCTTGGCCGGCCGCGACGTTGCTGCCCAGGCGCAAACCGGTACCGGAAAGACCGCTGCCTACCTGCTAACTGTCTTTGCGCGCTTGCTCGCCAAGCCGTCGGAGCACCCTGGCCAACCGCGGGCGTTGATCGTTGGACCGACCCGTGAACTGATCGTGCAGATCGCCCACGATGCTCAGCTTCTCGGCCGCTACACCGGCCTCACCACCCTGGCGGTGTTCGGCGGCATGGACTACCGCAGCCAGCGGGAGGAGCTCTCCCAGGGCGCCGACGTGCTTATCGGCACCCCCGGCCGTCTGCTGGACTACCTACGCCAGGGGGTTACCTCGTTGCGCGCCGTGGAGGTGTTCATCGTCGACGAGGCCGACCGTATGTTCGACATGGGCTTTGTGGACGACATACGCGCCATCTCCCGTCGCTTGCCCCGGCCCGGCAAGCGCCAGACCCTGTTCTTCACCGCCACCTTATCGGCCCGCGTGCTGGAGTTGGGGTGGCGGGAGATGCGCAACCCGGCCGAGATCGTCGTCAACCCGGAAGAACTCACACCCGAACGTCTCGAGCAGTGGCTGTACCACGTCGGCTCCCGGGAGAAGCTGCCGCTCCTGTTGGGGCTGCTGCGGCGGGAGGCCAGCCAGCGCACCCTGGTGTTCGTCAACACTCGGGAGGAGGCGCGCCGCCTCACCGAGAGACTGTGCGCCAACGGCTTTCAAGCGCGGGCGCTGACCGGATCGGTGGTCCAGAAACGCCGCCTGAAGGTGCTCGACGACTTCAAGGCGGGCACGTTGCCGATCCTCGTCGCCACTGACGTCGCCTCGCGCGGGCTGCACATTGAAGGGGTGAGCCACGTCATCAACTACGACCTCCCCTTCGACCCCGAAGACTACGTCCATCGCGTCGGCCGCACCGCCCGGGTGGGCGCTCGCGGCAAAGCCATCTCCTTAGCCTGCGAGAATTTCGTGTACTCCCTGGCGGCCATCGAACGACTCCTAGGGATGCCGATCCCGGTCCGCTGGGTGGACGACGACCTGCCCGTCCGGCCAGTGGATACCCCCCCGCGCCGCACCCCCCGCGGCCGGCCGCGCGACGGACGTCGTCCAGCCCGCCGCGGCTAAGTGCTAGGGCGATCCTCCCGGCTCTCCCCACGATCCCGGCATGAGGCCGGTCGCCTCTCGCAGCACCACGACGGAACTCCCCCCGCCTGTGGGAACCACCCCGGCCAGCCGGCGGCCACCCCGGTCCCAAATGGCCAGCCCCTCCTCGTCCAGCACCAGCACGCTGTCGCCACTGGTGGCGAGGGCGCGCGGCGAGCGGGGAAGCGGGGTGCGGAAGCGCTCCCTAACCGCCGGCGCGGCGCCGGGGCGCACCCGCAGCCGTATCAGAAAGCCGCGGTCCTGGTCCGAGGCCACCGCCACCAGCGCCTCTCGCCCGCTGGTGTCAGCGGCGAGCCCAGCAATGTCCCCACCCAGCGACACCGTCTCCGCTGCCGCGCTGCCAATCCCGGCCACCACCAACCGGCCCTGGGCGCACGCCACACCGAGCCATTCCCCGTTGGGCGCCAGGACCACGCGCTGCGCGAGACACGACGTGCCCATGGGCACCAACCGCGGCTCGCCGCCGGTGGTCACTACCCACACGCCCTCCCCTTCCGGCCCCGTACCGATCAGCGCCACCGCCAATCCGTTGGCGGTGACGCTGGCGTGGCGTACTCCTCCGATGCCGGGGAGAGGCACCTGGGTGATGGTCACCCGCTGGGGATACGCAAGGAGCGCCAGCTGCTCCGGCATGACGACGAACATGCGGTCGAATTCGTCGAAAAACAGAGGGAAGATGCGGCCAGGCTCCACCGTCACCCGCCCGCTGGTGCGCACTACCGCCGTGCCGTCGCGGCGGACCAGCGGCACGAGCGCGACGCCGTCGGGGGCGGCGAAGACCGCCGCTCCCGGCTCCGGCAGAGCGACCCGCGCCAGCACCACCCGCTGCTCTAGCTGCACGAACACCACCTCGCTGGATCCCAGCACCGCCGCCACGGCGGCCATCACCAACGCCGCGCCCATGGGGCTATCCTACACTTGAAGGCGGGGTCAACCTCTCGTTTCATCCCGTTACACTACGTTGTGTGGACGTCGCCCTGTCGGACGAGCTCCAGCACTACGCCGTGCACGCCCTGGGCTTCAACCTGGCCGGGATCACCGATGCTTCGCCACTGGAAGGCAGCGGCCGACTGGCCCGCTGGCTGGCAGCGGGCGCCCACGGGGAGATGGCGTACATGGCCCGAACCGCGGCGGTTCGCGGTGATCCGCGGCGCTTCTTGCCGGGGGCGCGCAGCGTCGTGGTGGTGGCGCTTTCCTACCACGATGGCCCGGCACTACCCAGCGCGCCTGCCGCCGGCACCGTCCACATCGCCCGTTACGCCCGTCGGCGCGACTACCACCACGTGCTACGCCGGCGCCTCGTCGCCTTGGGCCGTTTCCTGGACGCCCGCCGGCCGGGGTGCCGCTGGCGGGTGGCGGTGGACACCGCCCCGCTGCTGGAACGCGAACTGGCGCAACGGGCCGGTTTGGGGTGGATCGGCAAGAACACCTGTTTGATCAACCGGCGGCTAGGGAGCGACCTCTTCCTGGGCGAACTGGTTACCGACGTGGAGCTGGTGCCCGCTGCCCCCGGGCGCCACCACTGCGGTCGCTGCACGGCCTGCCTGGACGCCTGCCCCACCGCCGCCCTTACCGCCCCGGGCTTTCTCGACGCCCGACGCTGCATTTCTTACCTCACCCTGGAGCACCGCTCCGCCTTTCTAGCCCAGGAGGCCGCGGCGGTGGGGCGGCATCTGGCGGGGTGCGACATCTGTCAGGACGTTTGCCCCTGGAACCGACGCGCCCCCACCTCGTGCGATGGGACCCTGGCGACCCGCCCCCACCTGGTGGAGCCGAGGGTTGTCGCTCTTGCCCTCCTGGGCGAATCCGGGTGGCAGCGGTTCTCTGCGGGTACGCCGCTGCGTCGACTGGACTTCGCCCGTTTCTCCCGCAACCTGGCGGCGATCCGCGCTCACACCGAGGCAGCCTATGCCGACGCCGGTGCAGAAATTTAAAGCGAGACTGCGCGAGGCGGTCCTACCTCGCAGCCCTTGACACGCGCGGTCACAAGGGCTATAACAACGCGCTCAGGAGGGCCGCACAGCTCTCCCGGGAGGAGTGGGAAAACCGCGAAGCCTGACATGGGCTGCTTCACCCGCTCATGCCAACGGTCACTGTAAACTAAGGCCCTCAGAATTGCCTCCCAAGGCGATGCTGGGTATGTCTACGTCGCTGTTGTTGTCCTCTTCAAGAAGGAGGAAAGGAGATTACGATGGTGAGGAACAAGGTAATCATCGGTGTTGCGCTTCTCGCGGTGGCGATGTTCACGGTGAGCTGCGCTAAGCCCCCCCAACAGGAAATCGACCAAGCGAAGGCCGCCCTCGCCGCTGCTGAGCAGGCGGAGGCCGCCAAGTACGCGCCGGACGCCTACGACCAGGCGCAGCGCGCGATGAACGCGGTGAACGCCGAGCTGGAGGCGCAGAACGCCAAGTTCGCCCTCTTCCGCTCCTACACCAAGACGAAGCAGCTGATCGTCGATGCCACCAACGCCGCCAACGCGGCCAAGGAGGCGGGCATCGCTGGCAAGGAGAAGGCGAAGAACGAGGCCCAGGCAGCCATCGATGCCGCCAAGGCCGCGCTGGCCGCCGCCAATGAAGCCATGATGGCCCTGGAGAACTGCCGCCGCAAGCCGAAGGACCTCAAGAAGGACCTGGAGATGATGAAGGGCAACCTTGATGGCTTCAACGGCCAGCTGAGCAGCGTCGAGGGTGCGTTCGCGCGCGAAGATTTCTTCGGCGCCAAGGCCCAGGCTGAGTCGCTGAAGGGCCAGGTGGATGCCATGACCACCGAGCTCACGGAGGCCAAGGCCAAGATCAAGTGCTGACCGGGAGGTTCTGGATTTCCGCGTGGCCGGCGACTGTCACAGGTCGCCGGCCTGTTTCTTGTTGGGCCGCAGTGCTGTCGTTGTCGTTGGCCGTCGGCTGCGGCGCGGCGCCGCCGCCCTCCGACCCATGGCAGGGCACACGGGAGGCGGCGCAGCGCGCCATGCGGCTGGTGCGGGAACGGCACCCGAGCCAGGCTCGGTACCTCCAGACGTTGCTGCAGCACGCCGAAGCCGTCACCGCCGTAGAGTCCTCAGCCCCGTTTTGGAGGCGCACACCGGGGCGGGCCGAAGCTGCCTGGCTGCGGGTCGCGTCGGCGGCGGCAAAGTCAGTCAGAGACTTTCGCCGCGAGGTGGACGCCGCGCGGATGGGCTACTTGGCGGCGCAGGAGGCCACCAGCCTGGCGATGCAGCGAGCCCAGCAGCAGATTCGGGAGACGGGTCTGAGCCGTCGCGAGGCCGCCGCCTTTGCCCGCGCCACGGCGAGCCAAGAAGCCGCGTTCCGTCTCGCCGAGCTGGGCGACTGGGAGGGCGCCACACGAGCCATGAACCAAGCCCGGGAGGCCGCGCTGCTGGTCCACCAGGCGTGGTCCGAGCTGCACAGCCGCTTCACCGATCCCGCCCTCAGGCGACAGTGGCAGCACTGGGCCAACGAGACCATCGCGCATTCGCGGCGGGATGGATCGACGGTCATTCTGGTGGACAAGCTTAACCGCCGCCTCGATCTGTACCGCGGCGGTGTGCTCGTGCGCTCGTACCCGGCCGAGCTGGGGGCCAACGGGCTGCGCAGAAAGCAGCACTCCGGTGATCGCGCGACGCCGGAGGGGATCTACCGCGTCGTCGACTTGAAAAGCGGTCACCGCACAAAGTACTACAAGGCGTTGCTCATCGACTACCCCAACGAAGACGATCGCGCCCGTTTCGAGGCGGCCCGCCGGCGCGGCGCTATCCCCTGGCGCGTGGGTATTGGCAGCCTCATCGAAATCCACGGGGCAGGGGGAGAGGGCAGGGACTGGACGGACGGTTGCGTCGCCCTCACCAATCAGGACATGGACGAAGTTTTCGCCGCCTCCCGGCTTGGTACACTGGTCACCATTGTGGGGACCTATGGGCGCTGACAAGCCCTCCGTGCCAACCCCGCCCCTCCCTGCGCGGCCGCGCTGGATCTTGGGCATCGCTGTGCCCGCCCTCGCGCTGCTGGTGGTGGTCGTGGGGACGGCCGCGGTGATGGCGCGTTTCGGGCATGCCTATCGCGCCTACCCCTTGGTGGCCAGCGTCGCCGGTAAAGCAGATGGCGATGCTCGCGACCTGGAGCGGCGCGCGGCCCGCGCCAGCGCCGCCCTCCAGCGACTGCAGCCGCGCGGTACCTACCTGGTGGTCGACACCTACCGTAACCGGTTGCACGTCTACCGCGACGGGGAACTGCTGCGTACGGCCGTGTGCTCGACCGGCACCGGCATCGTGCTACGCGACCCCCGCAACGGGCGGGAGTGGGTCTTCGACACCCCCCTCGGCGAACGGATCATCGAGAACAAGCGCCGCAACCCGGTGTGGGCCAAACCGGACTGGGCATTCATCGAGGAAGGCATGCTGCCCCCCACCGACCCCAACGAACGATTCGACGATGTATCCCTCGGGAAGTACGGTCTCTACATGGGAGACGGCTATATCATCCACGGCACCCTGTTCAAGAGCTTGCTGGGAAGACGGGTAACCCACGGCTGTATCCGCCTGGGAGACGAGGACCTTGAGTTTGTCTACAACGCCACGCCCATCGGCGCTCGCGTATTTCTGTACTAGTGCCCTGGTGGTAGCCGCCAGCGCCGCGGCCAGCGATATCTCGGCACGCCCCGCACGGGTGGCAGCTCTCGAGCTGGAGCTTTCCCTGGCTCAACGACCCGAGGTCTACCTCCTCCTCAACCCTGCGGGCCGCACGCTCGAGGTGAAGATTCGTGGGGTCACCCTCGACCGCGTACCACTGACCGGCATCAAAATCATCACCCACGCCCCTGTCTTCGGAGGCAGGGCAGTCTCACCCTTGCCCTTGCCGGCGATCTGGCGGCTAGTGAATGGACCCGGCGATACGGACCGCGAGTACATCGCCCCCACCGAGCTGCGACCGTACAACCCCGACGGCTACGACGACCCCCCGCCCGGCACGCCGCCGACGCGCCCCGGTACGTCTCCTTCCACCGGCACCCCGCTCCCCGAACCTCCTGCCTCGTACCGGGCCCAACTGGACACCGGCTACGACCTGTGGATCACCACCACGCTGCCACCCCAGGGGTTTCTCGCTCGCGCCAGCGCCGCCGTGCGGGATGGCTGGCAAAGGCTGCGCGGTCGCGGCATCCACCTCCCGCCGGCCATCACCCTGGCCATGGCCAAGGAGGACGCCGTGCGCCTCCACCACCTGATGCGCAGCAACATGGCCATCCTGGTTCTCGCCGAGCCTTGACCCGCGCCTGGGGCGCCTTCCTGCCCGTTTCGCCCAGGAGCACCTGGCGGCGGCGCGCCCGCTCAGTTCATACGCAAGCGCTCCACCCGCTCCACCACATCCCGGAAGGTGGGGTTGCGCGCTAGCACTTCCGCGTAGTGATTCAGGGCCGAGGCCGTGCGGCCGCCCGCCTCGAGAGCCCGACCGAGTTCGTAGTGCAGCCCGATCTCCACCTCGGCGGGGAGATTGGGGGCTTCCAGTCCCTTGGCGTACCACCCCGCCGCCTCGTCGGGCAGGCCTTTCTCCACGTAGCAGGCGGCGATCATGCTCACCGCCTCCAGGAAAAGCTCAGGAGACTTGAGGGCCAACTGGAACTCGCCTATCGCCTCGTTGAGCAAGCCCATCTCCCGATACGCCAAGCCGAGGTTGAAATGGGTGTCGTAATCCTCGTCGGAAAGCTGTTCTGCAACACCGCGCTGAAACTCCTTGAACAACTCTTCGATGGACTCCTCCTCCCCGGCATCGCGCGCCGCTCCTCGGGCTTGCGCCACCAGCTCATCCTCGGCCAGTTCGCGCTCCAACTCGGCAGCCAAGTCGAAGAACTGCTCCTCTTCGCTGAACAGCTCGGAGGCTGATTCGGCGGCGGGGGGCGCCACCGCCTCCGACTCGTCCCACCCACGGCTCTTCAGGAGTGCGTGCCGCGCCACGACAGCGGGGTGATCGCCGAAGCTCTCTTGTAGGCGAGTTAGGAGACGGGCGGCGTCTTCCCGCAGCCCCTGCTCAATGAAAAAGTCCAGCTCCCGCAGCTGCTCCTGGCTGGGACCGGCAAGCAGGTCGGGAACCTCCACAAACTCCACCGCCAATTCCTCCGCAGCCGATTCCCTCCCCCCTGCCGGTGCGGCGTCAAGACCACCCGACACCGCCCCCGGGGCGACGGGTGCGGCCTCCACGGCACCCCACTCCCCCGCCGCCACCCCCGGCATCGCCGGCTCGAAGGACAAAACCGCCGCGGCGGGCTCCCATGGGGCTGCAGAGGGTGTAGCCTGGGGGCCACCAATCACCCCATCGCGGCGCCCTGATGCGGCGGGCCGGGCGGTGCCGCCGCCTCTGTCGACCCCCAACATCGCTTCCAGTTCTTCCAGGCGCACGCGACCCAGACCAGTGCGGGCCGTTGGCGGAGTTGCAGGCTGCGCCGCCGGCGTAGGAGACGGCGCCGCCAGCAGGGCATCCAGGTCCAGCTGAGGGGTAGGGCGAGGGCGAGGGGCGGGCCGAGGCGGAGCTTCCGCCGCCGGCGCTGGCGCTGGTGCCGGCCCCACCGAGACCTCTTCCACCACTCCCCCACCCAGCTCTGCCAGCAACTGGCGGCCTCCGCGATGGTTGGGGTCGAGGGCCAAGAGGCGGTGGAGATGGGCAATCGCCTTGTCGGTGAGTCCATATTTGGCGAACACCGAAGCTTCCGTAAACAACTCGTCAGAATTTGTTTCCAACGATGGGCTGGCAATCTCCAGATGCTCACGGGCATGGGGTATCGCGCCGGTGGGTTCCTCAGCCAGCTTCGGTTGCAGGGTCGGTTCCGGGAGTTCGATGGCCTGGCGGACCTCCTCCAACGGCACGGCCGGCGGTGGGTGAGACATCGAGAGGGATGCTTCGGGAACAGCAGCGCTAACCGGAACGGCTTCCAGGTCCACGTCGACGAATTCGATCTCGAGGTTGTCCTCCACCATCTCCACCGGTGGGTACGCCGGCGGTGTCACCTGGGGTGCGGTTGTCGCCCCTCCCGGCGGCGCCGCCTGCGGCTGCGGTGCCGGCTGCGGTGCCGGCTGCGGTGCCGGCTGCGGTGCCGGCTGCGGTGCGGGCTGCGGTGCGGGCTGCGGCGCCGGCGTCACTGGAACCGTCACCGGCATCCCGAGCTCGTTGAGGCGGCGCGCGAACAGGCGGTTGTCCGGCTCGCGCTGATGCAGGTGGCGGTACAGGGACAACGCATCACCCTTGCGACCAGCACGGAAGTAGGCGTCAGCCAGGGCTGCCTCCACGGTGTCCACGAGATCGGGATCGCTGGCACGGTCAAGGATTTTGAGGGCTCGCTCCAGCACCTCCACGTCGCCAGGTGCGCCGCGCAGCAACCTGCGCACCAGCCCCTCGGCTCGGTGGCGATCGCCCATGCTCATGAGGCGATCGACGGTGGGCAAGACCTTGTCTTTGGCCAGCGACACCTCCCCCGCCCGCAGCATGACGTCCCCGTACAGCTGCACGATACGGGTGTTCTCTCCCACCTCGGGGAGCAGCTCCTCCAGCAGCGACCGAGCGCGCCCGTGCTCTCCCGTTTCGGCCAGGGCACGGGCCAAGGCCTGCCGTAACTCCGCCGCCTGCCCCCCCTGGCGGAGCGCCGATTCAGCCAGGGTCACGGCATCCTGCGAACGCCCGGCAGTCACCAGGGCATCGACACAGGGGGCGATGGCGTTGGCGGCGGCAGGCCCGAGCTCCAGCGCGCGGTGGCAGAGTTTGACTGCCTCGTCAAGCATCCCCCGACCCAGGAGTGCCCGGCTGAGCGCCTCGATCTGCACGCCCACCTCGCCCACGTCGCCGACCTCGATGAGAAGATCCACCAGCTTGGCGCGCGCCTGAAAGTTAGTCGGCTCCAACTCCACCAACTTTCGGTAGATGCGGATGCCGTCCTCGGTGCGATGCGAGCGCAGGAACCAATCCGCCAGAGTGACCAACTGTTGCCGCCCCTCCACCGCCAAACCCTGCTTGAAGTACAAGTCGGCGAGGCGCTCGTACACGTCCGTGCGCTGCGGGTCCAACCGGTTGATCTTCTTGTAAATGGCGATACCTTTAAGGAAGAACCCGTCGGCGGCGAAAAACTCGGCGATGCGCTGGTAAACGTCGATGGCCTCGTCGATGCGGTTGGCGCGCACCAAAAGATCGCCCAACTTGTTGAGGGTCGTGGTATCGCCAGGCCCCTGTTCCAGCGCGCGGCGGTATTCGCGTATGGCCGCGTCGAGCTTCCCTCGCGCCGCCAGCTTCTCCGCCTCCTGCAGGATCTGGTCCCGCTTCACCGACGCCATCGGCTCGCCCCCAACCTGTGGATTTCCATGCTAGCACAAGGCTGCGGCGAACTCTCCCAGCTTCTGCAGGCGCGAGGGGAGAGGCGCCAGCACGCCAGCGCCTGCGTCAAACCCTGCCGGATCCCCGCACTCCGACGACCTCCGGCGCAGACTCGCCTTAACTTCGCCGGCGATCCTCTTCGAGACGAGCGGCCTTGCCGCTCAGCGAGCGCAGGTAGTACAGCTTGGCACGCCGTACGCGGCCGTGGCGAACCACCTCGATGCGGTCGATGCTGGGCGAATGGACTGGGAAAACCCGCTCCACCCCCACCCCGTAGGAGACCTTGCGAACGGTGAACGTCTCGCGCACTCCGCCGCCCCTGCGGCCCAGCACCACTCCCTCGAAGACTTGCAGGCGCTCCTTTTCCCCTTCCCGCACGCGCACGTGTACGCGAACTGTGTCGCCCGGGCCAAAGTCAGGCAGGTCCTGACGCATTTGCTCCCTTTCGAGCTCGCTCATATCCATGGCATGACTCCTTCTGACAGGCTCCGCCGGGGTGCTCGCCGCGGCCGGAAGGCAAAGTATACACCGCTGCCGTAACGTCGCCAATCTCTGCCGCCGGCCAGCGATGGGCACGCCCCCAGGTTAGGCCGGCACCCCCGCGCGCCTACTGGTCTTCACCCCCACCCTTGGCCCCGTCGACCCCCGCCAGCAGATCGGGGCGCCAGCGCCGCGTTTGGGCCAGCGCCTGCTCGCGCCGCCAACGGCGCACGGCGGCGTGGTCGCCAGAAAGCAAGACCTCGGGTACGGCGAGCCCCTCCACCACCCGCGGCCGCGTGTACACCGGGTAGTCCAGCAGGCCCGAGGTGAACGAGTCCTCGGCCACGGATTCGGGATCGCCCACGACCCCGGGCAGGTGGCGCGACACCGCCTCGAGAATCACCAAGGCCGCCAGTTCTCCTCCGGCCAGCACGTAGTCGCCGATGGAGATCACCTCAGCGGGCAGGAGTTGAAACACCCTTTCGTCGAACCCCTCGTAGCGACCGCACACGATCACCAGGCCTTTGCTGCCGGCCAGCTGGCGGGCAACGCCGTCATCGAAACGGCGGCCACGGGGGTCGGGGATGACGAGGCGAGCCGCGTTGCCGCTGGCCGCCATCACCTCGCGGGCCGCTCGCAGCACCACTGGAGCCATGAGTACCATGCCCGCCCCGCCGCCGAAGGGAGCGTCGTCCACCTGTCCGTACCGGTTGACCGCCCAGCGCCGCAGGTCGAAAACCCGCGCGTCCATGACTCCACTGGCGATCGCCTTCCCTAGCACCCCCACCGCCAGATAGCTCTCCACAGCGGCGGGAAAGAGGGTCAGAACGTCACAGCGCATCGCCGGAAAACAGCCCTCCTGGCGGATCCAGATCGATGATGCGGGCCTCCAGATTCACCCGCACCACGATGGGAGTGCGGAAAGGTACCAGCACATCTCGTCCTTCGTCCCCTTGGACGCGCAGCAACGTGCCGCCACCCATATCTAGCAACTCCACGACACAACCGAGGTCGTTGCCGTCGGGCGCGCGGCAGTGACATCCCAGCAGTTCGTGCTCGTAGTAGTAATTGGCCGGCAGCGACGAGCGCTCCTGAGCGGCCAGGAATACCCACGAGGGGGTCAGAGCCTGGGCGTCCTCGCGGCGGGTCACCCCCTCCAGGGCTAAAAGCCACGCCCCCTTGTGGTGACGCACCCCGTGCACGGAGAAGAAGCGCTCCGGCTGTGTGTCGCCAAATCCCACCGTGACGCCAGGAGCCATGCGCTCGGGGAAATCGGTGACGATCTCCACCACCAGGTCGCCGTGCACGCCATGCGCACGCCGAGCACGGCCGACGGCGAGCCACTCGCTTTCGTGCGCTACCACACCGCTATTCCAGGATCTCCAGGACGAAGCGTTTGCGCACCTTCATGCCGGCGCCAGCGAGGATGGTGCGAATCGCGCGAGCAGTCTTCCCCTGCTTCCCGATCACCTTGCCCAGATCCTCGGTTGCGACTCGGAGTTCGAGCACGGTCGTTTGCTCGCCCTCGACCTCGCGCACCTGCACCTTGTCCGGTCGATCGACCAGGGCCTTAGCGGTCTCCTCGACGAGCTCCTTGATGGTCACGGCAGACCTCCCCTCTTAGGTCGCGCGCTTGAGCAAGCTCTTCACGGTGTCCGACAGCTGCGCTCCCTGCGACAGCCAATGGTCGATCCTGTCGCGGTCGAGGCGCACCTCGGAGGGTTGCGAGCGGGGGTTGTAGTAGCCAACCTCCTCCACGACGGCCGAAGTGGGCGGCTTGCGCCCATCCGACACGACGACGCGATAAACCGGGCGACGGTTAGAGCCCATGCGGCGCAGTCGAATCTTGAGCATTCAGGCGTTCTCCTTCGCGCGTTGGCGGCGGGCGACACCTTTGTTAGGCTGCACGCCCCTTACGATCGCTTCCTCCCCGCTCGGAAGACAGCTGCTTCCGCAGCGGAGCGGGCATTGTAGCAAAGTCGTATCTACATTCCCAACGACCGCAGGATTCGTCGCGGGTCGCCGCTGCCGGCGCGCTTTATCAGCTTGCGCATTTCCGCATACTGGCGTAGCAGGCGGTTGACCTCCTCGACGGTGGTGCCCGCCCCGCGGGCGATGCGCCGCCGGTGCGACCCCTTGATCACTTCCGGGTGACGCCGCTCCTTAGGCGTCATGGAACAGATGATCGCCTCGAACCGCTTCAACCTGGTATCGTCCACCTGCTGGCCCTTGAGGGCCTTGGCGCCAGGGATGAGGTCCATGATTTGGCCCATCAGTCCGCCACCCCGCAGCTGGCGGAGCTGCTCCCGCAAATCCTCCAAGTCGAAGCCTTCCTTGCGCAGCTTGCGCTCCAGCTCCTCCGCGCGCTTCTCGTCAACCGCGGCCTGCGCCTTCTCGATCAGGGTCAACATGTCGCCCATGCCGAGGATGCGCGACGCCATGCGATCGGGGTGGAACGGCTCCAGGTCGCCCAGCCGCTCCCCCACACCGGCAAAGCGCAGCGGTGTGCCGGTCACCGTGACCACCGACAGCGCCGCCCCTCCACGGGCGTCTCCGTCCAGCTTGGTAAGCAGCACGCCGGTGAGGGGCAGACGCTGGGCAAAGGCCTGCGCGGAACGGACGGCGTCCTGACCGGTCATGGCGTCGGCCACGAACAGCACCTCGCTGGGCTTGAGGATCCCGTGCAGGGCGGTCAATTCGGACATCAGCTGCTCATCCACGTGGAGCCGGCCGGCGGTGTCCAACAGCAGGACCTCGAACCCCTTGCGCCGGGCCTCCAGAAGCGCCCCGCGGGCGATCTCCTCCGGGGTGGACCAAGGGCGCGTGTCGAGCACCGGCAGCCCTGCCTGGGCCCCCAGCTGCTCCAGCTGTTCCCGCGCCGCCAGACGCTGGCAGTCGGCGGGCACCAGGAGGACGTGCTTGCGCAGGGTGTTCTTGATGAACACCCCCAGTTTGGCGCAGGTTGTCGTCTTCCCCGTCCCCTGCAACCCGACGAGCAGGATTGGCGCCGGGAAACCTTTGAGCTTGAGCGGCTTCTGTTCTCCGCCCAGCAAGCGCGTCAGCTCCTCGTGGACGATCTTCACCACCTGGTGCGCCGGCCGCAGGGAACCGAGCACCTCCTCGCCCACCGCCCGCTCCCGCACCCGCTGGGTGAACTCCTTGACCACGGGCAGCGCCACGTCGGCCGCCAGCAACGCGCGACGGATTTCCCCCAGGGCCTCGTCAACGTGCTTCTCGGTAAGATGCCCCTCGCCCCGTAGCGCCTTGAAGACCCTCTGGAACCTCTCTGAAATCGCCTCCAGCATGCCGCCGTCCTTTCTCTTGCGTGGTGGAGCTAAACCTCTCGGTACCGGCGCAGCTGCTCGGCCATGGCGGCCAGGCGAGCCGCGCAACGCCCGAACACCGTGTCTGGGGGGAAACGCCCGTGTTCGTCCCGCTCGCCGGCCGCAACCCCGGTGAGCAACTGGATCCCAGCGGCGATGTCGGAGACCGCATAGACGTGAAAAGACCCCGCCGCAATGGCATCCACCAGCTCCGGATCCAGTTGCAGGTCGGCGACATTGGCCTCGGGGATCATCACCCCTTGCGTGCCGGTGAGACCGCGAGCCCGGCAGAGACGGAAGAACCCCTCGATCTTCTCGTTGACGCCACCGATCGCCTGCACTCGCCCCAGTTGGTCCACCGAACCCGTCACCGCCAGATCCTGGCGCAAGGGCAAGCCGGACAGTGCCGAGAGAATGGCGTACACCTCGGTGGAGGAGGCGCTGTCCCCGTCGACGCCGCCGTAGGTCTGCTCGAAGGCGATGGACACGCTCATGGACATGGGATGCTCGGTGGCAAACAACGCTTTTAAGTAGCCGGTGAGGATCAACACGCCCTTGTCGTGGGTGCGACCCGACAGGCGCGCTTCCCTTTCGATGTTGATCACCCCCTCGCGCCCCAGGGCCACGCGCGCCGTGACCCTCCCCGGCAGGCCGAAGGCGTGATACCCCAGGTCGTACACCGCCAGGCCGTTGACCTCGCCCACGGCGACTCCCTCGGTGGCCACACGCAGCAAACCTTCCTGCATTGCCCTGGTAATCTTTTCCTCGGGCAGGGAGTTGCGCTCGGCTCGTGAGATCACCGCGGCGCGCACCTCGCTCCTCGAAATTGCCGCTTTGCCGGTGCGCCTGGCCACCCAGGCGGCCTCCCGGAGAATGTCAGCGACATCCGAGAACCGCGCCGACAGGCGCCGCTGGTTGCGCGCCAACCGCACCCCCTCCTCCACCAGCGCCGCCATGCCGGCGCGGTCAAGGTGGGGAAGCTCCTCGTCATGAATGATCCGCGCCATGAGCGCCAAGAAATCGCGCACCGAACCCTCATCCAGCGGCATCTCGTTGTCGAAGTCGGAAAGCACTTTGAAGATCTTGCGGAAATCGTCGTCCACCTCGTGCAGGAGGTCGTACAGCCCCCGGTCCCCCATCATCACCACCTTCACGTTGAGATCCACCGGTTCCGGCTGCAGCGCCTGCCCCGCCAGAGTGAAAATCGTCTCGGGAGCTCGTACAGCGACCTTGCGATAGCGCAGCGCCCTCTTGAGGGCGCGCCACGCTCCAGGTTCCGAGATCACGTCGAAGGCGTTAAGCACCAAGAAGCCGCCGTTGGCCCGCAGCACCGAACCGGCGCGGATCTGGGTGTGATCGGCAGAGGAGCGCAGGTCCTGACCCAGGCGCGCCTCGATGGTGCCGAACAGACGGGAGAGGGACGGCTCAGTCTCGATGACCACTGGGCGCCCCTCGGTGGCGCCGTTGTCCACCACCACGTTGACGCGGTAGCGGGTGAGGGGGTCGGTGGGTCCGTCCTCCCGCTTGGCGGTCAGGAGCTCCAGGTTCTTCATGAGGTCGTCCGCCACCACTTGGAGATACGGCACCACCCGCTCGTCCCCCACCGTGGCTGCGATGGCGGCCATCTCCTGCTCCAGCACTGGTCGCACCGTATCCTGGCGCAGCTTCTCCGCCCGTGCCACCATCTCGGCGCGCACCGCCATCACCTGTGCGAAGGCACGCTGCAGCTCTTCGCTCAGCCGCCCGTGCTCTTTCTCCAGGTCGGCCAGGCGCCCCTTGTCGAGCTTGCCCTCCGCCGCCAGGGCCCGGACCTTGTCCATGGTGACCGGGCGATCCTCCACCAGGGGCAGGATCTCCGGCCGTGTCACCGAGCCCACTTGCACTTGCACCAGAGTGAAGCCGTGCGCCCGCACCTCTTCCTCGAAGGCGCGAACCAGCTCCTGCTGCCGCAGCTTCAAGTCTTCGATGGCCAGTTCCAGCCGCCGCTGGTACTCCTCGCTCTCGAACAGACCCGGCAGACTCTCCGCCAGCTGACCCAACAGCCGGTCCATCGCCTCTCTCAGGGTCGCTCCGCCACCGGCGCGCAGCCGCAGCAGCTTGGGGCGTTCGGCGTGGTCGAAGTTGTACACGTACAGGAGGTCGTCAGGTCTCGGTCCAGCTGCCGCGTGGGGTTTGAGGTGCAGCTCGATGGCGGTCATCTTGCCGGTACCGGTGAGCCCGGTGACAAACACGTTGAACCCCAGTGACTCGATGGCCAAACCAAACTCCAAAGCCTTGATAGCCCTCTCCTGGCCGATGATGCCGGCGCACGGTTGGACCTCGGCGGTGCCGCCGGTGGGCAGCCACTCCAGCGGACACCGCCAGCGCAGCTCGTTCCCCTGCAGTTCCCTGACCATCGCTGCCTCCACCTCAGGGGCCCTTGCGCCCCGCCTTCTCCTGCACCAGAAGAGGCAGAAGGGCCACCGCAACCAGGCATGCCAGCACCACCCCCGCTGAAGTCATCGCCCCGATGCTGCGCAACCCCGGAAAGTGGGACGTCACCAGCGATCCGAAGCCCACCACCGTGGTCAGCGAGGCAAACACCACAGCGCGAGCCGTCTCCGCGACCTTTTCGACCCCACCGCCCTCGCGCACGCGATGAATCATGTGAATCCCGTAGTCCACGCCGATGCCAATGATCATGGTGATCACGAAAACGTTAAGGAAATTGAGCGCCAACCCTAACAGCGCCATGCCGGCCACCGTCCACAACACACTCAGAATCACCGGCAGAAGGCCCAGGAGGGCGTCCCGGGCCCGTTTCATCTCCCACAGCAACATGAAGAAGACGACCACCAAACCCACCAGGCAGGCGACACCGGCATCCCGCCACACCACATGACGTAGGCGCTGCGATACGACGTTGACGCCGGTAAGCATGGCCCCCTCCACTTGCCCAACCAGGGCCACCAGGCCCGGCGGTGCCTCGCGCCGCCACCGGCCGGGCGGCACGAACACATTGACCACCGTAATCACCCGGCCGTCGCTGTGGAGCAGCGACCTCTCGACGAACCGTTCCACCGGGGTACCGCGCCACACCTCCAACCCCACCCCGCCGGCAGGGCGCAAGACCTCATCCAGCAGCGCCAAACCCGGCGCAAAGGCCTCCGGCTGCAGGCCGGCCCGGGTCATGGCCGCGACGAACTCGTGGCGTACCCTCTGCGGGTCGGTGAGGGTGGCATGGGTGGCCAACCACGCGAGGGTCTTGGCTTGTGTGTCGGCGGGTGGAAACAAATTTGCGAGGGACTCGAAGCTGGAAATTTCGCCCCGCTCCACCAGCAGCTCCAGGCCCTGGGCAAGCCGTTGCACGCCTGCCAACGCCTCCGCCTCGCTCCCCCCCTCGATGCGGATCATCATGGCGTTGAAGGAAATGCCGAAAGCATCGGCGACCATCTGCTGCACCTCCACGCCGCGGTTCGCGGGAGACCGGAGATTGCGCACGTCGTCGTCAAACCGCACGCGCCCCACCACGGCCAGCGAGGCGATGGTCAGCGCGGCCGCCACACCCAGCACCGCCCGGCGGTGGGCGCCGCACCAGCGCAGCACGGGGGCCACATGCAGCCAGCGCGAGAGTTCCGGGGGACGCCGTCCGCCATCGAAAATCGTTACCAACGCCGGCAGCAGCATAAAGGCGCTGATCGCCATGAGGACGATACCTGTACCGGTGAGCAACCCCAACTCCCGAAGACCAGCGAACCGCGTCACTAGGAAGGCATAGAACGTTCCGACGCTGGTGATAGCGCCCAACAGCACCGCCGGACCCGAACGCTCCCCCATCTCCTCCAGTGCCTCGGCTAGAGATAAGCCCCGGTGGCGTGCCTCCAGGTAACGCCCGTACATCACGATGGTAAAGTCGATCCCCAACCCCACCAGCAGCGCCGAGAAGCTGGACGTCGCCGAATTGAGTCGTCCCAGCGCCAGCGCCGTAAACACGAACGTCAGCGCCAGCCCCACGGCCAGCGGCAGGAAGGCGAAATGGGCGGCAGCGAAGCGGCGGTAGGCCAGGAAAAACAGGAACATCACCCCGATGATGGAGGTCACAGAGTTGGTGATGATGTCCGAGCGAATAAGGGAGGCATCCTCCAGACCGATGCGATGGCCACCGCCGAGGTGCACGGGGGGGACCCTGTCCAGCTCGATCTCCTCCTCCTCGGCCACCCGCGCCCGGGCGCGGGCGATGCGTTCCTCGAGGTCGGCGAAGAGAGCCTCATTAAAGGCGATGTCCTGTGCCGGCCGGGTGGGTTTAGCGAGAATGAGAGCCATGGAGTGATCGGCGGCGAGGTAGTAGCCGCTGGCAAAATCCACCTTCAACGTGGAGGGCGTGCGTGACACCCTGCCCAGCAGCAGCGGTAGCAGCCCCAGGGGATCGCGGACCATGAACTCCTTCGCCACCAGGCTCAAAGGGGTTTCCAGGGCGGCGCGCATGTCGGCAGCGCGGGCAGCCAGCCCTTCCGGGCGCAAACGCTCCGCCAGCCGCGCCAGCCCGTCCTCGTCGAGGAACAGCACAGCGTGGTGCAACACCGCCTCGGCCAGACGCGTTGGATCTTCCAGTCGGGATTGCACGTTAGTCAGGTAAGGGCTGTCGCGAAACTCTTCGGCCACCAGGTCAACCAGCATGAGCGCGCGGTCCAGTTCGTCGTCGCCCGCCACAGGTACCGCCGCCAGCAGGGTGTCGAGGGAACCGAACTCCTCGAAGGTCCGGGTGAAGCCCTCCACCACCGGATCGTGCCGGGGGACAAGGCTCATCACATCGGTCTCGAAGGTGATGCGCACCCCCAGCACCACCCCCAGCGCCACGACAGCGATCCCCACCACCACCGTGAGGTAGGGGCGCCGGTAGCCGACCCGCACCAGCGCCACGGCCAACCCCGCGCCGCGCAGCGACCTCACCGGGGGGCCTCGGCGACGCGCCGCCAAAAGGCGCGAAAATAACTCACCAGAGAGGCCGCGGCCACAACCACGGTGACCCACAGCGCAAGCTTGGCCAGCAAAGCCCACCGTCCCAGCTGGAAATTCACGATCAGCAGCGACACGCAGATGATTTGCGAGAGCGTCTTGACCTTGCCCCACCATGTGGCGGCGATTACCACGCCGCGCTCGTGGGCCACCTGCCGTAAGCCGGTGACGGCAAACTCCCGGCCGAGGATGATGACGACCATCCACGCTGGCGCCAAGCCTAGCTCTACCAAAGAGATGAACGCTGCCGAGATGAGCAACTTATCGGCAATGGGATCCAGCAAGGTGCCAACCACCGTCACCGAGTCGGTGCGCCGAGCAATGATGCCGTCGAACAGATCCGTGATGGCGGCCAGCAGAAAAATCCCCAGCCCCCAAAACTCACTGCCCGAAAAGCGCGTCAGCAGTACCACCACCAGCAGCGGCACGAGCAAAATGCGAAAGACCGTCAGGGCGTTGGGAAGATTCCACATGTCCGCGACCACGGCGATTGTAGTCCATCTCTAACCCGCCCCGTGACCTTGCCGGTGGCCGTGCCCGTGGCCGTGACGGGGGCGCGCCAGCGGGCTAGGGTTCCCGGGGGTTGGCCGGCCCCTCCGCCACGACACCCCCCGAACCCCCATCGCGCCCCGGGCAAAGCCCGCCAGTCCTCGTCCCTCACTTCCCCCCCCACCCTCCCACCCAACCTTCAGCTCATGGAACGATCGCACCGATCCTCCATCGTCACCGCCGCAGGAACCGTGTCGGTGTTTCTGTGCCGGCTGGACTTGCCGGTCTTTCCCCTTTCCCACTACTGGAACAACAAAAGGGGGACGAGCTCCGGCGCCCGTCCCCCCAAGATCACTTCCCCTGCAACAGAAACTACCGGGGTGGCGGCAGTAGGCCGAACATCTTGAACGCCGGCAGCAGCGGCACCACCTGCTGTGCGCGCCGCAGGAACGCCAGCTTGGCCTTCTGCTCCAGCGTCAACATCCCCTCGAAGCCCTGGAGATAGGCCTGGTGGGCCGCACCCATTTGCTCCCGCACTTGCTTACTGGCAAGGACGAGCTCGCCGATCCTCGTGGGGTCGGGGTTGCTCTGACGCAGCAGATCGCGGAGCGCCTCTTCCCCGTTCTTGAGCTGCTCGCGCAGCGGCGCCAAGGTGGCCCGCAAGTTTGCCAGCATCGTTTCCCACTCAGCTTGCTGCGCCTCGGTGAGCCCCAGGGTGCGGATGACGATCTCCTTGGCCCGCTCTGGGAGAACGTGGGTCGCCTGGGCGTTGTCCAGCTCCAGCTCGCCAAATACCGGATCTGGCGTGGGCGGCGGTGCTCCCAGCCGAGGCGGTGCGGTTTGTGCCGCCGCCGGCAGCGCCAAGGCCACTACGGTGAGGACCACTAGCAGGTTTTTCATGTCGGTTCTCCTTTCTCTCCTGTGCCGTTCACGGCTTGGTTAGTCACTGAAACCGCGGGCGCAGGGGCCGCCCTCCCACTGCACCTCCCCCAGGACCCTGCTCCCTCGCCATCGCCCCCCGTGCCCTGGCTTCTTCCGCCAGCCGCCGCAGGCGCTGCCACTGGTCACGGCTCAACACCTCGCGGATGCGCAGCATCATCTCAAACCGCTCGCTCTCCAGCGCGGTGCGGGCCCGCACCAGTGCACCAAACGCCTCTCGCACGCGCTCCGCCACGAAGGGTTCCTGCTCTGCGGCGACGCGCAGCTCAAGCTCCGCCTTTTCGACGTTGGCCTTAAGGTCCACCATGGCCCGCGCGTGGGTCACGGTGATGGTTTCGATGGTGCGCTGCTGCTCGGCCGACAGGCCGACGAGGCGCACCACCGCCGGGCGATCCCACCAGCGGCCGGGCGGCACGTCCAGCGCCCGGGCCGGTGCCGGTACCAGCGCCGCCACCCCCATCAAACTCGCGAGCAACACAGATACCTTGCTCATGATGTGCTCCCCGCTCCGTTCCCTTCGGGCTCCGCCGCCAGGGCGGTGACCAGGTCCGGGGGAAACGCCGCATCCACCGGATCGGCGGCCAGGAGTGCCTCCACCTCGGCGAGGACCGCGACGGCGTCCACCTCCCCTCCTCCACCCCCGCCCCACCGCAGTAGCGGCAGCGACAGAGCGACCACCAGCGCCGCCGCAGCCGCCCACCACCACACCGGTCGGCGCCGGGGCCGTGGCGCCGCCCAAGCGGCCAGAGCGGCCTCTCGCACCTGCCGTCTCGTGGCCGGGGTAGGGTCTGCTCCCAGCGGCTGAGTCATGGCGCGGCGCCACTCCTCCACCCGCCGGCGGCACACCAGGCAAGCGCGGGCGTGTTCGGCGGTGGCCGTTGCCACCTCCTCCCCGAGCAACAGGAGATCTAACTCGTCGTTGGTGAGATGCTCCGTCTTCATGGCATTGCCTCCTGCACGTGCTCGCGCACGCGCCGCACCGCCCGATGCAGGTGGGTCTTGACGCTGCCCACGTCCACCCCCAGCGCGGCGGCAATCTCGGCCAGCTCCAAGCCGGCGAGGAAGCGCAGGACGAAAGCTTCGCGCTGCCGTTGGGGAAGCCTGGCCACCTCCGCATGGACCCGCGCCATGGCTTGCCGGCCCATCGCCGCACGCTCGGGGTCGGGCTCCGGCGCCGGGAGCACGGCGAGGGGGTTGCTCTCGTCCTCGCCATCCACCGCCAGCGGCCGAAAGGGCACCAAGCGCACCCGTCGCAAGCGATCGCGACAGTAGTTGACGGCGATGGCGGTCAACCAGCCACCGAAGCTGCCGCTGCCGGCGTAGTGGGTCAGTTTCGCCAGGGCACGGGTAAACGTCTCCTGCACAGCCGCTTCCACGTCCTCCCCGGGAGGGAGAAGATGCCGGCACACCCGCCAGACTGCCAACTCGTGCCGCTCCAGCAGCGTGGCCGCTGCCTCGCGGTCGCCGCTGCGGGCGCGCTCCACGAGCTCCAACTCGTCGTTGCTCACCGCCGGCAGTTCCCCTCGCAGCACGCTCGCCACACCCTTGCAAGACGCACGAGACGAGCGGTTGTTGACAGGGTACCGTGCCGGCGTGCCATGCTGCTGCGGTGCGCCGAGTGCCACTGGCCACTTCCTGGGGGTCCCTGCTGCTGGTGGGTGGGTCACGCGCCGGCGAGGGTACGGTGCTGCTGCTCCCGCAGCTGCGCCTCGCCCTCGACGCAGGTCGCCCCGCCCGAGCCCTGGTACCGGCCACCACCGTGTGCGTGACCCACGGCCACCTGGACCACATTTTGGGCGTCCCGGCGTGGGCCAGCCAACGCCAGCTCCAGGGGATGCCACCGGGTCGGCTGGTGGTGCCCGCCCCCCAGGGGGCAGCCTTCGCCGAACTTTTGGAGCGTTTCGCAAGCCTAGAGGGTGGCGCCGGATACGGGGTCGAGATCCTGGAAGCCCATGACGGTTTCACCCTCCCCCTTCGTCCTGGCTTTGAGTTGGCTTTTTTCACCACCACCCACTGGGTCCCGACCCTCGGGTGCTGCCTTTGGTGGACGCGGCAGCGCCTGCGGCCCGACCTTGCGGGCCTACCCGGCGGAGAGCTGGCCCGCCGCCGCGCCGCCGGGGAGGCGATCACCGAAGAGCTGCGCGCACCCCTCCTCGCCTACCTGGGGGACACCGACCCCCGGGTTTTCGATCGCCACCCGTGGCTAGCCACGGTGGAGGTTCTCATCACCGAGTGCACCTTCCTGCGGCCCAAAGACCGTCAGCGCGCCGCCCGCTTTGGCCACACCCATCTGGACGACCTGGCCGCCCGCGCTGGCGGCTTTGGCAACCGCCACCTGGTGCTCACCCACCTCTCCCGCCGCCACCGCCTGGCCGCCGGCAGCCGCGAAATCCGCCGTCGTCTGGCCGCTTTTTCCGGCCGACTGCACCTGCTCAACAGCGAGTGGGAGTGAGCGGCGCCCCCACTGCGACGCTGGATCCTGGGGCTAGGACTGTCCTGTAGCCCCTGCCGGCCGCTCTAGGTGGGGCAGGAACGGTATCAGCGACATGGCTGGGATAGTCGCCGCAAAGGTGAAGGTGAAGTACCACAGGAAGCCGAGTGTCTGGGCCAGAAACCCCGACAGCACCCCGGCCAGGGTGGCGGAAACCGTGGCGATGCCGGTGGCGATGGCGAAGTGGGCCGCCTTATGGTCAGGCCTGGTGGTGCGCATGATGAACACCATGAACGCCGCCGTTCCCAGCCCCGACCCAAACGCTTCCACCACGATCACGGCGGTCACCAGGTCCAGGTCGGCCACCCCCAGCTCGGGGCGCTGGAAAATCCCCCGGTAGTGCCAGGCCATGAACACGTACAGCAGGTTCAGCACATTCTGCGCCAACACGAACGGCCAGATGCAGCGCTTCAGCCCGTACCTGGCGATCAACGCGCCGCCCACCAAACCGCCAACGATGGATGCGGCAATGCCGAAGGTGCCGTAGGCCACCCCGTAGGCCGCCCGATCCACGCCCACGTCGCGCAGGAAGGGGTACGCCATGTTGAGGAGGAACGACTCCCCGGTGCGGTACAGGGCCACGAAGGCCAGGATGAGGCCGGCCCGCGGCTGGTCCAGGTAATCCACAAAGGCCAGCGCGTAGGTGGAACGGGAGGCGTACAGGCGGCGCTTGAACGCCGGCGCCCGCACCGCCAACCCCACCAGCACCGCCAGCAAGACCACCACGATCCAGCGGGGCAGTTGGCGGGCCAGCGCCTCCCGCACCGGCACCGCCTCAGGGCGTTGCAACCAGGCGATGGACCCCACCACCGAGATGGCCGCCAGTACCGCCACGGCACCCCGGAGGGGCGACAGCACCGCCGCCAGCATCTGCCGCGCCGGCGCCCGCGGGGTTTCGATGGCAGGAAGCCACGACGCGTGTACCACCAAAAGCGCCGCCAACACCCCCGCCGCCACCGCGAAAGCCAAAGCAAAGGAGGTCTTGCCTGACAGATAAATGATCCCGCCGCCGCCCGCCACCAGCGCCAGGCGATAGGCCCCCGCCTGGAACCCCACCCAGCGCGCCTGCTCGGTGCGGTCCAGCGCCTCCAGGTAATAGCCGTCGATGGCGATGTCGTGGGTGGCGGAGGCCACCGCCACCAGGAGAAACGCCACCGCCACCGCCGGCAGCGCCGCCGGCAGCGTGGCGGCCACCGCCATCAACGCCACCAACCCCACCAGCACCCCTTCGGCCGACAGCAACCAGCGTCGCTTGGTGGCGTACGCATCCACCAGCGGCGCCCACAGAAACTTCAAAGTCCACGGCAGGCCGTACAGCGACGTCAGCCCAATCGCCTGCAAGCTGGCCCCAGCGTCCTTGTAGTAGACCGTTGAGAGCTGCCGCACCAGCGAATAGGGAAATCCCTCGGCGAAGTAGGTGGAGGGGATCCACCAGCGGTTCAGCAACCGACGGTTCCGTTCCTCTTCGCCCATGGAGGAGTATGGTACACACACCCACGCAAAGGGCTGCTACGGCCGAGAGGGCGGTCACTGGGGTCGCCATGGATAGGTCTGCCGTCGCCGTCCCTGGCCCAGAGCCCCCACCGCCCCTAGGAGTGTGGAGCCACCCCCGCCCGTGCGAACCGCCTCCCCTCCAGTGGCCCCAGCCCTCAGAGAAATAGCCTTTACTTCAGCATTTTCCAGAGGTACGAGTACTCCAGGGCGGTGATCTGCGCCCGCTGCGGGTTGACTGAACCCGAGCCGTGCCCGCCCTCGATGTTTTCGAAGTACCACACGGGATGCCCCAGCGCCTGCATTTTGGCCACCATCTTGCGGGCGTGGGCGGGGTGCACGCGGTCGTCGCGGGTGGTGGTCCAATACAACGGCACCGGGTATTTAGCGTCTTTGCGCAGTACGTGGTACGGCGACCACTTCCGCATTGACTCCCACTCCTCAGGGACGTCGGGGTTGCCGTACTCGGCCATCCAGCTGGCACCGGCCAGCAGCTGGTTATAGCGCCGCATATCGGCCAGCGGTACCTGGGACACTACGGCGTTGAACAACTCTGGCCGCAGGGTGAAGGTAGCGCCCACCAGCAACCCCCCCTGGGAGCCGCCCATGATCCCTAAATGGCGGGGTGAAGTGACTTTGGTCTCGATGAGGTGCTCAGCGACCGCGATGAAGTCCTCGAAGTTCCTCATGCGATTTTCCCGCAACGCCGCCTGATGCCACGCGGGCCCGAACTCGCCGCCGCCCCGGATATTGGCAACCACGTAGACGCCGCCGCGCTCCAGCCACGCCGCCCCAACCGTGGCGTTGTAGCGGGGCAGCTGCGGCACTTCGAAGCCGCCGTAGCCGTACAGCAGCGTCGGGGCCTTGCCGTTGGCCTTGAAGCCCTTGGGAGTGATGAGGAAATAGGGTATCTTGGTGCCGTCCTTGGAGGTGGCCTCCCGCTGCGTCACCTCCATCCCACTGGCGTCGAAAAACGCGGGCATGGACTTGATGGCCTCCCCCTTGGTGGCAGTGGCAAAAAAGAGCGTGGCGGGTCTGAGAAAGTCCTGGTAGGTGAAGAAGTAGAGATCAGCCTCGTCGCTTGTGGTGGTAATCCCCACCGTACCCACGCCGGGCAGCGGGATCTCCTCCCGCACCCAGGCGCCATCTTTATGTGTGAATGAGGCAAGCCGGCCGCGCACGTTCTCCAGGGTGGTGACCAGCAGGCGATGGCGGGTGGAGGTCACTTGCCCCAACGAGGTGCGAGCCTCCGGCTGAAACAGGACGTGCAATCGCCGGGAACCGCGCAGCAACGTATCCAACGGCGCCGCAAGGAGCGAGCCGGCTTTATAGGTGGTTCCACCCACGGTCCAGTCGGAGCGCAGGGCGAACAGCAGGTGGTCGGCGAAGGTCTCGCGTACGTCCACGTCCTCGGGTAGGTCCAGCTTGACCAGTCGTCCTCCCAGAAGCAAGAACATCTCGGCGCGGAAAAAGGCGGGGGTGCGCACCACCACGTCGTAGCGATCCTCCCCCTTGAACAGGGTGTAGCCGCTCACCACCATGTCGGTGGGCTCGCCGGCGAAAACCAGCTTGGCCTCACCCAAGGGTGTCCCGCGGGTCCACAACTTGACCAGCCGGGGGTAGCCCGAGGTAGTGAGGGAGTCGGGGCCAAAGTCCGTGCCCACCCAGAGGGTGTTTTCGTCCTTCCAAGCCACCCGCGACTTGGCCTCGGGGAGAAAGAACCCGTCCGTGACGAAACTCTTGGCGGCGGTGTCCAACTCCCGATACTCCACGGCGTCCCCGCCCCCCCGCGACAGCGCCACCATGCAGCGGCGGTAGGCCGGCGGCAGACACGTCGCGCCTTTGAAGACCCACGGCACCTTCTCGGCGGCCGTGAGGGCGTCGATATCCAGCACCGTTTCCCACTGGGGTGTTGGAGTGCGGTACGAATCGAGGGTGGTGCGCCGCCAGACGCCGCGCCGGTTGTGCTCGTCCTGCCAGAAGTTGTACACAGTGGTCCCGTACAGCGACGGGAAGGGGATGCGCTCCGAGGAATCCAGGATAGCCAGGGTGCGGTCGTAAATTTGTCGGTAGACCGGCAACGCCTCGAACACCGCCGTGGTCTTGGCGTTCTGTTCCTTAACCCAGGCCAGGGCGCGCTCGCCTTCCACCTCCTCCAGCCACAGGAAAGGATCCCCAACATCCGCGGCGGCAGCAAAGGTCGCGGCCAAGCCAAAGAGTAGGAAAACAGCCAAGCGTCGTTTCATGGGGTGTCCTCCTCGGGCAGAGAGGCAGCCGCCTCACCGACTCACGAGATGATACGCAATTCTTCCTGCCCGGGTTGCACACTCCTCGGCAGCTCCGCCGCGGCTGGCAGCGACTCCCCAGCTCTCATGGTGTCTCCGTCTTGCCCACTGGCACAACCGCCGAATCGCCGCCACTGCCCGCCTAGTCACTCCACAGGAAAGTCCAGCGGCCGCTTCCAGCGGGGCGGCTGGGGGGCTTGGTTGATGGCCTCCACCAGCATCACCGCGTAGCGCACCGTCTGCCGCAGGGACTCCAGCTCCCAGGTGGGATCGAACTGGTCCTCAGGGGTGTGATACGCGCCGGTGAAGAACTCCTTGAGGTGGTTACGCCCGGAGAAAAAGTCCTCGCCGGCCGAAATCCACAACGCCGGGATGCCGGCCCGGGCGAAGGAGAACTGATCGGAGCGGAAGAAAAAGCCCTGCTCCGACATGGAGAACTGGCTGTAACCCACCCCGGCGCGCGCTGCCACCCCTTGCAGCAGGTCCTCCAGGGTGGAGTACTGGGCGCCGATGCCCATGACGCTGCCGCTGGGTCCCCACACCGGCGTGGACTCGAAGTTAATGGCCGCCACGATGCTGTTGCGGTCGCTTTCGGCCACAAAGTGGGTGGAGCCTAGCAGGCCCTCCTCTTCGGCTTGGCAGGCCAGCACAGTCACCGAGTAGAGGAGTGAGGACTGATGCTCCTTGAGGATGCGGGCGGTGAGCAGCAGCGCCGCCACCGCCGAGGCGTTGTCGATGGCGCCGTTGTAGATCTGGTCCCCGCTACGGCGCTCATCCCGGCCCAAATGGTCGAGGTGCGCCACCAGCACCACCCGCTCTGGCCGCCGGCCGGGGATCTCCCCCACCACGTTGTTTACCGTCAAGGTGCGGTACTCGTGCCGGCCGGCAATGCGCAGTGAAAAGCCCAGCGGCACCGGGCGAAAGTCCCGTCGTTGGGAGGCCGCGTACAGGGCCTCCAGTTCCACCCCCGACTCGGCCAGCAGTCGGCGCAGCCCCGCCTCGCTAATCCAACCGGCAAACTCCAACGGATTGGCCAAGCTGGCGGGCAAATACAGGCTCTCACCCCCCCAGGAGTTGCGCACCACCTGCCAGCCATAGCCGGCGCTGGCGTCGGTATGGATCAGCAAGATGCCCCGCGCCCCACGGCGCGCCGCCTCCTCGATCTTGTAGCGCCAGCGCCCGTAGTAGGTGAGGGTGCGACCCTCGAAGAGGTGGGGGTGGACGCTGCCGGGGTCGTTGACCCGCACGATGACCACGCGGCCTGCCACCGAGGTGTCCTTGTAGTCGTCCCACTCCCACCGCGGCGCCCGCACCCCGAAGCCGGCGAACACCGCCTCCGCCTGGAAATCGAACTCGCCGCTGGGGCGCAGGTAGTTGCCGACCACCTCCGCGAGGAACGCCAGGCGCCGCCCGCGCCCCTCTACGGTGAGGGCCGTGGTGGCGAAACCGCTCAGCTGGAAAGGCTGGCGGTACCCGCCTCGCCACCCCGGCGCCAAGCCCATCCACGACATCAAGGCTTCGCTCACCAGCTCCGCCAGGTTGCCGCCCGGCGTCCCGGGTGCCCGCCCCTCCAGCAGGTCGTCGGCCAGCAAGCGGATGACGCTGGCCAGTTCGGTGCGAGACAGCGCATCCACCGAGCGAGCCATGTCGGCCGCGGTCGCCGCCCCCGCCAGGGCCACCACCAGCGCCACTGCCATCGCCAGCTTCCTCACCACCAGGCACCTCCCTCGCTCCCCACCACAGGGGCGGGCCTGCACCACTGTACGGGAAACCGGCCGCCGGATGAAGGAGCCCGCAGCGGCTGTTGGCGGGCAGCGTAGGATCGCTGTCGCTGGGCGATGGGGAGGTGCAACGGTGGGCTCATCCCGGGCGATGCTTCTGGCAGTCACGGCGGTATCGGCTTTGACGTCGGGGTGTGCGGCGCTGCGCCCGGCGCGCCAGCCCATGTCGGTGCTTTCCTACCCCGCCACCACGTCGCCGGCGCCGTGCCTGTTGGTCCTGCTGCCCGGGCGGTACGACCGCATCCACGACTTCGAACGTCGCGGCTTCATCGCCGATGCGCGCAGCAGCGCCATTGCCGCCGATCTCATGGCGGTGGACGCGCACCTGGGCTACTACCGGCGCGGTACCGTCCTGGAGCGCCTGGGCGCCGACGTCCTCCAACCGGCGCGGGCGCGCGGCTACCGTACGGTGTGGCTGGTGGGGATCTCCATGGGCGGCACCGGAGCCATCCTCTACGATCTCAACCACCCCGGCGAGGTAGACGGCATCTTCCTGATCGCCCCGTTTCTGGGCGACCGCGCGATCGTACAGGAGGTGGCCAGCGCCGGCGGAGCGCGCGCCTGGAGCGAGCGGCAAAGAACCGGCAAGTCCTTCGAGCGCGATCTGTGGCGCTGGGCACGTCGCGTCGCTCGCCATGAAGGTGTGGTACCGCCGGTGTTTCTCGGCTATGGCACGGAGGACGCCTTCGCTGCAGCTCACCGCCTGCTGGCCGAGATCCTGCCCCAGGAGCGAGTGTTTGCCGAGACCGGCGGCCACGACTGGGTCCCCTGGCGCACCGCCTGGCGCCGTTTCCTCGCCTCCCCAGCCCTCGCCCACTGCTCCAGCGACGCTTCCCGGGCACCGTAAAAGGCGGCCTGCGGCGGGACTGCGGGGCGCAGCCCCGCCGGGTGGGGGGCCCTGCCATCTCCCACGCCCTCGAGGGGCGAGCCTGCGGCCGGACCGCGGGGCTGAAAGCCCCGTGCCCGCTGCGTCTCACCTATTCACGCCTCGCGCGCGCCACCTCGCCGCACCACCAACTCGATGCCATCCGTGGTAAACCGCTGAGCGACCACATCTTCCGTGGCCATGGCAGTGCGCAGCGCCTCGCCGCCCTCGGCGGGGAAGCGCAGCACCTCCAGACCTGGCAGCGCCAGAATGCGCTGCCGCAGCACCCGTTGCAGGTCCTCCAGCCCCGCGCCGGTGCGCGCTGAAATGGCCACGGCGGTGCGCTGCAGGGGGGCCGGCGGGGGCTCTTGCAGCAGGTCGATCTTGTTCAGCGCCAACACGCTGCCGACCGGCTCCACGCCCAGCGACGCCAGCACCTCCTCCCCCACCTGCCACTGCTCCACCCACCCCGGGTGCGAAGCGTCGACGACGTGCACCAGCACATCGCCGTGCAGCGCCTCGGCCAGAGTGGAACGGAACGACGCCACCAGGTGATGGGGGAGCTTGCGGATGAAGCCGACGGTGTCGGCCACCGTGACCACCAGCCCATCACCCAGCTCGGCGCGGCGGACGCGGGGATCGAGGGTGGCGAAGAGGCGATCTTCGATGAGCGTCTGCGTTCCGGTCAGGGCTTGAAAGAGCGTGCTCTTGCCCGCGTTGGTGTACCCCACCAGGGCGACTCCGGGCAGGCGGGCGCGGCGCCGGCGTTGGACTTCCCGCTCCCGCTCCACCTCGGCCAGCCGTCGCCTGAGATGGGCGATGCGCCGCCGGATGAGGCGGCGGTCGGTCTCCAACTGGGTTTCCCCCACCCCCCGGGTGCCGATGCCGCCGGCCTGGCGCGACAGGTGACGCCAGCGCCGGGTGAGGCGGGGCAGGAGGTACTCCAGCTGCGCCAGTTCCACCTGGGTTTGCGCCTCCCGGGTGCGGGCCCGCATGGCGAAGATGTCCAAGATCACGCCGGCGCGGTCCAGCACCTTCACGCCCTCCGGAAGCTCCTCCTCGAGATGGCGCACCTGCGCCCCTGAGAGGTCGTCGTCGAACACCACCATGCGCGCCTTGGTTTCACCCACCAACTGGGCCAACTCGGCCACCTTGCCGCGGCCAATGAAAAACGCCGGGTCCGGTGCGGGGCGCTCCTGCACCACCCGGCCCACCTCCACGCCGCCGGCAGTGTCCACCAGCTGCGCCAACTCGTCCAGATGATCCGCCACCGCCCGCCGCGACAGGCCTGGCAGCACCACCCCCACCAGCACCGCGCCTTCCCGAGATATCATCCTTGGCATGGTACGACGAGCCGACGGTCTCGGCGCTCGCCCGGGGCGGCGGTGCTGACGCCGGAACACCTGCGGGGGTGGCTCGAAGCGCGGCCGCGGGTGCTGGACGGCGCCGGCGCGGGCGAGCTCCTGCGCCGCGGGGTGGTGGCGGCGGGCCAGCTGTGGGGGGTGGGAGCGCTGCTTGACGCCCCCGAGGAAGTGCGCCGCCTCCACCGAGACTACGCCGCCGCCGGCGCCGAGGTACTCACCGCCCTGACTTTTCGCGTCGCCCCCTATTCGCTGCGGCGCCACGGGCTGGAGGAGCGGGCGGCGGAGCTGGCCGCCGCCGCCGTCCGGCTGGCCCGGGAAGGGGCGGAGGAAGCCGGCCGAAAGGTGCTCGTCGTCGCCTCCATGACCACCCTGGAGGACTGCTACCGCCCGGACCTGGTGCCCGACGACCAGGTGCTGCTGGAAGAGCACGCCGCCACTGCCCACCTTCTCGCCACCGCCGGCGCTGACGCCCTGCTTTTGGAGACCTTCAACACAATACGGGAAGCTGTAGCCGCCGTGGACGGCGCGCGCGCCACTGGCCTGCCGGTGATCGTGTCCTTCGCCTGCCGCGGGGGCGGATGCCTGCTCTCCGGGGAGGAGGTGGGGGTCGCCGCGGCTGCCGTGTCCCAGCCGGAGGTGGCGGCGGTGGGAATCAACTGCACCGCCGTCAACGACATCATGCCAGCCCTCAGCGCCCTGGCGGAGTCCACCCACGTGCCCCTGGCGGTGTATGCCAACAACGGCTATTTCGCCGCCGATGCCCCCCACTTGGCAGCGCAACCCCTGGAGCCGGAGCGCTACGCTCGCTGCGCCCAGGGGTGGGTCGCCCTGGGGGCGCACCTCCTTGGCGGTTGCTGCGGCACCTCCCCCGCACACGTGGCCGCCGTGGCCGCGGCGCTGGCCACCCCGCCAGGGGCTTGACAGCGGGGGGGGGCGGTATCCTCGTCCCATACTTCAAGCCGCACCCGCGGCTGCGACAAGGGAGGATCCAACTCGATGAAAACGATGGGTAACGAAGGTGCGCGGCTCCTGGCTGGCCTTACTGGCGTGGTCCTGGCGGTGGCGATCCTAGCTTCGCCGCCGCCAGCTGCCGCCAGCTCCTAGCACGCGTGTCTCTTTGCTTGCCATGAGGATGTGTACAATCAGATCGATGACCTCTGTTACGGTACGCTTTGCCGCTTCTTCGCACCCTGTCTTGCGGGATGCCTCGAGGCTGCCTGGTCGGCATGGCGCACCTGCGTGGGCATATGCATGGCGGAGGTCAGCGGATAATGGGGCTGTGGCGGTGGCCAGGTGGGCCCTCGGGCCGCCCTTCTTGCCAGGATTGGCCTGAGGGAGGTGGACGGGCGGCGGTGGTTGCCGCGGGCGCTGTGTGCGGAGGGAGGAGCGATGCTAGCAGCGGTCATGTTCGCTTTGGTTGCACCGGTGTCGGTGGGGTGGCAACTGCTGGAGGTGCGAGGGCTGGGTAGCGAGCCGGTGAAGCTCCTGGTGGTTTCAGAGGACACCGTGCAGTTGGACGGAGTGGCCAGGGAGGTGGCGGTGCAGGTGGAGGTGGCAGCCAAGGCAGTGCAGGAGGAGCTGCGCCACGGCCGCCGCCCCTCGGCTGCCCTGGTACGGGACTATCTCAAAACCAGCGCAAGGGTTCCGCGCACGATGGTGCTGCGCACCTGGCTCGCCCTCCCCGAGGGTTTGGTGACGAGCACCTCGGTATCCGATCCCCTGGCCGGGGGACGCCTTTGGGCCCTCCACGACGCGAGCGGTGAGCGCATCGCCTTTGTGCAGTGGGCAGGCCCCAAGGACGTCGCGAAGTTTCGCCAATTGGTGGCGCAGCTGTTTTCCCCCAGCGAGGGGGAACGGGTCGCGGCCGAAGAGGAGCTGCGCCGCCACGCCCGGGGTAAGGCCGCCTGCGCCAAGGTGCTCGTCCACGCCGCCGGCAGGACCGAGTACCTCCCTTGCGGGAGCGGCTTGGCCGAGATGGGGGAACTCCTGGGGTTGTTGTGGCCAGAGGTAGGCGAGGCTGCCCGACACCGTTTTGGAAAGATGCTTTTCCTGACCGCCAACGCAGCGTTGCCGCCCGGTGATACTAGCCTCTTCCCCACTTTTCTTCTGCTGCGGGGGCTAGCGCCGCCGGTGGACGGGCTGGGGGTGGCCGGCGGCACTCTGCACTTCCGACAGCTGGCGCCGGAGCTGCGAGAGTTCCTCCTTTGGGAGCTGCCGGACAATCCAGACATTCGCGGGATCGTGGGCGAGCGGGGGATTCCCCCCAGCGACCTCACCCGCTCCTTCCCCCGCTGGGTACGGGAGCTGTTCTGATGAGGGTGGGAGACCGGCCGGAGGGGGCCCTTCTGGCCACCGTGGCTGCCGTGTCGGCAGCTGCCGCCTTGGGGGCGGCGGTGGTCTTGGTAACCTTTGCGGCTCTTGAGGTGCCTGCGCCCCCCGGTCTGGCTCGGCGTTCCGCCACCTTCGGCGCCGCCGTCACCGCCGGCTTTGCCGCCGGCGCCGGCTGCGGTTTGTTCTTCACCGGCGCGGCGGGCCGGGTCTGGGGCGCCTTGGTACGGTTGCTGGGCAGCCTGGCCGCCGGGTGGGCGGCCTCCGCGGCTTGGCTGTTCGTGCCGGGCGTGGGCCGGTGGCTGCCGGTGCCGCTGCTGCTGGCCCTCGCCGTGGGGCCGAGTTGGGGGGCGATCTACCTGCGCGGGCGTGGGCTCAGCTGGGGGCGTGCTCTGTTGGGGGGCGTGGCCGCCCTGGGGGCGGGGATTCTCGCCGCCGTTTCCATCGCCCTTGCCCTGGGCAGCGGAGCTCCCCCCCCTGGGCCAGGGCCCGGCGACGTCCGGCCCCCGTGAGGCAGGGGTAGACCCTCTGTCCGCAGCCCTCCCTCCGGTGAGGGGCGCCCGCTGCGCCCAGGGGTGGCTCGCCGTGGGGGCACGCCTGGGGGGCTGCTGCGGCACCTCCCCCGAACACATGGCCGCCGTGGCCGCGGCGCTGGCCACCCCGCGAGGGGCTTGACAGCGGGGGGGGGGGGCGGTATCCTCGTCCCATACTTCAAGCCGCACCCGCGGCTGCGACAAGGGAGG